>Ga0209737_10003632_pt1 | contig 10767 bp, 10 predicted proteins | sample TergutCu122P3_FD_187284 | JGI IMG/M metagenome (GOLD analysis project Ga0209737, IMG submission 187284) | Cubitermes ugandensis P3 segment gut microbial communities from Kakamega Forest, Kenya - Cu122 P3 (SPAdes) (version 2) | ecosystem: Host-associated > Arthropoda: Insects > Digestive system...
AAATTGTATTACGATGTGAAAGTTCGTAGTCGTCATAAATACTCGCGCCAACTTGCATATTAACTTTTACTTTCACATCGTAATACAATTTTGGGCTTGCATTTTCAAAACACAACGCTTGTTTACTGCGGAATTGCTTAACTGCCGCCGCACCTTTCCCCTGCTCAAACATCGCCAAAATCTTATACAAAAAGTCATCGCACTGATTTTGAAGTTTTTTCCGTTTGTTTCTGTCTTCAGCATATTTTTTTATTTGTGCCGCATTCATTTTTTCAAAATGTTCCTGTGATTTTCGCTCCTCAATTTCTTGTGCAACACGTATTGAATCTGCTTTTGCTTTTGTTTTTTGTTTCATCGCTTCGCTCATCGCAAGTCCGCTTTCTTCCGTAGCGTGCTGAACAACAAGAGATGATTCATACTTAGGTTTTCTCTGTGTGCCATCAGCTTCTATAATTTCTCTATCAATTCCCGCAGTTCGAGACCTGTCAACCCCTGCCGGAAAAAGTACATTTCTCAAGAAATCCGATGCTTCTTTGTGTTTATTTGCAGCCAAAAGCGAATATCCGTATTGAATTAACGAATCTTCCCGTCTATCAATAATTGAAGATAAATTTTTAAGTTTCATATTAGTCGAAGAAACAAAACTTTGAGTCAAAAGCGCACTTGCACCGGTCAAATCGCTATTTAGAACTTCAATATGCCGCTTTGCTTCCAAAAGCCGATTTTCATTTACTATTCCATTTACAAACGCCACTCTGTTATCAATATTTTCTTTAAGATAATCGGCGTCATTTTTCACCTGAATTTTTTTCCGCCAACTTTCAATATCAGCATTGCCGACACTCAAATACTTACGATTTTCAACAATATAATTATAGTCGGTTTCGGCTTGTCCGTAATTATTATTATTGAAAGCACTCGTTATTGATTGTTTCAAATTAAACGTAACACTTTTATTCTTTTGATTTATTATATCGGCAAATTCGTTTGTTTTGCTGACATCAACAGCAGACATTCTTGCATAAAGCGTATGTAAATTAGCAAAATTCGGACGTGGTTGCAATACTTCTTTATTAAATATGGCAACTAATTCGTTAATTTTTTGTACTCTTGCATATTGCTGTTTCAAACGGACTTCTTCTTCTTCAAGCCCGATTTGCGCTTCCAATTCCGAAAGCCGCCATAAAATATATCGCTTATTGGGGTCATCTTGAGCTTGTTTTTTCAAATCCGAAACAACTCCTTTTGCTTTGTTGATAGCCGCAAGTTGTGTTGTTCCACCCGCTTCTTTATTATTTGCGGCAACAAAGTTATAATATGCACTTTGAATTGCCGTATCAATATATTCTTTACTCAAAAACTCATTTTTCGCTGAAAAAGCAGTTGATATAAGCAACAAAATTACAATAAAAAACTTTAACTTCATTAAATACAACCCTCCTGTTCATATAATTTACACAAAAAAAACATTTTTGCTTAAAAAACTTAGCGAAATATAATTTTTTGTCGCACTTGCTTTTGGAAATATTGTATTTTTGTCAAAGATTTTTAATATTGAAAATAAAACGAAGGAGTTTTTATTATGAACAAAGGTTCAAAAAACAACCGTGAAAACAGAGGTGCCGGCTCAGTTATGACTTGTGCTATTTGTGGCGGTGAAAGAAAACCCGTAAGATTAATGTCTCTCAACAAAAACCTTATGGGCTATGAATGCAAATGCGGACTTTTGACAAAATCGCGTGCAGCAATAAAGATGTAATTTTGTAAAAGCAAGGTAAAATTAAGGTAGAAAAATTGTTTTTCTGCCTTTTTTTGTTTAAAATACAGCTTTTATAAAAAACAATTTAGTAATTTATTAGCGAGTTATTAACTTTTTTTAACAAAGGAGTTTTTATGAAAAAACTTACAGGATTAGCAGTGGTGTCGCTTGCAGTTGCGTTGTTTGCGCAAGATGCGACAAATGAACAGGATGTGGCACAGCTTGATGAGCAAGTTGTAGCAGTGGAACAAAAAGAAGCTGATGTTTCGCAACAACTGCTCGAAATGCAGCAAAAACTTCAGGCGCAACAAGATGCTTTTGGACAACAGTTAGCTGATTTAGAGCAAAAACTTCAAGAAGCAACATCACCTACATTGGTAGTTGAAGAAGAAGTTGTGGTAGTGGAACCTGTCGTTATTTTGGAAGAGAAAACTAAAAAATATCCTAAAATCAAACAAAGCGGAGACATTAATTTTATTCCTCGTATTGAAATCAACACAGAAAAAGACTTTAATGGCGATAAAAACGAAAATTTAATGAACGGAAATGTCCGTCGTTTTATGTTGGCTTGGAATTACAGATTTTTAGTTGAAATTAACGAGAAATTGGAAATGGGATTTCGTTTATCCGACCCTGAAGGCGGACAAGGTGAAACGGTTGTCGGTTCGGGAAAATCAGGTGAAACAAATCAATTGTCTCTTCTTAAACCTGCACTTCCGAATGCTTGGTTCACTTGGAAACCTGCTTCGGTATTTAGTCTTTCGGGCGGTTTGGTAAATGTAGCAAGCAATACAGCACTTGATTTGTCGGCAGTTGCGGTTACAAAAAATCCTACAAGAAATTTCAGCACAACTTTTTATAACTCTCTTGCAGGATTTGAATTGGCGTTCCCTATTACACCTGACGCAAGAGTATTTGTAATAGGCGGTCTTGCAAACAATGAAAACTGGGCAAGAGACCCTGAAGTCGGAACCGACTCTTACAGCAACGGCAAATTTATTTTTGGTGCAAACCTATCTTTTGCAGAAAGTAAAATTTGTTTAAAGCCTGCAATTCAAGTTCTTACCCGCGGCGACGATACTCACGGACTGTTTAATTCTGACAGCAGACCACTTGTTACGGAAGGTATTGATATGGGATTCAAAGTTTCAGACGGATATTCTCTTAATCTTGGCGCAGGTGCGGCGCACGATTGGGATAGAAGAAGAGATAATTTGACACTTTTCAATCTTTCGGCAGAACCCGTATTTAATTTTGGCGGTGAAAACGGCAAATTCTTTAATTTCCGCGTAAAATACGGATTCTTTATTTTGAATGATTCGGAAAATGACGATGTTGAAAGAGCACTTGTTCAATATATTGATACAAGATTGGGTATTGCTGTTAATGAAAAATTCTCAATTGTTCCGCGTTATCGTTTGTGGACAGGTAACTGCAACGGCGATTGGCAATTTGATTTTCCGACAAACAGCGACGACAAAAGTTCAAAATCTTTACACAGATTTGAGTTCGGTTTCGCAGCTTCTTTCTAATTCAAAGAACCTCGCTTAATACAGACAACGGGCAGATGGAATATCTGTCCGTTTTTTTGTTTCGCCGTAAATTATTTTATAGTGAAATTAAGGGGTTTTTATGAAAATATTTAAAAATATAAAATTCGACACAAATCCGATTCTTATTGCTTCGTGGGTAGGAATGGGAAAAGTCGGACTTATTGCAGCAAATTATTTGCGAAAAAAAATAAATGCTCAATTACTTGCAGAAATTGATATGACACCTTATTTTATTCCCGAAGCGGTTTTTGCGCATAACGGAATTATTGACCCCGTGATAATGCCGACGGCAAAAATTTATTTTTCCAAAAAGCCTGATGTTTTAATTTTTGAAAGCGATATGCAAATTGGCGGCAAAGAAGCTCTATCTGTAGCAAAAACGCTTATGCTGTTTGCCGAAGAAATGGGTGTTAAACAGGTTTTTACTATTGCCGCATTTCCGCAAAATATTTCGCATAAAACCGAAACTAAAATTTTTGGAGCGTTTACTGAGCAAGCGCTCTCTTTGGAATTTGAAAAATTAGGCGTTACTCCGATGACGGACGGATATATTGCAGGACTCAACGGTGTTCTTTTGGGAATTGCAAAATCCCGTTCAATAGATGGCGGTTGTTTTTTAGGGACAATGCCGTTTTTTGCCGTAAATATGAACTATCCGAAAACTTCATTAAAAATTGTTGAATTATTGGAAGATGTATTAAATATTGACATTGACAAAAACGATATAAATGAAAGTATTGTCGCTTCGGACAATCAATTCATGATGATTGAAGAGCAAATCCGTCAATTTCCGCCGAGAATTATCGGACAACAGCAACAGGAAATAAATCCGCTTGACGAAATTTGGGATGGGCAATTAGCAAATGAAAACTATCATGAAGTTGTCCCACAGGTAATTACTGAAAAAATAGAACGGCTTTTTTTGGATGCACAAAACGATAAAACAAGAGCGACCACACTCAAAAAAGAGTTAGACCGCTGGAATGTTTATGAATTATACGAAGACAGATTTTTAAAACTATTTAAATTAGACGGAGAACAAAAATGAGTAAAAGATTCGGCGGAGACACAACAAAAGCATACGAAGCAGCGGCAAAAGCACAATTTCTGGCATTTGCACCTGCATTTTTTCAAGCTGTAATAATTCTTCGCAACAAAGGCGTTTTGGATTACTTAAACAACAACGATGACGGGAAAACAGAAAAAGAAATCGCCGATTCTTGCAAATTAAACGACTATTCCGCAAGAATTTTACTTGAAGCAGGCGTTGAAACAGGTGTTTTGATTTATGATGCCGACGCAAAAAAATATTATATTTCAAAAACAGGTTTTTTGTTAATAAACGATGAAGTTACTCGCAGAAATATGAATTTTATCAACGATGTTTGTTATAAAGGGCTTTTTTATTTGGACGAAAGTATTGAAACACAAAAGCCTGCCGGATTAAAAGTTTTCGGCAATTGGGATACAATTTATGCCGGACTTTCACAACTTCCCGAACAGGTGAAAAAAAGTTGGTTTGAATTTGACCATTATTATTCCGACACCGCATTTGAAGAAGCTTTGGAAATAATTTTCGCAAAAAAAAATTGCAAAAAATTGCTTGATGTCGGCGGAAATACAGGTCGCTTTGCACTTAAAGTTGCCGAATTCAGTAATGATGCAAAAATTACAATTTTAGACCATGAAGGACAATTAAAAGTTGCTAAAGAAAACGCCAAAAATGCAGGATATGGTGACAGAATTGACGGATTTGCAATGAATTTACTTGACCACAGTGTTGATTTCCCCAAAAACTTCGATGCGGTTTGGCTCTCGCAATTCTTGGATTGTTTTCCACCCGAGGATATTATTCAGCTTTTAAGACGAGGAAAAAATGCTCTTGCTCCAAACGGACTTTTGTATGTCATGGAGCCTTATGTCGATAACCAAAAACATCCGCAAGCAAAACTTTCGCTCGTAGGAACTTCGCTATATTTTACTGCAATGGCAAACGGAACAAGCAGAATGTATCACTGCAGCGAAATGCTTAATTATGCAAGAGAAGCAGGTTTAATTCTCGTTGAAAAATTTATCGGAATCGGTGAGTTTCAGACGATTTTAAAGTTTAGAAAAGCGTAAGTAAAAATTGTTTTTTGCATAAAAGAGGATTTTATATATCCTCTTCCGCAAAAACTTCTTCTGCGTTTTGGATTATATCCAGTGTGGTATCCTGCTCTATTTTTATGTCTTCATAATTTTCAGGTTTCAGTTTTCTATTTCTGTCTTTTTGTTTATTTCCGTTACCTTTATCACGCGAATTAACAATGTTGTTGGTAATTTCTTGCTTAAACAAAGTGAATTCATCAACATTTACAACAAATAGCGTAACGCTAACGGTTACTGCTATTGATGTTGTTACGGTGATTAAGATATTCTTTTTCATGGGTTTTCTCCTTGTTTTTTATTATACAATTTCATAACATTCGGAATTTCCGTCAAAACTACATTTTGCAAGTTGATTTACGATTATGCCACTACATTCGATAGAATAAACAAACTCTCCTTTTTTTATATCCAGCACTTTTTTAGATTTTTGAATAACTGCTCCATTCGGTTTGCAGCCGGCACATCCCAAACCTAACTCTAATTTTGGAGAATAACACAAAAACCTTCCTCTTTTTTCTTTTATTTCGGATAAATAAGAGTTAATAACAAGAGGATTATAACTACTTGCTCCTTCAATCTGAGGAATTACCTGCTCTGTTATAAATTTTTTAATGTTATTTACTCCTAACTACTTTACAATAATACTGCTCACAATACCACCATTCGGAATGTTATAAGGTGACATTTCTTCATTACAATATTTATTGATGTTCTTATTTGAAAATCTAAATTTAGGCTTAAACTCTTCTTGTAAAAAAACATCAATACTTTCGTTTGCCTTAAACAATTCTTGCGGATTTTTACCAACCGGATGAAATATTTTCGGTTCTGCTCTTCCGATATTAAAAGCATAGCACTTGTTAAATAAAATGCTTGCTATCAAACTATCTTCACCGCCACCTGCAATATCAATAAATTCGTCAAAATTTACATTTTCAAGAACACTTTTACGGATAAACATACCGCTATGTACTCCGGCAGTCATACAATCTTCCGGGTAAAGCGGTCTAATATTATAAATAACTCCATTCATATCTCTGTCATCGGGCTGAGTGGTTATAAGTCCAATATCTTCGTTCTTCTCAAAATACTCTATAACTTTATCCGCATCGTTCAAATACCCGTCAAAAAATTGAGCATCATCATCAAGCAAACAAACAATATCCGAATCTTTACGACATTCTTTAATTGATTGTACTCTCGCCTTGTAAAGTAGCAATTCTTTTCTTTTATTCCTTATTTTACTTGGAGAAACAATAACAAGTTTTATGTTTTTTAATTCTTCTTGTGTGATTTTTTCTTCTCCATTATACCAAGCGGAATAAGTTATATCTTGTCGTGTTTGTATTTGTCCGTCCATTCGTTTTAATAAGTCAGGTCTATGACTTAAAATTAAAAATTCTACTTTCATAATTATACTCCTTTTGGTTTATTTTCTGTAAATCATTAAACTGATTTGCGACATTGTTGTGTTAGTTCCAAGTTTTAGAATAGTTTTTTTTACGTTATATGAGTCAGTTGTAGTTTGAGCGTATAATGTAAATAAATCTATCGTTTGGTTTTGATTATTTGTTCCTTGAATTACAACAGCACTATCAACAATCCCGTTAAACGAAAAATGTTTATTCCCATGGAATGAGTATGTATTAGGATATACTAAACTATCACTTGCATATATTCTAATATTATATTCGCCCGGTTCTAATACACTAACATTTCTATTGCCGTTCATGTTATATGTATTAAATACCTTTACAAGCATCTCTTTATTTATGTACTCAGATGTATCCTTTTTAATACCATCAGTAATAAGAGCAATTTGCAGACGAACATTTTGTTCGGGTTTATTTGTAAGTAATTTGAAAAATGCTTGTGATTTTACACCATCAAAAAATTCTCCGCCTGTAATCAAATGCAACTGAAATTTCAAATCATTAAAATCTTGCATAAGAAGTTCTGTCCATTCATTAGGACTATTATTACCACCAATACTATTTACCCATTTATTTGAATCATAAGTTTCATTCAATTTTCCTGAGTAGAAATAAACTTTGTTCGTATTGTCATATAAAGAACGAATTAGTTCTCCTTTTGAGTAATTAATAGAACTTGTATTAGCAACCCAAATCATTGTTTGATTATCCCAATAATGCGAAACAGCAATAGGTTGTGTGGGGTTAAAAAATCTTGAATTTGACGGAATTTCAATCCATTGTAATCCTGCAGGAGCATCTCCCATAGGTTTACATCCTGCTCTTTGTGCAGAAGTTCCTACAAAATAAGATACGGATGGCTTTATATCTGCAGGAATAACCATAGGATTAGATTGGATAGAACTTGCGGGGTCAAATATAACGGCACCTCTTGCATTACCTCCTCTCGCCAAGTTAAAACTAAACTCCGGGTCAAATACGGAAGTAATTGAGTATCGTTGTAACGCGTCTAACCCCTTACTATTCAAACTTCGACAAGATGCAGTCATACCATATATTTGGTCTAAAGAAGTAATTCCCAATGCTTCAAGCAAGAAAATATCAACACCCGTTCCATTGACTTCAATATGATTTACTAAAGTATTACCAATACTTGCAGAACCGGAAGCATCTGTGACAACATCAACGGTAAGGTTAATTATTTTGTTACCGTCCGAACCTTCATTCGTTTTCTCATTTAAATACTTAAGCGCATCAGAAAGATTTATGAATATATTATCTTCGCCGTTTTTTTTAGGGAGATTTATATTTTCAGTATCAAGCGAGTCAATCGTCGTTAATTCAGGTATAGACCAACCTATATTATCAATCTGCGGTTGCGTAATTTCTTCAGTAGCTCCTATTTTCTCATAATCCGATTTAGACAAATATTCTAAATCGCCATCTTGCCCTATCATCAATGTAAATGAACGAGTTTCGGAGTTTTGTGTCATAACAATCCAGTCATTATATACACCGAATAAACGCTTTTGACTATAAGCTTCCGATTCTTTTTTAAGAACTCTGTCTGAGCTTAACAATTTTATGGAAGGTACCCATTTATTACCATTATATTTTCGTCCATTTATCCAAAAACATCCTCTTGTATATTCAACCACGGAAGTTCCGCGTGATGAAAACAAAATAGCTGGCACATCTACCGGACAAACATATTGAATTCTCGTATCGCCATAAGAAAGTCCTTTGAATGTTTTGCTTACGCGAAGGTTTGTTAGAATTCTTGTACCATTAATATTTGTATGGTCAGCAAAATCAGATGTTACCGATGCAGGAACATTTGAACCACCGATTAAATATGGCTTGCCTCGTGAGTCCTGATACCACAATTCGTAGCCTTCTCCATCATTTAAACCTGTACGATAAAACCCCATTCCTTGGTTTTTATTCGGTTTGCCTTCATATTCTTCTACTCTTGCGTTTATTTTAGCCATATCAAGCCACCTTTCTTATTTCTTTTATTAACTTTCATAAATAGTTGGCGATCCATCTTTTTCAAATCCTGTTTCTTCTGAATAAAAAGTAATCACAGACCTATCTTCAATTATCGGATAATACTCAAAATCAAGTTGTGGATGAGACGATAACATATCAAACTTTTCATAAAGTTTATGATGGCATTCATATTCATTTATGAATAAATCCAAAAACAAATCCTGAACTCTACGCATATTTTTCATTTCATTCTCCTCACCGCTTAACACCTAATTTTACCGAATAATGATACGATTTTTCATTTACACTTTTCACTTCGGCAATTACCAAATAACTGCCATTAGCGACAAGTCTTCCCGCGTTATTGGTTAAATTCCAAATTATCTTGTCACCTTTTTCCGTCGATGAAAATACAATATTTACAACATTGTCATAAACTACAAATTTCGTTTCTACTACTTTTTCATTGTTTGGAATAATAACACTAATTTCTACGCTTTCGGAAACAATATTTTTCGTTAATCTTATACCATAAAGATTATCTGTTTTTTGAATATTGTAAATAGGCGTATAGTCACGCAAATCTAAATAAGGGAATCCGTTATTTTTTGCCGCATCAATTGACCAAATTTTTTCAAAATCCCAGTTAAGAAATGTTGATTGTTGTCTCATTTCTGCCGTTGTTTTTGGTTCTCCTCTTCCATCATTATCGTTTTGTCCGCTTGTTTCAATGGCATAGTAGGAATTTTTTATTATACCGTCGTAATCAGAATTAAACATTCCAATCAAACCACCAACATTTATGTTTCCATGAACATTTCCTATCGAGTAACAATTTTCTATTAATGCATCATTATATCCAGCCAATCCACCGACCATTTCTATTCCTTGAACATTTGCCATTGAATAAGAGTTTGTGACAATACCTTCATTCTCTCCCACTAATCCGCCAACACTTTCTTCGCCATTTACATTTCCTGTTGAATAAGAATTCGTAATTATTTCATCGCTCTCTCCTACAAGCCCTCCAACATTTTCCCGTCCCTCAACATTTCCTGTTGAGTAGCAATTAGAAATTATACCGCCGTTATATCCTACCAATCCACCAACAAAATCTCTGCCTTTAATAAATGATTCAACAACACCGAGATTCTTTATTGTCCCGCCAGAAATTCCAAACAATCCTTGTTCATCCGAGTTTTTATCAATATAAACACCATTAATATAATATCCTGCACCATCAAAATTACCCAAAAACACACTACTACTTCTGCCTATAGGTGTCCATTGATTGCTAACATTACCATTCAGAACAATATTTCCACCAAGTTTAAAATATTTGTCTTGATGGTTCTCACTCAAATATTTTCCCACATTTTTTAAATGCTCTTTTGTTGTAATAATCCATGGATTATTTTCCGTTCCATCACCACTAGCAAAATCCTGTCCACACACAAACAAAACAAAAGTAGCAATTATAGTATACGTTTTAATGATCATTTTCATAAAACCTCCTTTTATTCTCCATTATACTTAAACATTTTTGTTTCTATTACCCCTAAGTTCATATTCGTTCTTCCATCTTTATCATAACCATTTTCTATACATGACATACAAGTTAATTCCGTATAACTATTTTCCCAATCTTTAGAAGCGTTGTTAGAACCTCCAAATCCTTTACCAGACTCATTATACCAATAAGATTCGTATGAATGCCAATGTTGAGGACAGCCGTGTTTAAATTTTCTTCCTGCCGTTCTATTTTGTTTAATGTTTGCTTGGAGAGAGCCTAAATGAATAAATTTAGCATCTTTTATTTCCGTAAACCTTTTTTCATCTCCTATAAACGACAACGCTCCTTTTTCTACTTTTGTATATTTCG
>Ga0209737_10003633_pt1 | contig 10763 bp, 8 predicted proteins | sample TergutCu122P3_FD_187284 | JGI IMG/M metagenome (GOLD analysis project Ga0209737, IMG submission 187284) | Cubitermes ugandensis P3 segment gut microbial communities from Kakamega Forest, Kenya - Cu122 P3 (SPAdes) (version 2) | ecosystem: Host-associated > Arthropoda: Insects > Digestive system >...
AGTAGTGATTTCGGTCTTACCCTTATGAATTACCTTAGTTTACAGTCCGAAATCACTACTTCCATCAAGTCGATTGCCCGCATGGAACGCGAGCTAAATAATTTAAGACTTGCAAATGATGAAAATCATAGTAGAATAACTAATAACATCGATCTCGACCATATCCGCCGGGTTGCCATCCAGGAACTAGGAATGATTTATCCGCGTGAGGGTCAGATTGTTAGTTTTGCCGGTAACAATAGTGATTATGTGAGACAATTAAATCCAATGCCATGAAGAAAATCGATGAGTTAAAACAACAAAAGTTTACGAAACGGATGCAAAAAAAGCTGGTAATACTGGTAGGAATAGTATTTCTGGCTTTTCTTGGTTTGTCTGTCCAATTATTCTTGATAAATCGTGACCGGGGTGAGCAGTACAAAAAACAAGTACTTTCACAACAGCGGTATGACAGTATGATGATTCCCCACCGCCGGGGAGCGATTCTTGATTCGCGGGGGACTACCCTGGCAGTCAGTGAAAAGGTGTATAATGTCATTCTTGATGCCAAGGCGGTCTTGGAGCGAAAGGATTTTCTTGAGCCGACCTTAAAAGCACTTGAGAGTGAATTCAATTTGGATATAAACCGGCTCCGCACTTTTATCCAAACCAACCCTTCCTCGCAATACCATGTCTTGCTTCGGCGGGCATCATATGATGAAATAGCCGGATTTCTCAGTCTCTTGACCGACCGCGAAAACAATCCCCATATCCGGGGTATCTGGTTTGAGGAGGAGTTTCGGCGGATTTATCCCAATTCATCACTAGCCAGCCACATCATCGGGTTTACGACCAATGACAACCAAGGTTTAGCCGGGCTTGAGCGCTTTTACTGCGATATTTTGAGTGGGACGAATGGACGTGAATACGGATTTTTAAATGAGGATGCCGAACTTGAACGGACAACCATTGCCGCGATTGATGGCAATAGCATCGTGACAACGATAGATTCCAATATTCAGGCGATCTGCGAAAAATATTTACGCCGTTTTGCTGAAGAAAGAAGGGATAACCACCGTGAGGGAAACGGGGCATTCAACGTCGGCGTAATCATCCAGGAGGTAAATACCGGAAATATTTTGGCGATGGCGAATTATCCCGATTTTGACTTAAACGACATCCGCAATACCGACCGCCTGATTGGGATGCAGATGCTTGACCTTGATGGTAAAAGAGTAATTCCGGCAACCGTGATTAATGAGCACAACTTAAACCTAATGAGTACCGAGCAGATAAATATCAATCTTAACGCCCTGTGGCGCAATTTTGCCATCAGTGATACCTTTGAGCCGGGTTCGGTCACCAAACCCTTTACCGTTGCCGCCGGACTTGAAAGCGGGCGGATTAAAGGAAATGAGTATTTTGTCTGTGAAGGTTTTTTGGAAATTGATGAGCACAGGATTCATTGCAACAATATCATCGGCCATGGATCGGTTTCAGTTTCACGAGGGGTGGAAGTATCTTGCAACGTAGCGATGATGCATATTGCGAGGATTACCGGACGTGACAATTTTGCTGATTTCCAGCGGAAATTCAACTTTGGTTTACGGACGAACATCGACTTGGTCGGTGAAGCAAGAACCGCCGCTTTAGTTTACAACAAACAAACGATGCGGATTACCGAGCTGGCAACCTGTTCATTTGGGCAAGGTTTTAATACGACGATGATACAGGTCATCAGTGCATTCAGCTCATTGATAAACGGTGGGAATTATTATGAACCGCGCCTGGTCAGCAAGATTATCAGCCCGACCGGAGCGACAGTCAGGAATTTTGAGCCCCGCTTACTAAAGCAGACCATATCAATCGAGACTTCCGATTTGGTTCGCCAGTATTTGATTGATTCGGTTATTGCCGAAGGTGCTACCGGCCATAGTGCCCGTCCGGCCGGATATATTATCGGAGGAAAAACGGGGACTGCTGAAATGGTTCCGCGTGACAAAACCAATTATGTTGTTTCATTTATCGGATTTGCCCCGGTTGACAATCCCCGCATCGCAATTTACGTTGTTGTGGACCGGCCAAATGAAAAACGTCAAGACGATGCCCGGCGGGCAACCGGTATTGTCCGGAGTATTTTGACCGAAGTTTTACCTTATTTAAATATTTATATGACCGAGGAACTTAGTGATAAAGAAAGAAAAGAGCTGGAAGAATTGCAACAGGAAATCCTTTCGCCGATAGTACCGGGGTCGGAGGATGATGAAGAAGACGATGAAGATGATGACGGCGTTATTGTCATACCACCTGTCCAAGTAAATGCTGTTTGGCGGAATTTTCCCACTTGTCCAGAAACAGGACATGCAGTCGATCCAAATACCGGATCTTTGATTGACCGTGAGACCGGAATGATTATCGGAGGTAGTTTTTCCAGCGTCGGTTTTGATGTACTTCCTCCTATTGGTGGCATAGATGATGAACCCCCCTAATACAATATATTAACACTACAACCCGAGGTTTACCATGTCCATCCGAAATACGGACAAAGATGCCGCCCGCAACAAAACCCATAACCGCCACAAAACGGTCATTGTTTTCTTCCTCTGTTCACTCGTTTTTTTCCTCCTAATCGGGCGTCTGGTTTATATAATGGTATATCAGTCCGAATATTACAGCGAGCGGGCCAAAAGCCTGCACGAACGGGAACGCAGCATCAAAGCGGCACGGGGTAGGATAATCGATGCCAACGGCACGGTTATCGCCGACAATAAAACGGTTTGTACCATCTCCGTTATCCACAATCAAATTACCGACCCCGAAGCAGTAATCACAGCGCTTTCACGAGAACTCGGTCTTTCCGAAGAATTTGTCCGAAGAAGAGTCGAAAAATATACTTCTATTGAAAGAATAAGAAGCAACGTAGATAAAAGTACCGGCGACAAAATCCGCGACCTGAATCTGGATGGAGTCAAGGTTGATGATGATTACAAGCGATTTTATCCCTATGGTTCATTAGCTTCAAAGGTGCTTGGTTTTACCGGGGGGGACAATCAGGGTATCATAGGACTTGAGGTAAAATATGAAGAATACCTTAAAGGAACGGCGGGTACAATACTTACGGTAACCGATGCCCGGGGGGTGGAAATCAGTACCGCCGGGGAAGAGCGGATTGAACCAATTAGTGGCAATGACCTGCATCTTAGTCTCGATATCAATGTCCAAAGTTATGCGACCCAGTTGGCTCTACAGGTAATGGAAAATAAACAGGCGGACAGCGTTTCGCTCATCGTCATGAATCCTGGGAACGGTGAAATCATTGCGATGGTTGATGTGCCGGAATTTGACCTGAATAACCCTTTTACCCTGCCACCGGAATTTGCCGACTTGGAAATGACCGATAAAGAGCGGCAGGATGCCTTAAACCGGATGTGGCGTAACAGTGCCATCAATGATACTTATGAACCCGGCTCAGCTTTTAAAATAATGACCGCCGCCGCCGGACTTTCCGGTGGGGTACTCTCGCTGAGTGATACTTTTAGCTGTCCCGGTTATATTATGATAGAAGACCGCCGGATCAGGTGCCACAAAATCGGCGGACATGGACACCAGACCTTTACGGAAGCAACGATGAACAGTTGCAATCCGGCTTTTATCAGCGTCGGGATGAGGTTGGGGGTTGACAATTTATACGATTATTTTGAGCGTTTCGGTCTGCTGAAACGAACCGGAATCGACTTACCCGGTGAAGCAAATACGATAATGCACAAAAGGGAAAATATGAAAGCGGTCGAGCTTGCCACAGTTTCATTCGGGCAATCCTTCCAAGTCACACCGATTCAAATGGCGGTAACAGTCGCCTCGCTGGTAAACGGCGGTAACCGGGTAACCCCCCATTTTGCAGTCAAATCAACCGGACCAAGCAGCGAAGAAGTATTTATGCATCCCTATACCCCGGATATCATCTCAGATGAAGTGGGGGAAATATTACAAGATATCCTCGAACAGACAGTTGCAAACGGCACCGGACGTAATGCTTTTATCGAAGGTTGGCACGTAGCCGGAAAAACAGCCACCAGCCAGACCTTACCCCGGGGTAGTGGCAAATATATCGCTTCATTTGTTGCTTTCAGCCCCGCCGATGACCCCCAGGTTCTTGCCCTTGTCATCATCAACAATCCGCAAGGTATCTACTACGGCGGGCAAGTAGCAGCCCCAGTGGTCAGACACCTATTCGAAAACATACTACCCTACCTAATACGGTAGGGCGGGGGCTTGCCCCCGCCGAAGTAAAAGCTTGCCCCCGTCGAAGATTGCCATTACAATAAATTTAAGATATAATCGAACCAAGGAGCCATAACCATGTTCACAAACTATCAAGTAATCATCCCGGTCGTAATCGCCTTTTTCATCAGTGCCGCCCTAGGACCGGTACTAATACCAATACTCAAAAAAATAAAAATCGGCCAGGTAGTCCGCGACGACGGTCCGAAAACACACCTTGGAAAAAGCGGCACCCCAACGATGGGTGGATTACTCATCCTCGGAAGTATCTTGATAACCTCCCTCATTTATGTCAAAGATTTCCCCAGAATCGTCCCGATTTTGTTCACTATATTAGGTTTTGGCTTAATCGGTTTTCTCGATGATTATATCAAAGTCGTACTAAAACGCTCACTTGGATTAAGAGCATGGCAAAAAATGCTCGGTCAAATCATCGTGACCGGAGTGCTGGCATACTATCTTATTTATGTCCTCGATACCCCGCTCGCGATGCGGATTCCCTTTATGAGCAATACCTTCCTTGATTTTGGCGTATTTAATATACCCCTTTTGTTCTTAGTCGTATTGGGCTGTGTAAATGGCACCAACCTGACCGACGGACTTGACGGATTGCTTGGCAGCATCACAGTCCTTGTTGCGACCTTCCTTGCAGTGGTTTCAATCGGAATCGAAGCGGGAATTACCCCTGTTGTTTGTGCGGTAGTTGGCGCGTTATTAGGTTTCCTGCTCTTTAACGTCCATCCCGCCAGCGTCTTCATGGGCGATACCGGCTCGCTGGCTTTGGGGGGATTCATCGCCGCCAGTGCTTATGTTACCCAAATGCAGCTTTTTATCCCCATCGTTGGATTGGTATATGTAATTGAAGTACTATCAGTCATGATACAAGTCGGTTACTTCAAAATAAGTGGTGGTAAAAGAGTCTTCAAAATGGCGCCTATCCATCATCACTTTGAGTTAAGCGGCTGGAAAGAGACCAAAATTGTGGCGATATTTTCGATACTGACGGCAGTGCTTTGTATCCTTGGGTTGATCGGGTTGAGGTAAGAAATGTCAAACGAAAACATGGAAAACATCTTATACAATCAAAAAGTACTCGTAATCGGCTCAGGCTTAAGTGGTATCAGCGCTGCTAAGCTCCTTGTTAACGTGGGCGCAAAACCTACCCTCTATGATGCCGCAAAAGCCGTCTTACCACCTGAACTAAACATCCCGATTTACATCGGCGACCTGCCGCCCGCCGACATCCTTGAACGCTTCAACCTTGCCGTAATCAGCCCCGGAATAAGCCTTGAAAACCCGCTGATCAAAGTAATAAGATATACCGGAATCCCAATAGTCAGTGAAATCGAGCTTGCATACATAATTACCAAAGGACGAATCATCGCAATAACCGGAACAAACGGCAAAACCACGACCGTCAGCTTGGTTGGTGAAATCATGAAAGCCCACTTTAGCGAAGTATTTGTCGTCGGAAATATCGGACACCCCTTTTCAGAAATCGCCTTACAAACAACCGATGAAAGCGTGATCGTAATTGAAGTATCAAGCTTCCAACTGGAAACAATTAGAAATTTTAACCCCTACATATCAGCAATCCTCAATATCACCCCCGACCACCTCGACCGCCATGGGACAATGGAAAACTACGTCGCGATGAAAGAGAAGATTGCCAAAAACCAAAACCAGGAAAACTACTGCATCCTAAACCTCGAAAACAAATACACAAAATCGTTTGCAGAACGCTGCAAAGCAACAGTGGCAGGATTTTCGTCAGCGCGTGATATAAGTAATGGATGTTACTTAAAATATGATACAATCTACGTAAGCGAAGATGAATACCACCAAGCCATCATCAAAACTACTGATATTAAATTGGTTGGCATCAGCAACATAGAAAATATCATGGCGGCGATATTAATTAGCTTAAAAATGAATATCCCCGTCGAAACCATCAAGACCGCCATACAAAACTTCCACGCCGTTCCTCACCGCCTCGAATATGTCACCACCCAAAACGGAGTCGAATACTATAATGATTCAAAAGCCACCAACCCCGATGCCGCCATCCAAGGCATCCGCGCAATGACGAAACCAACCATCCTTATCGCCGGTGGTTCGGACAAAAAAGCCGACTACATACCCTGGCTTTTAGAATGCCGTCAAAAAGTAAAAACCCTAATCCTAATCGGCGAAACAAAACAAGAAATATCGCGTTACGCCTCTGTCATCGGAATGAGAGAAATCTACGAACTAGAAACCCTACAAAAAGCAGTAAAAATAAGCAAAGAAATCGCCAAACCAGGCGAAGCAGTACTACTTTCCCCCGCCTGCGCCAGCCTAGACATGTTTCAAAATTATGAAGAACGCGGCCAAAAATTCAAGGAGCTTGTTAAAAATATTAATTCAAAAGACCGACCCTTGAAAAACGTCGTTACTTAGCTCATGTATTTTATGAGCTTATGTAACGCAACGTTTTTCTCGGAGCGAAAGCGCGTCGGACGTTGAACTAATATTTTTAACAAGCGGAGTACAACACAAGCGGAGTATAACAAGGGAGAATACAATGGCAAAACGAAAAGAAGAAAACTTTTTCGACTTCAGCTTACTTTTTATCGTCCTTTTCCTCACCGGCTTCGGACTCGTAATGATATACTCAGTCAGCTCATACGAAGGAGCAATGCGCTTTGGTGACCCAGCCCATTTTCTAAAAAGCCAACTCTTCGCAACCATCATAGGACTAGGTTTGATGATAGCCGTCGCCAACATCCCCTACTTCTTTTGGCAAAGATTTGCGACCCTTGCTTTCGTCGTTTCCCATATCCTAATACTACTCGTCCTCACCCCCATCGGCATTGAACGAAATAATGCCCGCCGCTGGATTGATGTTTTCGGAATCTCCCTGCAACCGGCAGAGGTTGCCAAACTGGGAATGATACTTTTCCTCGCAAGCCTTGTCTGCCATATGGGTACAAAAAAAATCCGTACCACCAAAGGATTCTTATTAGTGCTTGCGATGCCGATACCAATATGCCTGATGATTTGGGTTATAACAACCAACCTAAGCTCGGCGATTATAATCTTTGGAATTGCTTTACTGATGCTCTTTGTCGCAAGCCCGGAATATAAACGATTTCTCATCCTTGGAGCGGTTGGAATTGTATTAATCGCACTAATTATCTTTATCATTGTGAATATGGCAAATACCGACTCAATGGGTTTCCGTGGGGCACGGGTTCTCGCCTGGCTTGACCCCGAAGCATACGCGATGGGCAGAGGTTTCCAGACCCTGCAGGCTTTGTATGCAATAGGTTCGGGCGGTATCCTTGGTAAAGGTCTTGGGCAAAGTATGCAAAAGTTGGGATTCCTTCCTGAAGCCCAAAATGATATGATTTTTTCCATAATATGCGAAGAACTCGGTTTGTTTGGTGGTATAGCCGTTATCTTGATGTTCCTGATCCTAACCTGGCGCTTCATGATAGTTGCCAATAACGCCAACGACCTCTTTGGTGCATTACTCGTGGTCGGCGTAATGGGACACATCGCCATCCAAGTCATCCTGAATGTGGCAGTTGTAACCAATACCATCCCCAATACCGGCATCTCCCTGCCCTTTATCAGCTATGGAGGTTCATCAGCGATGTTCTTGCTGGTCGAGATAGGACTGGTGTTAAGCGTCGCCAAAGGCATAAGATTGAAGGATGTGTAAAGGACAAGATACCAAAAACTGAATCTCCCCATATAGATAGAATAGGTCTTTCTTTTTACAAATACAATGGATTCCAGAGTTTTCACGTAATTCAATTGTCTGACAATTACTGTTTAATCACATTTAGAACTGTCAAATTCTGATATGGTTAGGGTAGAAATTGGGGTAATGGGGTGTTTGAATATGGCAAAAAGAAAAAATGGAGAAGGAAGCTGGGGAAAAAAGACCATAAAAGGGGTTGTGTATTCTTATTATCGTGATGCAAATGGAAAATACTATTATGGAAAGACTGACAAAATAGTAAAGGAAAAAATCAAAAACGCAATAGATTCCCAAAAGACGTCATCAATAGTTTTGGATAACCATATAATAATCGCAGAAGCCGGGGTATCAGATAAATCCATTTTTTGTGATTATATGAAAATGTGGCTAAAAACTAAATCATCAAGTTTATCACCGGCAACATATGATAGATATGAATCAGCTATTAGTGAAATGGAAAAATTTAGTAAATTTAATTTAGCAGATAAACAGATATCATCACTTACACCAACCATGATTCAATCGTTTCTAGATTGCTTATCACATGATTATTCCCGGAGCAGCATCAATATATTTTTCAGCATAATACAGCAAAGTATTAACTATGGGATTGCTAACGGTGATTTTCGGAGCAATATTTTGTACTCCGTCCATGTACCAAAAGAAATGAACTGCAAAATCAAGAAACGTAAGACAAATGCCACGACTATCGAAGATGTGGAAAATATATACCATGAATGTTGGCGAAAAAAAGATGATGGGTCTTATACCCTTGCTGATTCGGCAAGGGTTATTGTGCTTATCATGTATACCGGAATGAGAATAGGAGAGGCATTGGGGCTCAAATGGGAAAATGTTGATTGGGGTAATAATAAAATTCATATAAAGCAATCTTTGGCAGTAATTAAAAATAGGGATGAAAAAAATGGTATTTATAAAACCCACCGGATTACCAAAGAAACAAAATCAAAATCCGGCATCCGAACATTACCCTTGCCTGATAAAGCGGTAGATGTATTAAAATATTTTGAAGCTAAAAGGAAAAATGATTTTGTATGTGTATTACCATCTGGGGATATCTATAATGGACATAGCATAAGAGCAATGTTGTCAAGAGTATTAAGAAATGTCGGTATACCGGAAAATAAATACACAATCCACTCACTACGCCACGGATATGGTTCGATACTGCTTTCAAAGGGTATAGATATAAAAGTTATATCTGAATTACTCGGACATTCCAATGTGAATTTCACTTATAATGTTTACATTGAAATTTTTGAGAAAGATAAAGAAAAAGTGGTTGATGTGCTTAATAATTTGTGATAAAAATAGGGTTGAGTTTTCTTGCAAAATATAAATAAATTGTTTATAATGTAAAATGCCCCACGATGCTGATCAGTCCATTGATAAGCGTAATAGTTTAATAGGTGAGTAATTATATGATAAAAAAAATCCAGAAGCACTACATTGCTGTTTTATTTATGGTGGTCATTTTTTTTTCTTGTGTATCATTATTACGCATATGTGAATCCTGTTTTCTTTACTACCCATTGTGATGATTGGATCCATTTTGGGATTTTTCGCGCCCATCCATATCCTAGAAGCGGGTGGAATGTTACACGGATTTTTCCGGAGAATTTAATGCCTATGGTAGGTCATTTTTCAACTTTTTTCATTTATCCGATAGTAGGAGATTATCTAAAAGCGGCGGCGATTTCCCTTGCGCTGGTAATGGGATTAGTTCTTTCATTACTTTATTTTTCTTATTATTATCTGTTTATTTCATTATGCAAAAACAAGTATAATTGTGCCTTAATTAGTGTGGTAGCACTAGTGCTTAACTTAATAATTTTCAAGTCTCATTCTGTACCAGCCGGAAATGTACATATGTTTTATACGAATAGTTATAATTTATATTTCTTTTATGTGTTTCCCAATATACTAAACTCTATTATTGTGCTTTTTCTTATGCGCCAATTAGTTTTATTCAACAATCTTTCTATATACAATGTCGCAAGTGAGCAGAAAAATAAGGTAATGGGGTGGTTACTTGTTGGAGTATATTTTTGTATTTTTTCAATGTTATTTTCTGCTATGATATTATTAGCATTTGCACTGGTAATTATTTTATACAAATTCATTGTGTTTATCATCTCTAAGGTAAAAATATTACATAGATTTAAGCTTTTTTTCAAGGAAATCATTATAAATTACAATCTAGTTCTTTTAGTTATCTTTGGCATCATAATAGCCATGTTGCTGGAACCAACTAGTGTCCGCTCAAATGATCCGGGTTTATGTGTTTTTATTTATGATACTAAGCATTTTTGTGTCATGCATTCTTTATTTTTCCATACACAAGAGAAAATTACCACAGCTAATAAAGTTGTCATTGCAATGTGGATTTACTTCTTTGGTTTGCGCGTTCCTCTATATAATAATTTCGGCCAAAGCCGGACCACAATATGCGTCACATATTAGATGCGTTTATGGAATATTCTTTTATATGATTTTGTGCATTTGTTTATTATTCTTAAATATTATGAAAGAAATCAAATTTTCTCACTTAGTGCTTCCGTTTATTATTGTTATGTTTGTCCTGTTTTTAGTAAATACAAAATGGCCATATTATCGTAAGCGCATAATAATCGCCCGTTATCATGTTTTTTCACCGGCTATGTAGAAAACCGGTGGAGTAGAGACGTTTACTCTACTTAAGTTTACATTTATCCACGACATCCGGATGCCATGG
>Ga0209737_10003634_pt1 | contig 10763 bp, 7 predicted proteins | sample TergutCu122P3_FD_187284 | JGI IMG/M metagenome (GOLD analysis project Ga0209737, IMG submission 187284) | Cubitermes ugandensis P3 segment gut microbial communities from Kakamega Forest, Kenya - Cu122 P3 (SPAdes) (version 2) | ecosystem: Host-associated > Arthropoda: Insects > Digestive system >...
TTAAACAGTATTTCGGCCTCCTGCTTGATGCCTTCATCGATGCGTATCGTTAAATTTGTTTGCGCCATTACAAAATCACCATCTCTTTTTTAATTGATTTTATGCTTAATATTTTATACCATGTGCATTGTAATTGCAAACACATATATTATCTTTGCATATAAATTTTATTTTGAATGCAACATAAATACGTTTTGCCTTTTTATACCAATATTAAAAAGCCGCATAAACACTGGTTTATTGGCATAATTTACTATTTATGAATGAAACATAAGACGACTTGTGATATATTCATTTGGTAAATAAAACCTGGACGCAGCGATCGCTTAAGCACATATCAGCATTTACCGGCGACGCATGCGGTCTAGTCTAATGTGAAGAGAAGACATTGTAAATACGAGGTGTGAAGCATGAACACAGTACAGCCAATCCGGAGCGCCGACGACATCAGGCGCATGAAGGAGCGCTTAAAGGCGGTAAACGAGAAATATTACCTGATGTTTGTCATAGGGCTCAACACGGGCCTCCGGGTCAGCGACATCCTTAATTTGACGGTAGGGGACGTTAAGGACAAGACGCATGTTACGATTACCGAAAAGAAATCCGGGAAGCGAAGGCGTTTCATGATAAACGAGCATTTGAAACAGGAGATTGACCGTCACATCGCCGGCGCCGAACCTATGGACTACCTGGTAAAAAGCCGGAAGGGCAAAAACAGGCCGGTCAACCGGTGCCAGGCATATAAGGTCCTGAACGACGCGGCCAAGTCGCTGGGGCTTTCCGAGGTCGGGACGCATACCATGCGGAAGACGTTTGGGTACTGGCATTACAAGCAGCACAAGGATGTGGCTATTTTGCAAGATATATTAAACCACGACGCGCCCAGCGTTACGCTTAGGTATATCGGGATCGATGACGACGCGAAGGATAGTACGTTGAGGAATTTTTTCCTTTGAGAGTACCGCCGGTGTTTTGATGAAGGCATGTTCCGAGGGGTTCCGGCCATTTAAGACATTGGAGCGAAACGCGAAAGGATGCCTCAGCCAATAGGCTTGCCCCACTAAACATCATGGTACATCCTAGGCATGGTTCCGTTGCAGCATTGAGATCTCTGTCCGATCTCGCCGATCATATGTCCTGCTGTTGTTTGCCTTTATTAAGCTCGTTAATAATATGCTGTCGCTCCAAACGCTCAATCTCCTCATAATCCCAGTCGCGCTGCTTGAAATTAACGAACCTGTTTACCCGCTTGGCCGCGCGGACAGCAGGGACAGGCTGGGTATCCTGTTGATTCCGGACGTCCCGCCTTGCCCAATGCATCATTGTGGATGCGTGGTTTTTGTATGACTTGTTTTTACACGTAATCTGATAATCCAGTTGTTCGATGTAATAGTTTAGTTTTTCTTTACCATGGCCCGGGAACAAAGCTTCCATATCCCTTTCCATCGAACTGTAACCGGTATCTGTCAACATGACGACATTGTTTGGGCCGTATGGCTTTTCCGGAGACACTTGCGCCGGCGGTGCGTCAGTTTTGATGGTTATACTTTCTTTTGAAGCAGGCTTGTCCGATTTTTGGGCCGGCGTATTTTCAAACGGGATATTTTTTTCTTCTTCCGCAAAGGGTTGTGCAACATTGGGTAAACAGACCTCTGTTTCATTTTGAGCGGATCCTTCTTCGGAAACGTCAATGGCGGCCTTTTGTTCGTCTATGAACATGTCAAGCGTGAGTTGGTCCGTGTATTCATTGTTTTCCTCTATGTAGAATATCAGGCTTAGAATCCTTCCGCTCTTACCCCGTTTCCCGTACGGCGCATAGGCAAACTTTATGTCGGTATGTTCCCTTAATGCCTGCTGGCAAACGTCAAGTACCCAGATTTTGAAATCTCCGAAACGCGGATACTCATTTTCTCCCAACCATAGGTCTTTTTTCAGCTCGTCAATTAGGTAAACCTTTGAGCCTATCTGCTTGTATTGACGCAGAAGCTCATACATTCGTATTTGGTTGGCGCTTCTCAGGCGCAGTGCGTTAAAGAGCGGATAGGAAAAGTAATCCCTCTTGAAATCAAACATCAACGGCAATGCCTTATCGTGCGCATCTATCTCCACATACCATTCTCCGTGTTCATCCTGGCTTACCGTGCATTCCTTGAAAATTTGAAACCCTGTGTAGCCCCTGTTCCTACCTTTTTCGTCTACGATCGGAACATTCACGACCTTGCACAGCAAGCTGTTTGTGACGTTTTTCATGTACTTTATGTCTATGCGCCCCAATCCCATGATGGCCCTGAAATCATCCATGGTAAAACGCACGACCCTTGTGCTTGTGTCCCTCGCGTTAATTTTGCTTAGGTAAATGGCAAAGAAGCGCAACTCCTGCAGCGTCATGTTGTTCGCCCGGATTTCATTCAACATGTTCCGCTTTTCGACAAGATAGTTTTCCTTAAGTTTTGCCATATTATTACATCACCGCCTTTTCATTATTATATATCAGATAACAAGATATTTCAATACACACGTTAACTTAACAAGAGATAAAATACTTGTCGTTAACTTTGCAATGCTTGTAACGAGGTATATCCATACTTCTCGTTAACTGTGCAAATCCTTCTCGTTAACTACGCAAATTTCTCTCGTTAAGTTCGAAAAATGACCTGTTTAATAACGAGCAATACAGATCTATCTCGTTAACTGTGCAAATCCTTCTCGTTAACTGTGCAAATCCTTCTCGTTAACTGTGCAAATCCTTCTCGTTAACTGTGCAAATCCTTCTCGTTAAGTAAACCTTGGAACCCCAGTATTTATGCGGGTTCTGAGGCGCCGAAAACAAGAGTAAAACAAGATATATAAAACAGGACGATAAACAAGAGAGAGAGAGAGGCACACCCGCGCTCACCCACGCGCGCAAAAAAAATCAATAATATTTGGTTAAACACGGAGGTGACTGAAAACCATCTGAAGCCTGCGCCCATGGGAGGGGTTCGACGGGCTTATCCGTGTTCTGCGGATGCATTTACGGGACTATATCGAGACGGAAGAAAAATACGGGCATTCGGCGAAGGAATACAAAGAAAAGAAAATTGCCGTCGCCGAAGAAACGCTAAAAATCCTGGGGCACATAAAAGACCCTGAAAATTATTACAGACGAAGGCGTAAGACGGTGGAGGCAAAATATCCGAAATACAAATATCTGATTACCCGATACGCAGATGGAAGCACTTCCCTCAATGGCGATTTTGTCGCGTACGGAAACGGCTGGGTCGGCAGGGAAAGCGAAAAAGATCCACGCGAAGGATATTTCGAATTTGTGGCGGGAAGGTTCGTGCAGGCCGAAAGCCCCTGTAAAACGGATACGGACCGTTTACTTGCCGAATTGGATGCGTACCACGCGGAACTGAACCACGCCTATAAACGGGCGGAATCCGATTCGGATCGAGATTTTGAACGTCTGGGGATGTTGTTGTTAAAAGAAAACTTATTTTCGTGGTGGGATTAGGAACAGTTTAAATAAGATGCAAACAAAAAAAAGGTCGATTGACCTTTTCTTTAACGTGGTGGAAAACTTAATTTGTAGACAGGTTCCAAATGCCGTAGATCGCGCGGGACGCATGGAAAATAGTTGGTTCTTACTAAAAGCAAGGCAGCATGCGGTCTCGGCGTTGAAAGCGTAGGCCGTTTTTTTATGGTCACTGCGGGCGGGCAGTTTCACCGGGGACGCAAGACAGTAAATCCGTCATTGAGTTGCTGCTTCCGGCGAAGAAATAATTTCTTTAATAAATCCTATGGCGTTTTAGCTTGGAACGCACCTGCCTGCTTGCCGCGCTGCGCCCGCCACAGCCGACGAATATGTAGTGGTTGCCAACGCCTTTGCCACCAGGCCTAGTGGTTTTTCCATGGATGCCCCTCTTTTGTTTTTTTGTATAAATATATATCCTTTTAAGGTCTTTATGCCAATCCGGTCCTTTAATAACTAGTCAAGGGGCGTAAAATCGTGTAATCCTTCATCCGGGAAGGGATATGGGAGGTTTAGGAACGTCGGCATAGAGAATTTTTTTTCTTTGGCGTAATAAGTCAGCATTCATGGATCAATTGCTGTTTCTGACTGTTAATTAGTAGGCACATCATATGGACGTTGATAAGCCATTTATAGTGTGTTGCGGGCTACACGCAAAGCCTAATAATTGGCTGGCCCGCAACCAGTAGTTGTGTCTACATGCAAAAACTGATGTTTTCCCATCTTATTCGGTTTTATGCCTCTTTTGACAATTCCCATTCTAAATTTCATTGATTTTATAATATCTTCAATGGCATACTTTTAGTAAGCGTTTTTATTGGCTTTTCATTTTTTTTCTGGTATGCTTTTGTTTGAGCTTGACCATTGGAAGCATCGTAGGAAGCGCTGGCGAGTTACACCGACATAAAATTTCACCTGGGAGGTGTCGGGGAAAAGGGGCAAGGGCGGCAAGATAAACAAGCTGAAGTTCTACATAGAGAAGAATAATAATTACGTTCGGTAGCTTACTTTTGACGACTACTTGCTGGAACAGGTGCAACCTAGATTAAAAAAAAGTTTGAAAGTGTTTATGCGGTCGGAAGAGGAAGAGGGTGCCGACGGCTGCCTTGGCGACAATGGCGACGGTTCTGGCACCGTGGATTACTTCAAGCAGGAAGTTTACCCGTCGTTGTGGTTTATTAACCGTACAGTACACCGCCAGATATGTTATAATAACGAAATAAACATACCAAAATAGCATTTATATATACGGAACAATAGAACGGACAGATTACTATGGATGTTTTATGGCGTATTTTTGAAGTGCTGGTCAATGTTTTTGAACATGCTGTAATTTGCTACTTTATACAAAAGCATTTTCCGGGGCGGTTTTCACAAAAGGGAAATTGGCTGGTTAACGCGGCGGCGGTTACGGTTATCGCGGGGGTGTATACGTCCTATTTGTATTTCCCGCCAACGTGGATTTTGGATACGGTTAGCATCCATCTTTTTTGGTTGTTGTACACAATTTTGCTTCGTAAGGGATCGTGGTATGAAAAGAGTTTTTGGTGCGTGCTTTTGGTCAGTGTAACCAGCATATGTTCAGTAGCGGCGGTTTCCTGGGCCATGTACATAACAGGCGCATCGCAAAACACCGTTGTATTTGGGCATGGAATATTTCGATTTTTGTTGGTCACCTGCACAAAAGCCATAAATTTTATTTCCCTGTACTACTTTTCCAAATTATATATATCGTCACAATCAGTCCATAAAAACATATATATTACATTATTGTCGCTCCCCATTTTGTGTTCGTACATTGATAATACATTGATGGACATTGGTTCCGTGATGGGCGAAAATGTACACTTGATGCTTTATGTGGCTTTATCCGCTTTGTGCGTGATGGCGATTTTGATGGTCGCTTATTATCTTTATTTTAGAATATCAAAACAAGGGGAACTTCTTTTAAAAACCCAGGGCGAGCTTCAACATAAAACCATGATGGAGCAGCATAACGATGAATTGATTAAAATACATGCCAATATGAATACATGGCGGCACGACTTCCATAACCATCTCCAGACCTTAATGGTGCTGTCACGTATGGGTAACAGCAGCGAATTGAAGTATTACGTGGAGATACTAGGGGAAAAGCTAACTGATGTAGACGTGCTTTGCCATACGGGCCATCAGGCGTTTGACGCCATCGTAATGGCAAAGTGCGCTTTAGCTAAGGCGGAAGGGATTGCCGTGAACATACATACGACCCCAGTCCCGGTTATCCCAATCAATGACGTGGATGTAATTAGCATAGTTGGCAACCTTTTTGATAATTCAATTGAATCCTGCCGCCGGGTAGACATAAAAAAAAGGTCGGTAGACCTTTTCTTTGGCATGATGGAAAGTATGGTATGTGTACGGATTTCTAATGCTACGGACGGTAAGGTACGCAAGGAAAATGATAAATATGTAACCACCAAGAAGCAAAACGGCTTACACGGCATTGGCCTTGCCAGTGTGGACCGTATCGTGGGCGCCGCGGGCGGGCAGGTTCACCGGGAACATCATGATAATGTGTTTACTACCACGTTGCTGCTTCCGGTGAAGAAATAATTATTTTAGTAAAGCTTTTGGGGTTTTAGGTTGGTATATTCCCTTCGTGCTTGGTGTGCCGGCGCCCGCCACGGCCGATGCGTATGTAATTTTGGCCAATGTTTTTGCCGCAAGGGTTAATAGTTTTTCCATGAATATTCCTCTTTCGTTTTTTATTTTGATTGAGTGTACTTTATAACTTTTTTATGCTTTTTGGATATGATGGGCCTTAAATAATTAAATTAGTTCTTGAATATGGAAATACCCCTAGTAAAGAACAACTAGGGGTATTTTAGGCTCTCTATTGGTCTAATTTTAGCAATCCTTTTAGTACTCGTTTCACCAATGATATAGTGCCTGTTTAATCAAGCAACTTTATAGTAACCGGATTGTTTATTATACATCTCTTGATATACACCGTTTTCTTCCATTAAGCAATTGTGGGTCCCATACTGTACAACGCTTCCGTTTATAAAAACTGCAACACGATCACACAGTTGTGTGCTGGATAAACGGTGGGATATATAGATTGCTGTTTTCTCATTGACCATATCGTTAAATGTACAGTACAACTCATACTCCGCCATTGGATCTAACGCAGCAGTTGGTTCGTCTAAAATAACAAACGGTGCATTCTTATAAAGTGCCCTTGCAATAGCGACTTTTTGAGCTTCGCCACCAGACAGCTCAATTCCTTCCTCGCTGAAAATTTTATATATTTCAGTTTTTTCACCATTAGGGAGTGATAATATTTTTTCCTGAAGCCCACTTTCGCCAAGGACGTGCTGTAATAAACGATTGTCGTTTTTTCGATTTAGTATAATGTTCTCAGAAAGAGAGAAGGCGAATAGTTGATAATCCTGGAATACCACAGAGAACAGAGAAATATATTCGTCATAATCAATGGTGTTTATATCCATGCCGTTTAGTAAAATTCGGCCGCCGGTAGGTTGGTATAATCTAGTCAACAATTTTACTAACGTGGTTTTTCCGGCACCATTTAAACCTACGATGGATAACTTTTCTCCAGGACGAAGTGATAAATTAATATTACGTAGCGCGTAATTCTCAGAATTTGGATACTTGAAGGATACATTTTCAAAACATATTGTATATTCGCCATCAGGCACGGCATCTTTCAAAGCAATATGCCCTTTTATATCTTGTGTTTCCATGTACATAAAACGTTTAAAATCATTTATAAATAAGGATTGCTTATTAATTTCCAATAATGATGATACGATTGATGTCAATGAACCGGTCATTTTACTTATAGCGGCAATATACATAGTAAAATCGCCGATTGTGATACGCCCTGTTATCGCGCTTGTCAAAAGGTATAAGTACATAACGAGCTCTTGGGCTATAGATGCCACGGTACGAATATAATTAAGCCGAAGGAATTTATTTATAACAATACGTAACTTCGAACCATAGCTTTCTGTAGATTCTTCATATTTTGAGGTTATATATTGATTAAGGTTGTTAAGCCTGATTTCTTTACCATACTTAAAATCAAACATTAAATCTAATATATAGGAAAATTTACGTTGATATGGGGAAGCTTCGGATTGCCATTCATATTCATATTTTTTTGTCTTTGCCTCACATAGAACATTAATCAAAACAATACCGATGATAACAAACACCATCAAAAAGCTTAACCTTGATATAATGACCACTAACCCCGCAAGTATCATTATCTGAGCAATAATATTGGCCACAGCATTTACGAGCGCGTTAGCATTCAGCGTTGTCTTTATCTTGTTGGATAAATCCAACACTTTCGGGTCTTCAACATCCTGCTGCCTAAGAGACATCACCTTATTTCCAATACTTCCGTAGAGAAGAAAAACTAATCGGTTAGATTCTTTAGTAACCATCGATTCTACCGTATCCTGTAATATTTTTTTTACAAACATACATACAATCATAACCGTTACAATTTGAATTAAATATGAAAAATCTTTATTGCCCAATATCCCATCAATGATCATTTTGGGAAAAATAACCAATATGAATGGTTCAAAAACAGAAAGCAATATACCGGGTATTGATGTTAGGCAATATTTTTTATCGATACACCATATGTATTTTAAGAAATATGTAATATTAGATAGCATTTTCTTATTCATCTTAATCCTCCTCGTTTAAAAGAAATCGATTACTGTATCTATCAATGAGTCAATTCCATTTTTATCCCCTAGTATATATACTGGGACGCCTAGTTTTTCGTTTATCGTTGTTTTAATCACGTCTAGTTCGTCGTCGCTCATCCTTCTTTTTGCACCCATCAACCCAGCATAATTATCATTCAATCCCATGGGGAATAGGCTTAGTGCAATGACTTTGCAATTTATTGCGCTTTCAATAAATATGACCGTGCGCTGTATATACTCTATATCATCATGGGGATTAACGGCCAAAACCACAGCGTCAGGGCGGGTACCATATAAAAATGCTGCTTGTTTTATTGGGTACTGAGAGATATTGGAGTGTGCGTAGGGGATTGTACCAGACTGCGAACCTACAATTATGATTTCATACTCTTTTTGTGAAATGCGCCACATCTGTTCGTTCAAAACCGTTATTGCGTCTTGATCATGAACGTAAACCGTCCCATTATAACCGAATGGAAATACCTCATCCATGCCGTATAAAGGCGAACCTGGCTCTGAACCCAGCTGGCCGACACGATAACCACGTTCTTTCAATTTCTTCCGCAGTAAAAGCTGGAGCGTAAATTTACCCTGGCGTGAACTGGTACCAAACACACCTAGTACAGGTGTCGGTATATAACGAAGTTTACCTAAATTAAAGGGCATGTTATTTTGCGTTATGCAAGGGTAGTAGATGTTAGGATAATTTTCGTTATCCAGTGGATCGAAGGAATATACGTTGACATGGCGGGATTTTGCAATTTCAAGAAGATCATCCCTCAGACGATTGTTTTTAGTCAATGAAATTAATTCATCCGTGTGGCCAAGGATTAATGTGTCTATCTTTTCCCAAGGTAAAGAAGTTACATCTTGAATCATAATATCAGGCGCTTTAACATCTAATATTTTACGTACCGACATATTTACCCGGCCGGATAATCTTACATCGCAAACGGACGCTATGTTAAAATCCAGCATGTCTGCAAAACGTACTAGACTATGCATTTCCTTATTGAAAGGGAAAAGGGCTGCGTTGTTAATTTCGAAAGGGATATTAGATAGCGGTTCTTTTAGTGTATAGCATGTTTTATTAATGTATGATGCATTTGTTACAAGATCGTATTTTCCCTCAATCAACTGGTTTGCTATTATCCCAGTCGCATATGCGCAGGCGAAACTTAAACCGTTTACCATTATATAATCAGGCTTTACCCATGCTATGCGGCTGATGCCTCCTTTAACGCGCATATTTACCACGCTTGACTCCACAAATTCGTATGTGCGGTCATTATTGATGTATGCCGCAGAATCAACACCAATAACGCAATCAAAAGCAGCCGGATAAGATATTGCGCCGCTGTTGTCAAATGCAGAAACAAGTTTAGTGCCATTAGAGACCATTTTTTTACAGATATCATACATCCCACCATAATTTTCGCAGGCATTTATACCAAGGCTCAGGTTAATTATATCTGCTTTTTCATTTTCGTATAAATATAACAGGATAGCTGTAAATGCCTCTTCGGAAATCTCCAATTGCCCCCCGTATATTTTAACCATTTTAATGTTCGCGGATGGGCAGCTTTTTTGTATTATTTGGCACACGCCGGTACCGTGGCCGATTTCGTCTTCGAAGTCGTCGTTCTTTGTTAATTTTCCATCCTCGTAAGAAAGGCTGTAGCCCGTTACGAGCGCATTTTTTAATGCGGGATGAGCTTTGCGTAGGCCGCTGTCAAGTATTAATATATCCATTATGAATACAACTCGTTTAACACAGACGTTATTCTGTTTTGAAGTTCGTCTGAAACTTGTTCGGCATCAATCTTTCCGTTAAAGTATGGCGGTATTGTTTCTAAGATGGGTACTATAATGCCTATATAATTTATGTGTTTCATAGGGAGCTTGTTATAAATACTTAATATTTCAATGGCATTATTGACATTTTCGTCTACATCACCGACAATTTCATGTTCTGTATACTTTAGGTTATTGATTTGTCGTATGCATTGGCATTTATATAATTGTTCGAAAGCTACTTTATTGATTGGCATGTATGGCAGATATGGGATTTCAATTTCTCCAATATCAACGTTGTTTTCGGACGATGTTACGTATTTCAAGAAATCCCAGGCCAATTTTTTGTTTTCAGATTCTCTGTTTAATGCAAATCCCGTAACCCTTTCTATGTTAATTTCACCGTCTCTGTTCACAAGCGGAATGAAATTCGAAAATGATTTTAAGTCATTTTGCATGATAAATTGAGTATTGTAACAATGTACTTTCAAGAACGCATATTCCAAAACACGATTTTTTAGTAAATCCCCCTCGTAATAACATGCAAGGGTATTAATCCCAAATCTATATAAATAATCGAGTTGGCCCTCGAAATATTTTTTACTATCTTCTAATAGCTTTATAAACGTGACATTGCCGGATATGTTACAGTTTTTATTGTTAAAGTCGATATAGCTTCCTAAATCACGTACAAGTATATTTGGCAAGGTAAAGTCTATTTC
>Ga0209737_10003635_pt1 | contig 10761 bp, 9 predicted proteins | sample TergutCu122P3_FD_187284 | JGI IMG/M metagenome (GOLD analysis project Ga0209737, IMG submission 187284) | Cubitermes ugandensis P3 segment gut microbial communities from Kakamega Forest, Kenya - Cu122 P3 (SPAdes) (version 2) | ecosystem: Host-associated > Arthropoda: Insects > Digestive system >...
GATATTCAAGTCGATGTCGGGTTCGATTCCGAAAAAGTTCATGACTTGATCCAGCATTTGTCGGTGTTGTGCCGTAGCCAGAATACGCACATCTACCCAGGCTTCGTTTTTCAAAGCCAGGATGACCGGAGCCATTTTTATGGCTTCGGGGCGAGTGCCTACGACACAGAAAATTCTCTTTTTCATATTTTTAATGGCGACGAATTTCGCGAAGCACGCTAACCAAATCAGAGCAGTGTTTTTGCGGACTGTAGTAATCACGAATGTAGAGATTCGAATCTTTGCGTTTGCCGTTTTCAAGTACGGAGCGTATGACTCGTGCTAAATCCTCCGGATCTTCTGGAGCTGCAAGATTAACATATGCCTCATATCCACGCCTAAGAGCGAGTTCGTTGAACTCCTGCATTCCTGGCAGAGCGCTTGCTACTACCGGGATGTTCATCGCAAGCGCTTCGAGAATTGCGACAGGTAACCCTTCGATGCGTGAAGGGACGATAAAACAACGAAACTCCTGCATTGCACTCCAAGGTTCGCATGTTGCGTCGCAAAATTCCGCAACAATATCAAGTCTGCTAGCCAGTTTTTTGAATCGGTACAGGTCGTCACCTGCCCCGTAGAAGCGTACCGGCACCTTTGGAAACTCGTGCATTAGGAGCGCCCAAGCGCGCAAGAATATATCAATGCCTTTTGTCTCGTAGTAACTGGTAATCGCGCCTATGCAGGGTCCAAGCTCGGACTGAGGCACAAACTGATCGAGCGCGACAGGGTGATCAACAACACGGCACGGCCTAGCATAAGTTTCGTAAATAAATTTCGCCAAGAAGGTTGAATGTGTGACGAGCGCCACCGGCACGGTCTTGTCGCTTTCGCTGGTGTCAGTACGGTGGACGAATTCAATTGCTCTCTTGTGTGATTTGCGGATTACTTCAAGCGCCCAATCGGGTAACCAGTGATAAAGGATCACGTCGTAGTCTGCGATCGCTTTCTTGAGCGCATACGCATTGTCTGCACGCGAGTATTTGAAAGGGCAGGTATCCTTGTGATCATGACCACCGCAGACAATGACAGGAGCATTTAGCAATTTAGCTTCTTCGCGGATGAGACTTTCTACACCACCATGGATAGCATTGCGCGTCAAAATAATCCACTTCTCAGATCTTGCTGAATGAGTTACAAGGGTTGCCGAGTGATTCTGGGCGAACCATGTGCTACAGGCGTCATCCGAAATCCAGCCATAGCCACGCAGCAGTTCAACCCAGCGTGCACGCCACATCTTTAGCTCGAAGTTACCTGCGGTTTCCACCCCTCTATGTTGCAGGCGCTCGCGTAATGCTTTGTCTTCAATAAGGCGATTGATGGCGTTAGCAAGGCTGCTCGCTTCCGGTTCGACTAGAAGACCATTAATCCCATCATATACAATGTCAGGCAGTCCGCCGACGTTAGTCGCAATCACTGCACATCTACAGGCAAGTGCTTCAATGCAGGAAAGGCTTGTACCTTCACAGGCCAGGGTCGGAATCACCGCGATATCGGCTTTTTGATACCAATCCGGCATCTGGTCGAAATCGGCAACATGAAAACTTGCTCGCTTGTCTCGTGTACAAACATCCTTGACGATCTGAGTATCAACAGGATCTCCCTCGCCTAACCAAATAATATCTACATCATGCGGAATGCGATCCAAGATATCGCCAAAAATGCGAGAACCACGGTTAATCTGACTACGGCGTGGAAAAAGAATCGTTATCCGGTTCGGATTGCGTTTAGTAGAATCAGGATGATAGGAACTAGCCTCATAAAAATTCGGGATGAATCGCATTTTTTGCGCCATCTCGGGCCACAGGCTGCGGATAACGCCAATAGAGTTGGTGTCCACGCTGACGACGCCAATCGGGTTCTTAAACGCACGGTAGAGTTGTTCAAACCAGGAAGGTGTACGGAAGATCGAGTCCGGATAATTGTTATGGTCAAACCAGATGCCGTGACAAGTCATCAAGCCGTCTTCCCGCATCATTCCTGAGGCATATTCCGGCATATGATAATAGACATGATCATAATCCGCAGTGAGCTCGGTAAAATTTGAACAAACCCCGTGGTGGAATTCACCGATCGACTCACCTAATGGGAGCAGCTTCACCTCAAACGAATAGTAATTTCCATTACTGTCGGGACGAAGACTGGGCTGAAAAAACGTCACTTCAATCGACAAATCACGGAGTAGTCGCGCAAGTTCTAGCGCATAACGCTCACCACCACCAAAACGCAGTCTACCATCGTGCCAGTCGAGTAGCTGGTTTGTCAGGATTGCTGCACGTCGCTTGCCGTGCGGCCTACGCACGCCAAAATAGGGTCTAATATGATGTGAGGTTCCATCAGAAATTGCCCGTTTATCATTTTGCTCCTTCTTATCTGAGCATGTCAAAATTGATGTTGTTTGAATTTTCTCTGGCAGCTGATGACTAGACCAACCGGTGAGCCGAAAGAATGTCGCACGTAGGGCATTTTTAACCCTAAAAGGTAATGGTAAAGTGCGATATAGGGCTCTTAGAAATTTGCGAATCTGCGTTTCACCAAACATGTGCACAACCTTTAATAAGGGTAACGATTTTCTCGTCCATTATTGCAGCCAATTTCCGTTGTATCAGCCGGAATATCACCTCCAATGCGGTCGCCAGACATCCAAGCAGTGTGTCGAATAAATCGAAGGGGTGAATCGTATCGATGATCCTTGATTGACAATGGCAACCGATAGGTATTGCTATTGACTTGCTATACTTGTTCGCCATTATTTTCCTTCATGAATTTTTTTATGAGTTTATACTCGTAATCGTAATGACCTTCATTAGGATCACAACTACACGTTGTACATATCTTCGGCAGGGTTCCAAGCATGAAGTGTGACTTGATGAAATCCATTCTATTCTGTGACCTATATATCTCTATAAGAGAACTCGTCTTAAGATTTCCCCAGATAATGGAGCAATCATAATCAAAGCAGCACGGCGAAACGTTTAAGTCCCATGAAATAGAAATATGCTGCCTCCTAATTCCCCAGCATACAGAACATGGAACAGTTTTTTTGAATCCATAAAAGTCTGAAAAACCATCTCCAAAATTGTGCAAAGGCTGCACTATGATGTTCATCGCTCCTAAGTGATTCAAATATGCTATAAAATCAGATTTCAGCCTTGCCAAGATTTCAACAGTATAACCAACTGGAAGTGGATAATTTTTTCCAAACTGATCAAGACAGATGTTCAGATTGAACCCATATTTCTTTTGTAACTCAGTAAGCAGTTGAAGATTGTTTTTAACAAGATTAAATCTATCAATACCATGAACAGCATAATAAGTTTTATCGTCATAACCATACATGCTAATATAAATATTTCTGAGTCCATTTTTGAATAAAGATTCAATCCAGTTTGCATCTCTTTTATAGCCAAGTGTAGTAACAATAACCGGATTAAAGTTCGGCTTTCTGGAAGCAAGCAAAGCTAAACGCTGTGGGAGATCTTGGCAAACGAATGCCTCACCATATCCATGTAAATGAAAATTTAATTCATATTTTATATAATCAAAGACATCAAGTACATAATTAAAATCTTTAATACTCATCACCCCAACTTTACGTGTCATCTTATTTCTTGGACACATAAAACATTTATAACCACAAACATTCGTTGTTTCCAAACGAATTTCTGTAAATTTTGGAATTTCGTTAACTTTAATGGCAGAAGACAACTTTTCCCATCTATAATTAGTATCTATTTCACTAATATGTGGTACATGCTCAAGAAATAGAGCTTTGTATCTTTCAATATATTCATTAGGATGATTCATGAGCCGTTTTGCCCCAAAACCATAGTATGGTATATCAAACAAATGAGCACAGTTTAAAGCACCGCCCGACATTGAAGATAAGACAGCCTCACAATCCAGATCAGGCATTATGAGTTCAACAGGGTATTTAACATTTTCCGGAAAAACCAAAAAATCAGGATTATCTCTATACAGTTCAGACATATATCTTATAATTCTACTATAAACCCTGGGATGAGATTTGAATAGCACGGAATAGCCTATTTTTAATAAGACATCAATATTTTCCTTATAAAACAGGACGACTTCTTCGTCATTCATAATGTCATTATAAATATATTGACTTAGTACTAAAACTTGATTCTTTCTTTTAAGAAATGAATAATTCAGATCGTTTTTAGATCTTATTTCAAATATAATTTGTTTAATTTTTTCTTTCTCAAGCACTATCGTTTTTTCTAAACAAGCCTTTTCATGGTGAAATAGTTTTCCCAAAAAATTTGATAAAAACAAATTTTTAATATTCCCCAATACCATATTGTCAAACAAAAAATAACTTGAAATACCTTCTTCTATAATATAAATTGTTTTATGATGAAATATATTTACGTACCCAGGTTGAGATGTCACATAGATTTCGTCAAAAAGATCTAGAAAAGAATTATCATCAACAAAAAAAATGTTTCTCTCTGTGCTCTCTTCATTTGCAAATGAAAAATAATCAAAAATACCATCAAGAATCAATTTGGAATTATATTCAAAAAAATCTTGATCTGGCTTAGATGAATGTATAACAAGAAAATTTTGGGCGAACTCTCCAGGCAGTCCTTTAATAATAGCTTGACTGTTGATAAGCGAAATATTTCCAGTGGTTAGAAATAATCTTCGTTTTTTTCCTTGCTGAAATTTCTTTATGAAATTTTCAGCATACGTTTTCTTATAATCAATTTCCACGAGAACCTCCTCGCAGAGTTAGGTAAAATTTATTTTTTAACCTTCTTGCAAAGTGATATAAATTTATTAAGAACTTCAATTTTCTTTTGACAAAAACAAGTCTGTTTTCAAGATGGGTAACTCTGTTTTCGAGACGAACAAATTTGTCTTCAAAATGGGTAACTCTGTTTTCGAGACAAACAAACTTGTCTTCAAAATGGGCAACTCTGTTTTCATGATGAACAAATCTGTCTTCAAAATGAGCAACTCTGTTTTCGAGATAAGCAACCTTGTCTTCAAGGGTTTTATCAGCAACAAGGTTATAGTATGTATGCAAAAAATCAATAGACGGAGAAAATGTTATGCACGCAGAAATTTCTGTTTTTCGACTAGGAAGTGGATAAGGTGTTTTATAGTATTTGTTTAAGAGTTTGTAATACCAAATCGGTGGACGAACTGTACAGTGCGCATTTACACCATTTGGCAGAACGGTGTAAGCAAGGGCATGATGTAAAATAAAAAAAGCATTTTTAGATAGGGTTGCAATTTTTTCCACTTCAATTGGCAAAATATTTTCTGGTATATGTTCAAGAACATCTGTGTTAATAAGTAAATCAACTTTTTTAATCGGTAAAACATCACGACCCGGGATACTTGGGTCATAACCATAAAATTCAATCATTGGATAGCGTTCAGCAAGCATTTTTATTAAAACTGCCTTTCCGCACCCATAATCCAACACTGTTTTTGGTCTTAAATAATCAATTATTAGCGAAATTTCAGGGAAATAAATTCCTGCACCAGATCCAAATTCCATCTGATTTTTATGCAGAATTTTATATTCTTCTAGATAACTGTTATTGCTGTTTGTCATGGTTTAACCTCATATGTTATATCTGGAAAAGATACTTTCTTATTATCCGCAGTGCATGCAAAATTCGATTGGTTCAAATTTTCCAAAAGAGCAACCGACATTTTCATATCAAATAATCCACTAAATCGATGATCTTGCAAAAACTCAACCTTGAAAAAAGCGGCCTCTCCGTACCAAGCTAGAGTTTGCGAATCATTAGAATCAACGGAATCCACAATTGACATGGCTACTTGGAGTTCATAAAAACCAGGAGCAAAGCTGCATTCACACTGATATCTTAAAGTATATTTAATACCTTTTTTGAATGTTTTATTGATAAAAAGATTGGAATTTTTATCGATGGCATACTGTGCTTTATCCTGATGCCAAGTGCCCCATGTAGATATTTTGATACCATAACTATTAACAACAGTTAGACTGACAAATAGATTTTTAAGATCAACGGTTGTTTCAAAACAAACGTCAACAATGATCGGTTTTTTTGTGTAAAAAATACTTTCTTTATCTCCATCCTGATTAAACAAGGCTACGCTTCGCAGGATAACATCGCCACTGGTGAAATTAGTTTTATCATCATTCAGACAGATATTTTTTTCTTCTGATCGAAACGGTATTGCCGAATATGCACGCTGCTCTTCTGCCAGTAGCGCCCTATATGCAAGAATAACAGAAGGTGAATTGCAATATTCTAGTACTTTTCCACGATCTAACAATATAGATTTTTGTGTAAAAAACCGGATGGCCTCTATATCATGACTGACCAACAGGAGAGATGTTCCATTGCTTAATAATTGATTAATTTTTTGGAAACATCGTTTTTGAAAGAGCGCATCTCCCACCGCCAAGGCTTCGTCTACGATGAGAATGTCGGGTTTGACCTGCACTTGTACGGCAAAGGCCACTCTCACCATCATGCCACTGGAGTACAGTTTGACAGGGCGGTCAAAAAATTCCCCTACTCCGGCGAATCGCTCGATTTCCGGCATGAGATCATCCATTTCTTCCCGGCTCAAGCCAAGAATGGCGCCATTCAGGTAAGCGTTTTCCCTTCCAGTGAATTCCGGGTTAAACCCGGAACCCAGTTCCAGTAGCGCAGCGATACGCCCATGTGTCGTCAGTTCTCCGCAGGTAGGAGAGAGTACGCCAGCGATTATCTGCAAGAGGGTAGATTTTCCGGAGCCGTTTTTACCCAGAATGCCGAAGGATTCTCCTTCTCGTATGCTAAAGGAGGCATCACTCAATGCCCAAAACTCCTTGAAATACTGCCGACCCCCGCGAAAGAGCATCTGGAGCAGCCGGTCTCTGGGTTTATCATAGATGTGATAGCATTTTCCCAGCCCCTCTGCGCGGATCAATTCTTTTCCGCTTGCCTGCCCGGTGTTTGTATCTAGTTGAATTTCAAAGGACATCGGCAAATCCCTTACGAGTCTTCTGAAACCAGGCGAAACCAAGCCAGACAATTATAATTGATATAACCAAATACCCGCCCCAGAGAGACCAATTTACCGGTTCCCCCCAATACATTACCGCCCGTGCTTGCTCAACAGCAATCGTAATGGGACTCAAGTGTAGAATGACCTGCATTTTTTCGGGAAGAATCTGGAGTGGGTAAAAAACAGGCGACATAAACATAAGAGCCGGTATGAGAGTGACAACAACCTGTGACACATCGCGTAAATAAACGCCCAATGCTGCAAGAAACCAGGAAAAACCTAATGTCAAAATCGCCAGCGGCATAAGTACGATTGGAAATAACAACACCGATGCATGTGGAATGCCAAAAAAAACAACATAAAATCCCAACCACACTAAAAGGCTGATCAATAAATGGAAAACAGCGCTGCCCATAACAACAACTGGAAGCAACTCCAAGGGGAAAACGACTTTTTTGACATAGTTGACGTTGGAAAGTATCACGCTTGGCGCACGGTTAATACATTCTGCAAAAAAATTGAATACGAGCAATCCCGAAAACAGAACCAGGGCAAACTCGGTTTTTGACCCAGTTCCACCTCCCCAGCGTGCCTTAAGAATCACGCTGAAGAAAAAAGTATAGACAGCTAACATCAGCACAGGATTGAAAAACGACCAGAGTATACCCAGAAAAGAGCCTCTGTAGCGCCCGATGATTTCTCTGCGTATCAACCCAGCCAATAAACTCCGATGCATCCATAAGCTGGAGATTATTGCTCCGGGAGAGGTGGAGAATTTTTGCATCATTAGTTATATATTTTTTTGCGAATACAGGAATTAACTTACCTGTGGCAAACGACCCATATATTTTAGAAAATAGCGAACCATGCTGGCAAGATGCCAGCGCAGGTAGCGTAAATCTCGGTGGCTCTTCCTTTGCGCATCATGTTCTACAGAAACTGCCGGACAAACTAAAATTTTCATGCCCAAATTCCAAGCACGAACACAAATATCGACATCTTCGTAATATAGAAAAAATCTTTCATCAAATCCTCCAAGACGAGCATATAACTCGCGATGGAAAATCATGAACATCCCCGCAACCCAATCGGGGTAAAAAGGTTCAGCAGTTACATCGTAGTGAATCTGTCCCGTTGAGAGGTGCAAGACTTTCCCCAACAGACCCAAAGATGTAGGGAAACGGCGAACACTATCCGCAATCTTTCCTTGCGGAGATGTAACACAAGGTGCTGAGATGTTGACCCCGTATTCCTTCATTACATTTATAAGCCGTCCGAATGGATTCCCATGTAAAACAATGTCTGGATTCAAGACACAAAAATAATCCCCACTGCTCAGACAAAAAGCCTGATTTTGATTGGCAGCAAGGCCAAGCGGTGAATTGTTACGGATAATATCTATACGCACATCTTCGGGTAACAATACGTCTTCCGGGATATTATAGGTGACAATTATTTGTGAGATTTCGGGACATTCGAGCAATTGTGAAACCAATCGGTACACCATGGCACCGTGCCCATGGCTAACGATAGAGGCGGTAACCATCAAGTGCTCCCGAAATATGTTAGGTAGTTAGAAAACATGGGCCATTCCTTGGTCATATTGATGTGAAGTCACCATATTCTAGTTATCAAAGTGAGCAGTATCCATAGCGCGAAAGGCATAGATCATAAGGCGGTGGATCGCACCTAACGTTTATGCCAACCGGCACCCAAAGTACAGCCTTGGAATGTCCACGCTGCCGCCCTACCGTGACACGTTCAGCAAGCACGACCAAAGAAAAATCCGGAGACGAAAGACTTTGCAGCGTACCCAGCAGGCGAAGCGTCATGGCATATTATGGTATGCCCCTGCCAATTCGAAAGCAATGTCGTGGTGTTTGTTTAGCGTGTAGAATATCACACGGTAGCGTGTTGCCCCATTACAGCAAGCAACTCATCACTCGCCGCTATGACCCGCTCTACGTGCGCTCGTAACCAAAAACTTCAGCCAACTCAAAGGCATACGACAGTTGATGGCAGACGATCTGTCGGAAGAAGGAGTTCGGAGACTGGCGACGGAAGTGGTAGAAGTCAGCATTCCTTCCCACAGCGGGAATACCAATCACCGGGAAGGCGCACGGTCGCCCTGCCCCTGCCCCACAATCGTAAGAAAAATGTAACGGAAATAATCCGACAACCGAAGATTGGCAAGCATGGCCGCGTCTGTTTCCGCCAGCAAGACAGGAGTAGACATGTCAATTCCCTTTATCTGCGCCAACCCGGTGATGCCCGGGTGGGCATCAAACACCCCTCTTTTGGCACGTTCCCGGACGAGTTCTTCCTGGTTGAAAAGACAGGGACGCGGCCCAACCAGACTCATCTCGCCTTTCAGCACGTTCCACAGTTGCGGCAGTTCATCGAGCTTCGTTCGCCGCAGAAAGCGCCCCCACCGGGTAATGGCGGTTGCATCTGCCAGATGCGAAGCCACCGAGGCCGTACCCGGTTTCATCGTGCGGAACTTCACGAGTACGAAAGGTCTTTGATGCTTGCCCACCCGCGTCTGTCGGAACAGGGGAGAACCGATCATGAAAAGCCCCATGAACCATAGAAGAAAAAGAAATGGTCCGCCCAGAATCAAACCGGTCGCGGAAAAAACGAGATCAAAAAAACGCTGCATGGCAAATCACGCTTTTCTGTATCCCGCACACATCTGCGCAATACCTTCGGTGAAACTGACCTTGGGCGACCAACCGAGAAGGGCACAGGAGGCAGTGGGATCAACCTGGAAATTGCTCGCCAACTTCTCAAAACGCTCTTTCTGCCCAAGCAGGGAACACGCCATTTTCAGTAGCCCGGATGGTATCGAAAAAAGCCGCGCAGATTTTCCCGATTCACGGGCAATTGCGCGAATCAAATCCGGCGTTGTCACATCCTCCCGGTCGGAAACCAGCAAAACTCTCCCTTCCGCGTCTGGGTGGCAGGCCGCAGTAAGAAAAAAGTCCACGCAATTTGGGATGCTTATAAAACTTCTTTGATTCTCAACCCCTGCCAATGGCAAAGGCAAACCACTATGTGCCAGCCGCATGAGCATTGCCATGTTTCCCTTTACGCCCAAGCCATAAACGAGCGGCAGGCGAACGATAACCGGTTCCAAGCCAGCACGAACGGCATCGGATAATAAAAACTCCTCCGCTGCCTGTTTGGACTGCGCGTATACGTCACTGGGATGTGGCGTGACAGGCGAATTTTCCCTGAACGCTTTGCCAGGGATCGACGCTGTACCAAAAACAGTCACAGAACTGGCAAAAACAAAACGACGCACCCGTGTTTTCAGCGCCGCTTCCGCCAAGGCGCGGGTTACTTCCAGATTGTCCCGAAAATATACCGAACGCGTAGTCGGTGAGGCTTCATTTCCACGATGGGCACGCCCTGCGAGGTGAAAAATTACTTCCGCATCCTGGCAGACATCCTGCCAAACTGAGAGATCAATTGCGCCATTCGCTACCTGAACGCTTTCCAGCCTTTTATCGGCGATGTTTCCGTCCGGCTCTGAAGTATCCACCGCCCTGACTTCATGCCCCGCATCGAGAAGATGACGAACGAGATGCGTGCCAATAAAACCGCTCGCGCCGGTAACGAGACATTTCATATCATATCCTTTTCAGCCAGCTATTAAAGCCTTCACGATCTGCTGCACAGCTTGAAGGCTTTAATAGC
>Ga0209737_10003636_pt1 | contig 10760 bp, 8 predicted proteins | sample TergutCu122P3_FD_187284 | JGI IMG/M metagenome (GOLD analysis project Ga0209737, IMG submission 187284) | Cubitermes ugandensis P3 segment gut microbial communities from Kakamega Forest, Kenya - Cu122 P3 (SPAdes) (version 2) | ecosystem: Host-associated > Arthropoda: Insects > Digestive system >...
GGTAACACAATCACTTTTCTTTTTTCCTTGATATCCAACTCATTGATAAACCTTCCCGATAGAAGGGGCGTATAAAAAATGGATGCATAACCGGAATGAACAGCCCAAACATCCCCGATTAAAAATTCCTTGTTGTAAGTCAACGTATCGCTTCGGTAGTTGATTGCCGAAATCAAATCTACTTCCGAATGTTCTCTTTTGATAGCAATCAGGTCTTTTTCATCAAATCTGATTCGACGGTTGGGCTGGTAACCTTTATAGGGCTTTGTGGTATAACGGGTATAACAAAAAACCGTATTATCAGCCAAATACCTGAAATTGTAGGCAATCCCGTTGCGTAATCCGTTACCGGAAGCCAGCAGAACAATCAGCATGAATATTCCCCATGCAATCGCAAATCCGGTGAGAAACGTGCGGAGTTTATTCTTCTTTATGGTGCTCCAAATTTCGTGGAGGTTGTCAAATTCAAACATATATATTATTCATTACTGATGATGCCGTCTTTTATGCGGATAATCCGGTCGGTGGCTTCGGATACGGATGGCTCGTGGGTGACGATGATGATGGTCATCCCTGTCTGGTTTACTTCGCGAAGCAATTCCATGACTTCCACAGTTGTTTTGCTGTCTAACGCGCCCGTAGGCTCGTCGGCTAAAATTATCTGGGGATTGGCGATTAATGCCCGTGCAATGGCAACACGCTGTTTTTGTCCGCCCGACAATTCGTTGGGCATGTGTTCCGCCCAATCCCTCAAACCGACCTTATCCAAATAATCCATGGCGATTTTATTTCGCTTCCTTCTCGAAATACCCTGATAATAAAGAGGAAGCGCGATGTTTTCCATGGCGTTTTTGAATGAAATCAGATTGAACGACTGAAAAACAAAACCAATCATCCGGTTGCGGTATTCGGCGGCCTTAGTTTCCGAAAGGTCTTGAATCAATTCATCGCCAATATGATACGTCCCTGTGTCATACGTATCCAAAATGCCTATGATATTTAATAATGTACTTTTCCCGGAACCGGAAGCGCCCATTATGGAAACCATTTCACCTTTTTCTATGTCGAGGTCAATGCCCTTCAAAACGTGTAATGGCGTGCCATTATCGTATGTTTTGTTGATGTCTCTTAATCGAATCATATTTTTTATTTGTATGAAAGACGTATCAATTTACTTTTTGTTACAGACGGGTTGAAATTTTTTTGGCAAAAATACGATTATTTCGTGTATGTCAATTCATTTTCTTTTCCGGAAACGAGGCAATAATGTTTCCTTCTTCGTCAAAGAAGTCCAATTTGGCATTATTGGCGCTGTCCACGAAGAACTTGGCTCTTGGGATTCCGTTGTTGTCAAACAAAAATAACCCGTTGTTCTGTTCCATTGTTTTGCCAAGCATGATGCGGGGGGTACTTTTGAACATTCCTTCCTGACTGTATTCGATAATTTTTTTCTGATACACATCCGGGTCATTTTTGAGGAGTTCCAACTCTTTTAGCGCTTTGTACATTTTCGCCTGTGATTCGCCTTCTTCTCTGTCATTAAATACAAGCAGGCTCGACACAGCCCTTCGTCCCTCTCTTTTAATGTCCCGGGTAAGCATTTGCATTACCTGGTCACCGTCAAACTGGTCATGGGTAAATGACATACCTGCTTCGTGACCGTTTTCCGTTTTTTGTCCGGAATAAATGAAGCCGCCACATTCAAGCCCTTCCTCATTAAAAAACAGCATACCTGATGTTTTCTGCCTGCTGCCGTGGGCTTCGTTCCCGTTCACAAAATCGCCGCTGGAAGGAAAACGTTCTACATTGGTAATAATCATCTTTACCGTTCCGTCTTTTTCAACAATATTGATTCTTTCAACATCAATTTCGCTGAATTTCTGATTTCCATTTTTGTGGAATGTCCACGCTATTAGGAAAATCATTCCGATTGCTGTTGCCACAGCGTATGTTCTTAAAAATACTAATTCTTTGTTCATGCCTATTTTGTTCATTGTTTATGATTTATTGTTTAAACTACATGATTAGTGTATTAGTGAAATAATACGGTGCGAAGATATGGGTTTTTTTGATAAAAAAAACTTTTTTGAAAAAAAAAAATTAAAAAAACATGCGAAAGTAAGCAACAGTCAATTTTTCAACATCAAAAGCCCATTAGACAATCAATACTCAGATGGACATCAAAGCACCTTGATCTCCCTGAATACGCATGCTTTCTCCTGTTCGCCGGTTAATTTTGATCTACCGGTCACACCCAACCGAAGATGGTAGACTCCGGGCGCTGTATAGATATGTTCCACGCGAATTCCCTTTTTGCGGGTTCCATCGCCAAACATCCAGTAGTATTCCTCAATTTCCAAATCGGGGAGGTAGGTTTTCGAGGCGTCGAATGATACAGATGTTCCTGCTTCTACGATTTTTGATGCAGTAATATACGGTTGTTCTATATCAAGCACTTCCAATGGAAAATATTCAATATGTTCTCTAAATTCACCGGTTAAAGTATCTAACACGCTTAAATATATGTCATATTGCCCTGTTGAAGGGAAAGTGTGCCAGAACTCTTCTCCATGTTCAGTAGTGCCATCGCCCATATCCCATATTAATTTCACTGTGGGAATAGTATCCAGATTCAAAATCCCCGGTTCTCGAATTATGTAAGTATAATCGTTTTCTTCCTGCTCTTCACAATTGGAGAAAACCGGAAACAGGAATTTATATGAAAAGAGATCAAATGTTTTTCCGGCTCTGTTAGATGCAAAGTAACCGTGTGTGCCATTGGCGTCGGTTGCCGTATAGGATATGTCGTCGGCAGCAGAGTTGACAGGTTCCTCTAAATGATGGCGCAATCCCCACATTCCGTTTATTTCCCGTACCGAAAAAATATCCAATCCTCCCATAGAACCATGCGCCGACGATGAGAAATACAACTCGCCATTTCCCTGAATGAAAGGATACAATTCATTTGCTTTTGTGTTGACTTCGGGTCCGAGATTTCTTGGCGTGCTCCATCCGCGTGGAGTCATTTCGCAAACGTAAATGTCAAATCCGCCGAATCCGCCCGGCATGTTAGATGCAAAAAACAAACGTTTGCCGTCGCGACTCAACGATGGATGCGTGGTGGTATAATTGGGCCGGTTATACGCAAAGGGGCGTATGTTACCCCAGTCGTTGCCAGATTTGGTGGCAGTAAATATCCGTTGTCCTGTTTCGTCATTGACCGAGAAATAGATTTCCCTTCCGTTGGCAGATATGGAAAATGGCCCCTGATGTGCATTGATGGGTAGATTTTTTGAAAGAAGGTTAGGAATACTCCATTTGTTGCTGTCCTTTCTCGATGCATAATATAAATGAAAAAGAGGAAGATTGACAGAATCAACCCTGCTAACCAACACGTGCGTCCGGCGGTCGGTACTGTAAATAATACCATCTTCGTAGGAAACAGCATATATTTCATTGGTATAACTGTTATTCAACGACAGTGGTTCAATCAAATAGTCAGACTGTGCACAAAGGTTGCAAACAAAAAAAAATGAAAAACTGAATATTTGAATAAATTTCATCATTTCAATCGTAACGGGTTAACTGCTTTTACCATAATTTTGAAATCATATCGTAACATAATTTCGTGCGACGTATTGATTGCGCTTGGTTTTGCGAGGGCAAAATCGTGAGCATAGCCAATACAAAACGAATGCATCCGGAATTGAACCATACCCACCAATGTATTGCTACTACGCCAGGAAGCGCCAATTTCGAACATTTCCCTGAACAATGCAAAATTGCAGTTCACATCAAAAAGAAAATCACTCCCTGCATGTTGCAGCAAACTGGATGGTTTGACTTTGAAATTACGGCCTGCCGGAATAATTACTCCTCCATAGAGTATGAAATTCGAAAGAACAGGTTTGCCTCTGTAGGAATCGGCTGTATTTGGCGAATAGGTCAGAATTTGTGGTACTGACAGCCCGGCAAAAAGGTTTGACCTATTATAATAAATACCTGCACCTGCATTGGGCATAAACGCGTTATGTTTTTCTCCACTGAACAGAGGGTCATCAATATTCCTGATTTTAAGGTGGTCATAATTAAAATCTTCGTGTTGTAAATCAAATCCGGCTTGCAGACCAAATGCCAGTTTTCCTTCTCCTGCCTTCACGCGAAAGGCATACGCAAAATAAGCACCGGTTTGTCTGGATATGCTGATTTTGTCATTGAATACCAGTAAACCAAGCGCCAACTGCGGGTTACGCAAGGGGAAATCTCCTGCTAATGTTTGTGTAACAGGCGCTCCCTCTATACTGTTGCCAAACTGGCTGCTTCTATATAATGCTGCAAGGTTCAATACATCCTGACTGCCTGCATAAGCAGGATTAAGCGCCAGGCCATTGAACATATACTGACTGTACTGCGGATGGTATTGCGCTCTGCAAATAGCGCCAACCATCAACAAACAAATTATCATCAGGCCTTTACTGTCTCTTGAGCACCACATATCCTCTTTTTTCTTTTTCTTTATTGAGTATCAAGTGAAAATAATATGTTCCTGAAGGAAGCTCTTTTCCCGATGAACTGCGACCATCCCACCAGCAGGTACAGTTGCGAATTTCACTACTGTCCATGGATGATTTGAATACAACATTATTATATCTATCGAAAATGGTTAGTTCACTACTGGTGGCGTTTTCGCCACCATCGATGAAAAAACAATCGTTTTTACCATCGTCGTTGGGCGATAATGCATTATAAACAATAATATCTTCCACAATAATGTTCACTGAAACGGGCACGGTTGAGCACACGCCATTTGTCACTTCCCAGGTAATGGTATTTATATTAAATTTCAAGTTATTCACAGTGGTTTTGGGTTCGTCATCTGGACTGAAAAACGGTTTTTCTCCCTGCAAATCTTTTGTGGATGACCATTCCCATCTCCCAATACCTGCGTCAATCGGTTGTATCACTTCAAGGCTTGCAGTAAACAAAAATTTTAAGACCTGATCGCCTGTTTGGCCATTGGTTCTGATCTCAAATTCCGATAGCTCCGGTTGCCGGTCGAAGCGTATCTTTACTACATTGCTTGTATCTTTACATACGCCGGATGTTACAATACGACGGTAAAAATATTCGCCATAATCATTCAAATCAAGAACAGGATGGTAATCAGGTTGTTGAGAAATTTCCCGCCAATTCTTGACATTATTTATGTCCTTAGTAAATTCCCATTTATAATAGTAATGCGTTCCGTATCCACCTGATAATGTTCCTGTTAATGTTTCGGTACTCACTTCACATACATCCGGATTCACGGGAGGAGCGAGCTCATTAACTATTGCAGGGATAACATGGAAAACAGCAGTACTCCAACTTGAAAAACACCCGTAATGCGAAATAGCTCTTCGCCGGTATGACTGCTTTCCGCCACCAGCCTGCAATTGAATAAAAAGGTCTTTATTAGTGGTATTGTTGTCTTCTTCACTATCATTCAAATTTTCCCATTCAAATGTGTACGGTCCGCCTCCACCACCATCTGTTGGCATGCTTCCCCTGATTTTTAACTTTTCTTTTCTCCAGCAAAGAGTTGTATCAGCCGGAGCAACAGTGTTATTGCTGATATCGTTGTATACCTTAATTAAAATGGGTGTACTGTAATCTGCTGTTCCCGATGTTATAACACGCCGCACGTAAGTATCTCTGAAAAATGAATATTCCATTTTTGTTAGACTGACTGCCGGTAACTTAACCCAATGGACATGATCTTCTGATGATTGCCATTCATAATCAGTATAGATTCCTGTACCGCCAACGGGTTGCGAAGCCTGGATGGTTACCGGTTCTCCGTAACAAACCGGATCGGAGAGAGGAGTCAGGTAATTATTCAGAAAACCTTTTAACTGTACCTGAAATTTTTCGAGAGAGTACCATCCCGGGAAGTTGCCGGTTGAATTTTGGCAGGATGCGCCGCCAGTTGTAATAACCCTTCCGGCTTCACCGCCATTCGTTTGTAATCGTCCGGCTTGGTCCCAATTAGAGAGCTGCGACATGTCATTTGATATTTGCATGAATCCGCCGCCGCCGCCGCCACCAGCGCCCATTGAGTTTTCAGTATTGCTGCAGGTTATTCTGTTTACACTTCCCCCATTGCCACCTCTGATTTGAGCGCGGATGTCTCCATATTCCTGCACCGACAGAAGAATAGTCCCGCCTGCACCTCCACCTCCTGCGCCTCCCTTATCAATCCGTTGATCTACCGAACCGCCATTAGCTTTGATGACAGTAGGTTCGCCGGTAACAGTGTTAAGATTAAATTGTAATTTTTTTGCTAATATGATAACAATACCTCCTCCATTGCCGCCATCAGTGCCTTCTCCTGTACCTGCACCTCCGCCTCCGCCCATAAATATACGTTCGGATGTTTTAAACTCGTTATATTTGATTGGATTTCCACCATTTCCAGAAACATATCCCGGTACATTACATGCCTGATCACCACCAATACCACCTCCACGATAATTTCCTCCACCGCCGCCGCCCGACCATTTGCCGTTGCCTCCACCGCCGCCATTCCATGTTGGCCAGTAACCTTTCAGATTACTTGACGGATCATTGGGGTTGAAATAATCGACAGTTACAGCCCCTTCACCTTTATTACCTGCAAGATCGTCGGCTTCGGTATAGTCGCGAAGATTAGTTCTGTCAGTTGTATTAAAACTGCAAGGGCCGCTATAGGGTGTATTGCTCGCTTTACCGCCTCTGAAACCCCGTCCTGAAATATCTATATCGGCATTAAATATTAGCGTTCCTTCAACCATCAACGCTAAAACACCGCCTGTTCCTGATTCCCACTGCTTGCAACTAAGTATGCCGTCGATAGTTGCATTTTTGAAGGACGGTACACGAATCAGTTGTACAAATTCATTCGTATTATAAATGTCGGGGGTAGTTAGCAACGTAACTGTGGAGCCACTCACATGAGTAACAATATGAAATTCGTAAGTGCCTGCTTCTCCTTTTGTTTTATCCCCTAAATCATTTCCTGTTACCGAAATGCCTGTCATCTGTATCAATAAAACCGTGTCCCGTAAATCTCCCTGCTGAAACATGGATGCGTCTTCAAGCGTTACTGTTCTTGCCATACGGTTAATTTCCAAAACCCTGGAATACTGATTAATGACGCCATGAATACTTTTCGTTTGAGCAATAGAACTACTGCACATGCACATAAGAATAGTGCAGACAATAGCAAAATATGTTGTTTTTTTGGGCATACCTCTTTATCTCGAATAATGGCAAATTTTTTGCAAATATAGAATAATTTTTTTAATATGTTGTTATTTTTATCATTTGAACTATTTTTACTATCTTTGCGAACTCTTTTTAAATTATGGATTCATTAATGATTTTATTGTACAGTGTTTTTTCAGGGTTATTCTTAGAACGGTGGCATACAGTGTTTATGAAGCAATTGCCATCATTTCAAGAAGATGCCATTGAGCAAATTGTTGAACGGTCGAAACTGAATGAGCAGGAAATGCAGATGGCTGTTTTGATCGCCTTATTGGTGCTGGTGAGTATGATTGCCGTATTTTTTTTCTTTCAGTATAAGAAAAGCAAGCATGTACGAATGCATAATAACAGGGAAATTGAGGAACAGCAACGGTCGAACGACGCCATCATGCAAATACTGAATCAGAAAAAACACGAGATCGAACAGCAACGATACGAACTGCAGGAAACGAGTACAGAACTGAAATGGCAAACCGAAAATGCTCTGCGACTTTACGACGAGGTGGAACTGCAAAAACAGGAGATGACTGACAGTATCTTGTATGCCAAGCGGATACAGACAATTTTATTGCCTGAAACCAATTACATCAATGAAATATTGAATGATTATTTCGTGCTGTTTCGGCCACGCGACATTGTGAGTGGCGATTTTTACTGGGTGAGCGCTAAAAAGGAAAAAACAATGGTAGCCGTGGCCGATTGTACCGGGCACGGGGTACCGGGCGCTTTCATGAGTATAATGGGTATCAATTTCTTGAATACCATCGTGCAAAATGAGAATATACACGCTGATGAAATTCTTAACCAGATGCGCGAACAAGTAATAAAAGCGCTGAAACAAACAGGGAAAGACCTTGAAAACAAGGATGGAATGGATATGGCTCTATGTATCATTGATTGGGAAAACGCAAGAATTGAATATGCTGGAGCCAATATTCCGATGATTTTATTACGCAGAACAACCACTTCTATCCACGAACTGATTGAAATGAAACCCGACCGCATGCCTATCGGAATATACGAAAATATCATACGTCCATTCACGCGGCATTATATATCCATCATGCCCGGTGATTCGATCTATATGTTTTCCGATGGATATTGCGACCAGTTTGGCGGCCCCGAACTCAAAAAATTCAAGAAAAAGAACCTGATCAAACTGCTTGGGGAAATTCACACATTAAGCATGACCGAGCAGAAGATAAAATTAATGCGAAATCTGGATCAATGGCGGGGTGACCTGCCGCAAGTAGACGATATTTTGATGCTGGGGATTAAGATATAGGTTTCAAAATCACATTGGTATACGGGTGAGGAATTTCGATTCCTTCGCGATCAAAATGTTCCTTGATGGAATGAAGCAGATCGCATTTGATCACAAAAGCATCGTCGGCATTTGCAGCCCATGCCCACGCCCGCAGGATAATCGACGAATTAGTCCATTCGATGACACGTACTACTACCTGCGGTTTACCATTTTTCTTTTCGGTAGCGGTACGGTTATCTATCAATAGTGAATGTTTCATCGCTTCTTCCTGCATGATGGCTATTGCGCGATTGATGTCAGATCCAAAACCAATATTTACATTCACAAAGGCGCAGGTTGCAGCATTGATGATGGACGAATTGATGATTGACTGGTTGTTGAGAACGCTGTTGGGAATAATGATCATCCGGTTTTCGTTGTTTTTGACTGTGGTATGCCGCAACGAAATATCTACCACCGTACCTTTGCTTTCACCACCCAGTTCGATTTGATCCCCCACACGGAATGGCTTAAACAGCACCATGAATATTCCGCTGACAATATTTGAAATAGCCTGCTGTGAACCAAAACCCACGGCAGCCGCCAAAATTCCAGCCCCGGTCAGCAACGTTTTGGATAATTGCTGCATACCAGGTATCTGGTTGAACATCGAAAGAAAACCAATGCAATAGGTGGCATATATCACCACATTTTTGAGAAAAATGAGATTGGTTTTGTCAATCGACTGCTTTTCGCGACGGGCAATGATTTTGTTGAATAACCTTCGTTCCAGGTATACAAGCGCCATCAACAGGATGTATATCAATAGGATATAAACACCGATAAGAACTAATTGCTCAAGATTCTCCTGAGAGAAAAAATTTTCAATAAGCGTTCTACTTTCTTCCATGATTGTATTACTATTTTTTATTTTACATTTTCGTCACCAAAGATAAAAAAAAAATTATCATGTTGTGCAATTTTAACATTTATTATGATTCGTCATTTATTGATAAACCGTTAAAATAGATCGGACTTTGCCGTCCAAAAAATAATTTTCTCAAAACTGATGAATTACAAAAAAATCAACAGTATTACAGGATGGGTGGTCTGCGCGATTGCATCCACAGTATACCTGCTCACCATCGAGCCTACCGCCAGTTTTTGGGACTGCGGTGAATTTATTTCAACCGCCTACAAACTTGAAGTAGGACATCCTCCCGGAGCGCCTTTCTTCATGCTCGTGGGGCGGCTGTTTACTCTGTTTGCCGGTGGCAATGTGGAGTTAGTGCCTAAAATGGTGAATACTTTTTCGGCGCTTTGCAGCGGTTTTACCATTCTGTTGCTGTTCTGGTCCATTACCCATCTGGGACGCAAGATCACGGGCATTGCGATGGAAAACTTTACACCCGTGCAAACCGTTTCGATCATTGGTTCGGGAGTGGTTGGCGCATTGGCCTACACTTTTTCCGATACATTCTGGTTTTCGGCAGTCGAAGGGGAGGTGTATGCCTGTTCGTCGCTGTTCACTGCATTAGTTTTCTGGGCGGTGTTGCGCTGGGAAGATGAAGCCGACAAGCGTTACGCCACCCGCTGGCTGATCCTCATTGCCTACCTGATGGGCTTGTCCATCGGCGTTCACCTGTTGAATCTGCTGGCCATTCCCGCCATCGGATTAGTGATTTACCACCGCAAATTTCAAAACAAAATCACTCCAAAAGGTACCATTTACGCATTATTGGTTTCTTCAGCCGTGTTGCTGGTGATCCTTTACGGTATTGTGCCGGGCGTGATACAGTTTGCAGTCTGGTTTGAACTGTTTTTCGTTAATAATATGGGTTTGCCGATGCATACCGGTCTTTACCTGTATGCCATTTTGCTGGTGGGAGGAATCGTGTATGGATTTTGGTATTCGATTCAACATAAGAAACAGATGCTCAATACTGTCCTGCTATCTGTTACAGTCATCATTATCGGTTACAGTTCTTACGCAGCGCTGATCATCCGTTCGTCGGCCGAACCGCCCATGGATCAGAATAATCCGCAAAACCTGTTTAACTTACAATATTATCTCAACCGCGAACAGTATGGCGACCGTCCGTTGTTTTTCGGCCCTTATTATAATTCGCAACCAATAGATTACAAAGAAGGTAAGACACTATATGCAGTGAAGGATGGGAAATATGAGGTTATCGGCAAAAAACAGGATTACATATATAAAGATGGT
>Ga0209737_10003637_pt1 | contig 10759 bp, 7 predicted proteins | sample TergutCu122P3_FD_187284 | JGI IMG/M metagenome (GOLD analysis project Ga0209737, IMG submission 187284) | Cubitermes ugandensis P3 segment gut microbial communities from Kakamega Forest, Kenya - Cu122 P3 (SPAdes) (version 2) | ecosystem: Host-associated > Arthropoda: Insects > Digestive system >...
CTTTTATGCAGATACTGTTAACCAAATGTGTAATTTTTAGCCAAGCACTGACTGTAGCTCCCTGAAGATGGTTTCTACGTAAACCAAAACATGTTGGAGTGTAATTTTAGAATGTTTTAATAACTCTGTGTTTTTTAACATTATGTGCATCAGTTGGTAATAAAAAGGTTTCACAAAATGTAATTATCTAAGAAGGATATTACTTACTCCAAAAATTTAAGAAATAATGGAGAGAGATCCCTGTTTTTTGTCTCACAAACATCAGGGAATTCAAGCATTGCTTTCCAGAGTAATAGACGATAGTTAATGTAATCTGGTTTGTCATCCAGTGGATTCAGCGTTGAAAAGAAATCTAATAGAAAATCACCTAAAAGACAAAAAAACAACAAAATTATAACTGGGTAACTCTAATATAAGTTCAAAGTTTTGTAATAAGGTGTGTTACAGAGGTGACACAATGGGAAAAGTCATATACGTATGTCACTACAAGGTCAACTGTAATTAATTATTATAAGAGAAGAAAAATACATTATTTTGTAATGACCACCGGGATGTTACGTCCACCCCGATGCCACTATTTGTAGTGTCCCTGCTGACGCAGTATTAACCTATTCCTTTCTAGCTTCACTAACAGAGACGCTACAGGGAAGGGTACTGTGATATAATTTAACCTTGCTGCTAGATCTACGATTTACTTGCTGCCACCAATCCATCTTTGATATTATTAAAGTGGTAAATGGATAAACCACAATATCGTACACACCATTTAACAGAACCTATTCTGTTCTTCATACCGCAGTTATCTGTCAGATATCCAGGGCATATGCTTAGGTTGTAGATATAAATTTGCCAATAAAAAATCTATTAGACTGTAAATTTATTATACAAATTAATGAATAATTTGGAATTACCTAAAGTCACAATGTGGTAATGAGTTAGAGTGTTTGCCTTCACTCAGTACAACATGAACAATTTGGAATTACCTAAAGTCACAATGTGGTAATGAGTTAGAGTGTTTGCCTTCACTCAGTACAACCCAATGTGTTAATTTGGAATTTCGAATCAGTAGCTCAAATAGACTGAAATTGCTCACTTGCATATAAAAAGTATTCAATTATAATTCTTGAAATATTCAGCACAACTTACCTTGTATGACGAAAAACAAGATGTATTCTGTGCGCATGGTACTGTTCACACGGAACACTATGCCAACAGCCTTGTCGTAAATAATACAATTTTGTCGCTGCCTTCTGTCAAGTGAGTCTCATCCCAATTTCGTTCCCTTGGGTTATACTGAGCGAATTGGCTTACGTTTGCATTTTTCTGCTGAGTACAGTATTTGGTAACTAGCACTCAACAGCTAGGTACATTAATGTTTCATAACATACAGTAAGGAGCTGATCCCCATCTTACATACATTAATGTTTTCACAACTTGGTAGTTAATGTGTAACAATACAAACTGTACACACTTCGTGGAATGCTGAGCTTGCTGCCTTGCTAAACTTGTTAACAAATCTCTTGCAATCAGAGTTAAGTTTCAATTTTTAAATCCAATATTTCTATTCATTACAATTTAATACTTTGTACAATGCTTCTAAAGTCTGCTACCTAATCTTTCACCTCCTTTGAGTTTATATATTTCAGGATGGTAAAAACTCATAAACATCTCCTTGAACAGAGTCTTTGAACAATGTGTTACAATGACAATAAATGTACTCTGCAGAGAAAATGGAAAAAGAGAACCAAGAAATAAAACACAAGGATTCCCCTAGTACCTGTCATTAACTGCTTAAAGACTAAGAATAACCTGCATTCTACTTCAAGGTTTAGGGCATATGAAGCAGTAAATACATTCTATCCAGGTAATAAAACCAATCAGTCAATGCTGTAAAGGAAAATAACTGTCATTTGTTCTCAGATAAAACAAACACATCATTCTGCAGGCAGAATGTAGAATGTTTAGTGTCAAACCTGGCTGTACATATGGTAACCACTAAGCTCTAAAATGTTAAAAAGCTCCTTACAAGTGCAAGAGAAAAGACAAAATAATTATAAACTATAACTCATTCCAAGTATGACATAAACTTGAGCACTACACTCAATGTATGCATGAATAAACACCAATAATGGCTAAATTAACTATGATGACAACATGAAAACAAATACAAGAACTAGTTATGGATACATAAAGAATGGTATTAAGAAATAGCACGTGATACAAGAAACAAATTGAGAAGCTGACAGCTATCAAAGTCCCACTGGAATTACTGTCACTTCTATTACAATTGAGGAATGAAGGTTGGGGAACAGTTACAATTAAATGTCCAGTTTAAAAAGTTCTTCAGCAAAAACCTTCCACACAGAAAATGCCGGGTGCAAGATTCATACTTCATGAGGTCTGTCCGTAAAGATTCCAAATAATTTAAATAAACTGTTTCTCATTTACTCTGGACCTACTGGGCTTTGTCCCTTTTGAAGTACTCTCCTCTACTTTTTATACATTGCTCCCAGAATTTCATCCTCTTTTGGAAGCATTCCTGGAATGCCTCATTTGGACCACTGTTCAACTCTGCCAGCAAATTTTCTTTAATTTCCTCAACAAACTCAAATCGTTGTCCTTTGAATACAGATTTCAGCCTGGTGAAAAAAAGAAGTCCTCTAGTGCAATGTCTGGTGAGTAAGGAGGCTCAGGGACAAGCATTGTCTCACGTTTTGTGACAAAACCATGAATTAGATTGGACAAATGCACTAGAGCATTGTCATGATAGTGCAACCATTTTTTTCCTCTCCATAAATCAGGCCTTTTTCTCCTCACTGCCTCTCTCAGCGTTTTCATCACTCTCAGATAATATTCCTTTTTCACTGTCTGGCCACAAGGTACAAATTCATGATGAATTATGCCACCACAATCAAAACAGACAGTCAGCATCACTTCCACATTGGACCAAACTTGCCATGCCATTTTGGGTCTGGTGACACTTTTGAGACCAACTGCGAAGACTGGGCTTTTGTTCAACATCACAGTCTAAACCCAAGTTTCATCATGTGTGACAATGTTCTTTACAAAGTTTTCATCACCATTTGCATGGTCAACAAGCTCTTTACTGACATCAACATGATTTTTTTTCTTCTGATCTTCACTCAGCAGTTGTGGCACAGGTTTGCCTGCAACATGATGCATGCCCAAATTTTCAGTGAAAATCTCATAACCCATGGTTTTTTAAATTCGAACTTCCTCTGCTGTGTCATGAATGGTCAAACAATGACTGGAACAAACGTACTTTCTGGATGTTTTCTGCCTTTTTTGATGTTGAAGGTCTTCCTGAACATTCACTGTACTAAACTTAAGTTCAGCCCTCTTTAAACCGTTTGTACTACTCATGGGTTTGTGTTCTACTCATGGCTTTGTCCGCAAATGCATGTTTTAACATTTCAAAAGTCTCCGAAAACGTTTTCCCTAATTTGAAACAAAATTTCAAACAAACAATGTTGCTCCTGAAAATCACCCCTTCTTAATCACTGAAAAATTTGCTGAGCAAGCAAGACACGCTTTCTCTTAAAAGACACAGCACAATGAGTAGGCAAACTAGAATGATCCAATTTGTGGCATTTCCCTAAGGAAACTCACTGCTATGCAGCGCAACCAGCGGGACCTTGCTCCACTTCCACATTGGTGCCCTGATTCAAAAGTTCAGTAACTTTACAGACTAATTTCGTGAATTTGCACAACCTAAAACAGCTCTCTAAAGAACAACATTAATAAATCTGCCACACATAAACTGAATTTTACTAATGCAAATTACACTGTCTATGCTAAAACTATCTAGTTTGATACGAAAAGGTGCTATTCTTTTCAGTAGCTAGACCTGGCTGGACCACATGAGGTGAAAGACACTGGACATCCAAGAAATTTCTGTAGTAGCAAGTCAAAATAACCACAGTCAAAGAAGTCAAGGTATGTGTGTAAAGGTACTCACATTTGAGTGAGAGTAAGGGTACTTTCTCTTGATTAAAAACTTTGATCTGCTGTGCAGCCAAATGCAGTCTCTCTCCAAAGACCTCCCAGAACTCTGTTATATTCATCCCTCGAGCATATGATGCTATGAGTTTGCTTGTTGGTTCCCACAGCAACTGAAAGTTTATGTATAAGTTTCCAAGCAGGAAATGAATTGGAACCTACAACAACAAAACAAAAATTTTTAGGGTTCCAAAGGAATTGTAAGTGTTCTTCATAGCTACATTTCTGTCTGTTCCCTGATTCGACTAAAACTTCAATACAATTAATAGTACTGATACAAACAGATCTGCTTCCATATCCAAATAACCACTAAACTTAAACTCTTTTAAAAGTTCTATTATGGTAACATTATCAACATTATCACAGGTGATTCAAAAATTTTCAAATATTCCTCCATAGGCAGTATTTGGTGCCCGTGAGCTCCACAGAGCTGTAATAATTTATACTACATACACCACTTAACCTGAACACAAATTAATGTGTGCACCCTGGAACCATGAGCTTTACACTGTGTACCTAAATACCACTGGACATTATATCATCTAATTTGTTCTCATTATGATTAATTAGTTCATGTGCTGCGCAATTTTTAAAGTGTAGACAACGTTGTTGGTAACCAGACTTCAAGAAGAACTAGCCTCCACATCTAAAAATATCTATCATATTTATCTAAATATAAGATGCCTCCACATCTAAAAATATCTATCATATTTATCTAAATATAAGATGACTTCACAATTGTTTATTTTCAGTAAAGTGCCTACATAGAGGGAGTTTAAGTGTGATTTAAGGCAGCCCACCATTTTTTAGATGATAAAGTAGGAACAAATACTCGTCTTACATTTGATTAAATAAGTATGCAGCAGAAACTCCTCAATGCAGAATACTTATGACAACCCTCTACTCTAGGCCACTACCATAACACATGCACAAGACAAGTAAATGGTTTCAAAATTATTAAAAATCATTTGTTACAATTGTTTCTGTATGTTTTAAAAGACAGTGAGGAAAGGGAAAAGGCCAAACAGATTCAAGCTGATTGCTTATTTAATTCTAACTTCAACACTTGGATTTTCCAGTATATACCAGACCCTGACAAATGGACAGAGGCCCTCTCCAAAGAACAATATTTCTGCTATATATCACCACTAATAATGACCTTAAAGCTGTGTTTCTTGAACTTGGTTCTGCAGAACCCAAGGGTGTCAGGGGTTCCAAGAGACAAAAATGCATAATGGCGAACGAGTTTATTGGCAAAGCTTGCCATACAAAGAGTCTAGGTGTCAGGCGAAACAATCAGGTTATCAATTAGCTTGAAGGTAGCTGTTCATTTTTTACATGTAATGTACATAAAAGAAAAAACAAATGTTGGTATTTAATTTTATATTTGACTTATTGTGGAAAGACAGGGGTTCCCCAGTAAGCTCTGTAACTTTTTCTGGGTTCCATGAGCTAAAATAAATTGTGAAGTGTTGACCTACAGTATCATTAACCTACTAAGCCTCATCTTTTCATGACAAAAGACACTCACCTTACTGTATTCCGGGTGCCTTAATAAATGGGCATGAATGGCTGTGAATTCCAGGTACTCAAGATTTTTCAGTTTATTTCTGTACTCATGTACTGTAGGTTGAACCAATTCTGCAGACAGGCACAGACTGAAGACTGGCCAGCCAATGATTCCCTCTGATGTATCTGAACCATGTACTTGTTCAAATAATGAGAACAAATGTAAAGTCAACATTCGAACCTGCATACAGAAAATGTAAGGACTGATCAATTTAAAATTAAAAAACAAAAGTGTAAGAGTACACCACAATGCTCTAATAATCTTGCACAAATGTTCATTAAGATTTAATACAAGTACATGGCCTTGGGGTAACCTTGAATGGGCACAGTTATTATTAGGGCACTTACTAAGGCAGGGCAAACTCATTCTATAATGACAGTAAATCCTAAAACATAAGCATGTTCTAGCAAAGTGAATGATAGATTTTATGTTTCTGAAGGGACCATTTAAAACGAATGTAAAATTAAGGAAATGAAATTTTATGGAGCTACTGAAATTACACTAAATTACAACTGCCATAATAATAGAGTACACAAAAACAAATTCTCTGTCAGTACCTCAAAAGGCTAAAACCACGCATTAAAATATGTTACGGTCTTCTAGAAAAATTTCAAACACCTAGTCTGTGACTGGGTCACTTCACTATTGCTGCCTATAGGGAAATCAGTATGCTAGGCATCTTAAGTGTGTGAACATATGACTCCACCAGGTACAGCCATGTGTCAAGTTTCCAGAAGTTCCCCAGCAGTTTCTTCTGGGTGCATTACTCCCCTCTGCTGGCACAGTTTGAAGCTACAGCATAGTAAGTGCACAAGAATAAAATAAAAACTGTAGGAAATTACAACTGAAAATAATTTTTCCCCTGATTTGCAATGGAAGTATTAAAAGGACAGAAAATGGCAATTGCTCAGTTTGCATGTAAGCCAATTATTGAGGAGTTAGTTCAAAAGCACAAATGAGAATGATAAAAATGTGCATAGAATCAAGGAAAATGTAGATTCAAACACATGAAACCCAAGTTTCATTGTATTTGGGAATGACAGAAATGAAAACTATGCCTTGCTTTCTGAACTCTGTACACTGCTTATTACTTTGAAGGCATAAGTTTTGGAAACTACACCTGTGCCTTCAAGTATTCATAGGTGCAGAGGCACCTACACAGTTACATTTACAATGAAACTAAAATCACATTACACTTGAGGAGGTGCTGTGTCACATATATGATACAGTGGCTCAATTTCAAAACTATGGATGTAATTTAGGTCAGACTAACAATGGCAAAAGATGCAACACAACCTACCATAGTCTAAGGATGAGGTCAGCTAAAAGCAGGTGTACCATTTGGAGAATATATAGTGACAATGACCATATAATGTATGAGGTGAAGACCTTTGAACAAATGATGGAATCAGCATTAACATTTGACATGCCTGAGAAAGAAGGGGGAGGGGGAGTAAAGAGTGTGAAGAAGGAAGAGGATAAAGATGAAGACGATGATGGAAAAAGGGAACCTTGAGCAATATTTTTATTAGATGTGGAGGCCATAACAACCATGAGGAAATAATTCACACACTTTGATGCTGATAACATAATGGCCACTGTCAGCAGTACCAAGAACAAGGCACACAGGGATCAGCAAGAAGCATCTTGCTTTAATGGATACATATAAGAATACGTGTTATTAATGTAACATAATATTAATTTAGTGCATTTCATGTCGGTAGCTGCAAAGATTTTCATTTCCTTGCCATATTTTTTCATTTCCCATTCATTTTAAATGGTCATATCACAGAGGGACAGAATAACCATCATTAATATATGCAAGGTAAACATTACATTAAGCTATTACCTCATGAAAAGGTGAGGACAGGTTATTAAGCAATTTTGAAAGTAATCTCCTAAACAACTCCAAACAGTAGGCAGCTTCTTCTGTCTCTAGCTTATAGGCAGTGAAATATAAATCCAGAGCTCTTAATGCACTCAAGTTTGTAGTATCACAGGCATATGGAAGTAAGGAATCTACAAGCATGTCTGGATTACACACTTCCTTTAGCATTTTATCATCAGTCAAGTGAATAACAGTTTCCAGAACAGTTGCCAATATAAGAAGATGAATCCTTAGATTTTCTTCACTCCCATCAACTTCATTTTGACTACATTTGCTCTCATGCTGCACACTTTGAGATAAGTCACTTTCACTTTTACTGCCAACAGTATATGAAGTTTGCTTCAATGAAGAGCACAATAATATAATGTCATGTTTCAACTCTCTTATAGCTACATCTTGATCTAGTTGTTTTATATGTGGAAGACAAATTGTGACACAAAGGAAATCTTCCACTCCCGTTAACAGTTCACTAATATCATTCACACACAGCACATCAAGAAACTGGCTTGACACACTGATAGTCTTGGTACCAGAATCACTCCTGAAAATAAACACATACATATATAAATACATTAACATTAATATATTTCTGTCTATATTCATGTGAAAAGTATCTATCATCATATATTCTCCCTCCCTGAAATTTTGAATACTTGACCTCAGAATTTCATGCTACTGCCTTTTTTACAACTTTAAATAGATAAATTTACATACTCATGATCTGTTTACTAAACTTTGCACTCCCAGACGTAATGGTTCATTAGTTACGGTCATGCAACTGAAAGCTAATAAAGATATCACATATTTCATAATAAACATTGCAGCATAATACTGCATATTATTTCAAGAAAAGTAACACTATGGGGATAAATGAGTGACAGTACAGTTACCTACAAAATTTAAGTTTAATTTTCAATACTTGTGGCACACAGAAATTTCTAATAAAAAAATATATATTTCACTTCACATTTTTTTAAACTCTTAAAATTCAAGCACCTTCAAAATGCAACACTGACATGTTATTATACTTAACTGAAAATGAAGTAAAACCCAGTTTGGGTGGTAAACCATCTAAAGTCAAATTTCCACATATTTTTATGATGCTCAGAAGGTTTGCCATATAAAATTATCAATGTTATGTTACATGCTGTACACTGACAAGGAATATAAAATGTTTCGTGAGTACTTATCTTCAGCTGATAAGTACCAATTATACTGACTTTTATTGATTTATGTACAGTTTATTTAACTTTTATCTGACCCATTGGTAATTAAATTTTTCCACATGGTTTATGAAAAACACATTATTTGAATACAAAATGATAGAATTATGAAATAAATGGCATTTCATGGAATATAAAACAGAGACTCTGCAGAATGTCTTAAAAATGCAGTAAATATCATGGTTGCCTAATACATAACAGGAATTTCAAGGGTGTTTTTTTTGCATGTCTTCACACCTTTTAAAGGTTAATGATGGTGTCAGTAGGATCAATGAATACCCAACAGAAAAGGGTGTGGACGAAAAGAATGTGACCCACCATGAGATACTATTCTGGCACTTACTTCAAATTAAATTCTTCCCATGGTATTTACATTTTACTTTCATTACCTGCACATTCCATTTCTGAAGTTAAGTGGATACTGGTGCCAGCATTGCAAATCCATCCCTGTCCTGCACAATGGAGCCTTATGTAGCACCAAACGCGTAAGTAAATGCAAAAAGTCCTGACCAATTCCCGCAACACCTACTACACTGTCATTTGATGATATGCTTTGACAATGAAACATGAGGTGAGGGAGCACCAAGACTTCAAAAGCTGGGTATGTCAGAACTTTCTGGACAAACATCAGTAATACACTTGTGTATGGTACAGCTAAAACCTAAAAATAAGCAAACAGAAAACTTAAGGAGCACTTATGGCTTGAATGATCTACTTCAATTAAGTGCAAGCAGCGTAAAGGTCCTACAACTTTTGTCTAAATACAGTGATATTTATAGGCAGTCACCACATAGCAAATCATACATTTTGGATCACCCAGACTGGATGGGAGGAGAATGCAGCTCTTAATCTTATTGCACATGCGAGCAGTTTGAGTCACCATGACTATCGTGCCACCCAAATTAAATTAACAACTGTATATGGAAGTGTGCGCAACAGCGACTATTTAATTGTGGTGATGAAAACTTGCAGCAAGTTCCTTTGCAAGGGCAACACAAGTGTCACTTGATGACTACTAGTACAAATGACACACAAAGAAACGTATGGGTATGCATACACTGACGAATATTGACTTTTTCTCTCTCTGCAAAACCAAGGCCATGTCTTTGTAGTAGCATGATCCTGACACAAAGAATTTTGTTCCACTATGGTTTCTGAAGAAGTGTATGATTGTGAGAAGTTCACCACAGAAACTGAAAGGCGTCCTGCACTGCATGAATCTTCACTGAATGAATACAGTGATAAATGCCAGAGACTGTGAGAAGAAGTGTACAAGGCAATCATTTCCAAATTCAGCCACATGGATGGTCCAGAGAAACTGGAAAAAGGTATGCAATGTTGTTTTAATACCTTTAGTACAAATGCACATATTTACATTAATCTGTTGTAAAATACAAATACGTTCAACATTATAATGCAAATTAACCATGAGAGCTGAAATTTTGTAATGGTAGTTAACACAGGTGAACAATTTTTCAGGATATGTCAGATTCCAAATCATATATTATTGTACTGCTATGGAACAGCTGTGTGTGGTGATGTGCAATAGTTGGCGAAATAATCTCCCACATGCTTTCCCTTTGGTCTTTCCTCTTGTCCCTGTGGCATGAAAGCTTTCAAAGTTACTTTCATACATACAAAGGCTGGAATTTTAATTTTGGCAACACTGCAGTAACTTTTGATACAGCAACCGACAGAGTTCATATTTTCAAAGACCCTCGATGTACTCCCCAACGTTATGTAGAACACGTTCCCAGCCATGAGGGAGTCGCATGATGCCTTTGGCAGCCCGTTTTGTTGATGGTCCGGAAAGAGCGGCCTACAGAGTCAATAATGTCTGGTATAGTCTTGAAGCGCCTGCCACGTAGCGGTTCCTTCACTTTGGGTATCAAATCAAAATCACAGGGGCTGATGTCTGGTGAATATGGGGGATGGTACAGCACCTCCCATTGCCATCTCGCCAGTAACTGGTTCACTACGTCAGTGACATGCGGCCGAGCGTTGTCATGCAGAATGACTGGTGTGTTTTCACCGAGAAAGTGTGGTCTCTTCTTCCAC
>Ga0209737_10003638_pt1 | contig 10758 bp, 10 predicted proteins | sample TergutCu122P3_FD_187284 | JGI IMG/M metagenome (GOLD analysis project Ga0209737, IMG submission 187284) | Cubitermes ugandensis P3 segment gut microbial communities from Kakamega Forest, Kenya - Cu122 P3 (SPAdes) (version 2) | ecosystem: Host-associated > Arthropoda: Insects > Digestive system...
GTTCTCAGCTACTTCGCGGCGGAAGCCTGAAAAGAGACAAGTTCTGTTCTCAGACATTTCTCGTGCCACTATTGCCGGAGAAACAATAAAAATATCCTCCTGGCTGCTTCAGGGTCGCGTTTATTCAACTTCGTAATCAGAGGTGTTTATAGCTCCCCTACGAGCGATACTTTTTCCGAAGATGCTAGAGCAGTTTTTCTCCAATTTCTTCTCCACACTTTGCAAGTAACATTGCTATGAAGTATTGCAGGACACTTTGCACATCCAGGCTGGTTTGAATGTGTTTGTTGCATTATATAAACACCGAAGAAACATAGGATATGACTGACATGTTATGATGATAGAATTTCTACCTCCGCCCTTCAAAGTATAACTCCGCCTTACGTTGCTTCAGGCATGGTGTTTTATATGATTTTTCCTGTTTCAAGACATTTAAAAATTATTAGATAAATCTAAATAGAATTATTTTAAAAAATGTCAGTACCTATGCTCAAATTACCTTAAAACATACCCGTAACAAGTAAATGACTTGTGATGAAATTGGGTGGGGAGGAAACTAAAGAAATTGTTACCAGTTGGGTTCCTGCGGTCAAATACAAACGTTCGTAATGAGAACTGTATCATTTCCACGCAAATTAAACTCATGAATCTTTCACAAGACAAAATTTCCTTCAGTATTTTAGCCGGCATTGCGGAGTTTTTACACATTAATTACCATCTATATATTTGTATGAGTAACTTCATGAATTAAAAACATATTTTACAAGCTTTAAAATTATCCCAGACTTGGACTACAGCTGATTTCACATTACTGTCACAGTCAAGGTGTTATTGCTTGTCCATTGCATCAGACTGGAATAAAATTTCACCAAAAGGTCTTGGGGGTGAATTGTTTCTCAGTATAATTCCTTGTTCCATCATATGAAGTCACAACTCGTATGCACCTAGAAGGTAATCTGCCTGTATTTATTACTTGCAATGTACAAGTTCTTCATTGTATGGAGGTTAGCCACTCTGCTTCATAGACAAAAATGTTATACTTTAAATACAATTAGAGAAAGACGAACCTGACTTTTCATTTGTTATGTTCTTCAGTTCTTCCCTGCACATGACTCAACATTTTAAATTATGGTAAGCTCTTTTGTTCATATCCATCTAACCTCACAATTCATGATGTACCAGTTAGTTCCCATTTAAAAATGACAGACTAAAAATAAATAAATTTGTTATTTGTAGGTTTTCTGAGCACTGGAGATGCTGCAGCACCAGGTAATTTTGGGCTGAAAGACCAAGTGGCAGCACTACGTTGGGTACATGACAACATTGAGGTTTTTGGGGGTAACTCAGATAGTGTAACCCTGTTTGGAGAAAGTGCAGGAGGAAGTAGTGTTCACTACCACATGCTGTCTCCTCTCAGCAGGGGTGAGTATATGACATTTGAGACGTATTTCAGCTGTGACTGGCTGACAAATTGGACCCTTGTACTGAACAGATCTTCCTTTGTACAACACTTTATGATCCTATAGCACATTAATGTTGGCACCATTTCTCCTTGTGTCTCAAAATTTCAGATAATTATTGACATACAAATTCACTTCAGGTTTCAGTGTAACTCTACTCTGAGTGTATTAAAAACATATCAGTCAAAATGCCGAAACTTCATGTCACAGAGCATGAGAAATACACTCGCAATCTTGCAAAACTATGACAATACTTCTCACATATGTAACTTTTTAAGAAGACCTCCCCAGTTAGGTCAGATTAACATATATGCTATTAGTTTATAGTGTGCATGCAGTGCACATATGTTACAGAGTAGTGAAGCAGATCTCACTTCTCCAAACGATGCTTAGTTCTGTCTGAATTTGTTGCATATCTGCTATATTCAGTAAACATTATTATAAGCCACAAACATATTTGTATTCCGGTAGCATGTTTGTTGTTACCTGGCATTAGTTGTGTAGCATGTGTGTCTTTAACAGGCATGTGAGTTCTGTAGTATATGTGTTGTTGGCAGGCCTGTTTCATCGTGGTATTTCCCAGAGTGGCACAGCACTCTGCACATGGGCTCTTGCAGCCAATGGATCGTCAGTGCATCAGGCTAAGAAGCTGGCAAGCCTACTGCATTGTCCCACCAACCCAAATGCAGACCTGGTGCAATGTCTGAGAACTAAGGATGCTGCAGACATTATAGCTACAGACAAACAATTCATGGTAGGCCTACACGATGTACCAGGCATCATGTGCATTTTTTATTCTTTGAATACATATTGCTTTGTAGTTTGATTTTTATTTGGTGACAACAAAGAGGAATGTCCATATTTTCTCTGTGATTCTTAAAATAATATAAGATATTTGCTTGTAACTATGATTTGTATCATCTTCAATGAAATGTTCACCCATTATAAGCAGTTAGTAATAAAACTGTTGTATGCTTTCTTTTGGGTGATTCCCCGGCATCTGAAATTTATATGCCTGCGTTTCAGAACACTCTGTCTGTTCCATCTTCATAGGCAGGTAGGTGCGTAAATCAGTAATAAAACTGTCTTCCATTGTTGCCAATTTTCTTGTTAACTTTTTATATTGATCTGTCTGTCCTGTTGTTTGTAATGATATTTATTTTGTATTTCTTTGTCTTCTTTGCACAGTCCTATCATTTAAGTCCATGAAGTTTAAATACTCAAATGTTATGGTCGTTGCTTCTTCACATACAGTATTCATGTAATTCAGGATTACCAGTGAATAATCACACTCTTTGGCTGTCTGTGTCATTCTAATGCTAGATGGATATTGTTTCAGGAATGGCATGTAGACCCACTGATTCCGTTCAAACCTGTAGCAGAACCTGCAGGAATGCTGGATGTATTCTTGCCTACTGATCCTCTGCAGCTACTGCAGCAAGGACCTCAGTATATTCCCTGGCTGACAGGAATAAATTCTGGGGATGGGGCATTAAAGGCAGCAGGTTAGTATGGACTTACTCCATGAATACTTGTGTACTGCTAACCAACTACAAGTGAGGAGATATATTGTGTGGCATTTAACGTTGAAATGTGACTTATCAGTAATATAATTCCACTATAACAAAACACTAAACATCACACCTCAAATACCTACACACAGCCCTTGTCCTCAGAACGCATCACATAAAGATTTGCAGTTTTGTGTGCAAAAGAAACAAGTCTGTGGTTTTATAAATAAATATTTATTGCTGTAATAAATTAAAATATTCCAGTTTTCCACAACTGCAGTTCCTTTTAACTCATTGTTCATTCCATTTACACCTTGAATATGAGAAGTCATGTTTTGATTAACAATCACAAAGTAGTGTCTGAATTTCTGTATCATTTTGTGCAACAAAATCTTGCAAAGTTGCCACATAGTCTCTGAATATATGGGTGTCTAACAGAATTATATATGCTGTGGGGAAAGATGACTGAGCATTTACAGCTGTAAAATAAGAATATTAAGATGCTGTGGATGCATATCTTTTCATAATTCAGTTCCCAGAATTACCAAACAGATGTTACATATTATTGCTAAAATGTTGCATACTTTGAAAACAAGTAACGTTTTGCCTGCAGTGGACTTTACCTCTGACAAAATATATTCACTACATGATATCAAAACCATTAATGACTTCAGATATAAAAGTCTGGTATACTTAAATGATCTGCTCACTAAGTTAGATAAATGATCAGACTTGGCTAAATAGCAGTCTTTTTCCAGCATTTAATCTCTTTGTTTTTCATGACACAGAGATTTGTAAGAGTTTATAATGTTGATGTGAAGGATAAAATATTGTTAGTCCCTTCCACTAACGTGTTGGGGTGTTTTGACTTTCATTCTGCATTTTGAAGGCCTTATTCTACAAAAAGCAGCATGTAATAGAGCACAAAAAAGAGTTTTTAAAACCATCAAAGTCACAATACTTCACTGTGTTAAAAATTCCATATTTGGCCTCTCATCTGATACCCTGTCTCTCTTATCAATGTCTCTTCCATCAATACAGCATCCACTGCATCACACTCTACATTCTGTGATATGACTGTCACATGTGCAACCAGCAGACCAAATTTGTTTATACCAAACCATAAGCAACTTAACTTTCATAGCTATCACACCAAACAATCTGCTCATTTGCCCCTTACTGTCATCCCAGTGACTTTGCAGTTTACACCACCAATTATCAATTCCCAAAAATACCACAACCGTAATACTGAACTAACACTTATGTATATTTTGTGTTCATTCTGTCAAGCATTTCTACCTCTTCTACAATCCATTTTACATATTTCTACCATAAAAAGTTTACTAAGTACAAAGTACAACTCATATTCCAAATTTTAGGGGACCCACAATTTTTGGGCTTCAGTCTATTGAAATTTTTAAGTGTATTTTATTGCATTGGCCACATTTGCGAGGGCCTATCTGCTATATTTGAGTTGTAGTGTAACTGGAAAGATCTGTGATTTGATGTTCCCTATGGCTGCATATTTCAGCAATCTATGAGAAAGCAGAACTAGTAGCTCAGCTGAATTCTGAGTTTGAGCGTGTGGCTCCCATCTCTATGTTCTATGGGGAGGTAAGCTCTCCCAAAATAGCAGCTGAGATTAGCCGGCGCATCAGAGCTTTTTACTTCAAGGAACAGCCCATTGGAAATGAAACCCTGCATCAAGTAGTGAATGTAAGTCTTTGGTAACTCCACACTTTTTTGACTGTATAATTACTGTGCTTAAATGGTCATCATTAATATTACTCTCAGTTTTTTAATATAATATATTTTCCAAGCATCATGTAACTCCATTTAGTGCTGAGGTTAAGAATCAGTGGAGGTATACATCCTCTTTCCCTGTAAGTCTTTATGGTGTGCAAAGGGATAACTTTAACTTTTCTAGAGACAGTGACTGAGAATATTACAGTAAGTCACTGCCTGTATGTGGATGGAGAAGCACATTGCATTGCTGGTGTAGTTCCCAGCTCAGGAAAAGATCCCTGCCAGGAATGCAGGTGGGTGCAAATGTGCAAGATTTTGCAGTGAATGAAAAGTTGTTAGTACCCATCCTGAAAGCATTATTCCAAGACTGCTGAATTTACAAGTACCATTATCCTTCTTACATCTATGTTTATTTGACATCTTCAAATCACATACACTTTGGTCTAGAATATGAATACAGGTTCACAAAATAACATAGTAAATAGTTCACTCACTTACCACTTGAAATACCCGACATTTTCAGTCTGTGTTTAGTGGAGGAGCCTTTTGCCTGTACCAATAGTGGTCCCACATTGCTCCCCATAGCCAGCAGTCCTCTGCATCCCACCAGACACACACCACCCTGCAAAGATTTTCTCTTCAGCTGTCAACAGTAAATGTGTGGTCTGAACAAACTGTTTAATTGCTAATCTGCAGACCTCTGTCAATGTATTTCCTATTTCAGATGTACACAGACAGCTTTTTCCTATGGCCAGCAGATGAGGCCGTGCACATTCAGCTGTCTAGGAACATACTGGAGGGCAGTGGTGCTTCAATATACTACTACTACTTTGCATATCGTGGGCATCATAGCTTCAGCGAGTTATTTGGAGACCCCACAAGAGATTTTGGTGAGTTGCAAAAGAAAATTTTTTTTATGCGCACAAACACACACACACATTTTTATCATATAACTCATGGAATTACATAATTCATACACTCTTATTTCGTGTTGGAAAGTTAAAAAAATAAATTTGCAAATATTTCATGCATTCCATTCTGAAGTATGAAGGGCATCACCAACAAAGAGTGTAATACTAAAAGTTTGAAAGATGTGGCAGCTTGTTTGATATACAACACAGACAGGTGTAGCAAGGGGTAGATGTATTTTATGTTGGTTGGCAGGGATAGCCCTTTGTTTTAGCTGTGTCAAGCTAAAGACAAGACACTGTGCCACATTGTTGGATGGTAGGTGCAACATAAAGGATTATAACAAATATGCAAATCATTTACATAAGAAAGCTATGCCCACAGTTTGATGCAAACAATCCTGTATGAGGCCTGCCTGGTGTTGTGAAGAAAATATTTTATGGATTTTTTCAAGACGACTCTTGTCTTATGTGACAGACCATTTTCATAGATCCTAACATGAACCACACAGAAAATTTTTTATCAAGAAATTTTGAACGTAACTATGCAGTGAAATATCTGCTAAATTGTTGCAATAGACCCGAGAAATGAAATAGCAGAGAAAAATTGATTTGTTTAAATTATTGCAATTTCTGTGGAAGAATACCTACTCATGAACGCAGGTAACATATTTTTTACACCTTTGTACTATGATAAATTATGAGAGAGATGACTTGGTGATCCAACTACAACATGCACCAAGGGTGTTTTTTTGTGCCCTGTCTAATGCACTTGTTTGTAACTAACAGGAGTGTGTCATGCTGATGAGCTCATCTACCTGTTTCCTTCTGCAAGGGTCTTTGGTAACTACACTGCTACACCAGAGGAAGAACGGATGGCTGACTGTCTCATTCACATGTGGGCCAATTTTGCACGCACAGGGTAAGGGTCACCATACTGGTTTTTTCTCCTTTTAGTGTTTCATTTCATCCTGACACTGTCAACTGCTCAGATTGTATAGTGTCAACAGCAGATGACTGTAATGTAACTATGGAGCACTGATGGAATGATATTGATACAGAAAGACTGAACTACTCAGAGAAGGAATAAAATACGGATGGAATATGGGCCATATAAAATTCAGAGAAGGGTCTGTCCCAATGCCACTTTGTCTACCAAAAGGCAATTGAGCAACAACATGATCTTTCAACATCTGTAGGTATGTAGTTTTATTTGTGGTCGGTTTATTGAGGAAAAATGGTCTCACCACATGGCCATGCACGAGTTGGCAAATCATGGTTATCTGCAGGCTGTCACATTCACTGTCACATAACATGAGCCTTTTCAGAGCCCCTGATCTTAACATTGTGGCAACTGACTCTTACTGACATGTGAAAAGTAGCATCATCTGTACATGCCACATGTTTTGTTATATGATAGTTAAACTTATACTGACGTGTTCCATATTCTTAAGCAATATTGCTGACTGGAATTGGAGGAATGAATGAACATATGTATGTATGTATGTATGTTTTAGGAATCCAATCTTGTCACCAAGTCATTCCAAAATATTTGTAGCAAATGCATAGCGATTAATGGGCTTGAGAACGTGCACAATTTGAATCTGGAATGCATGCATTCTGCAGGTAATGTTTAGCACCTTTTGCACTGTTGAGAGCATTATTTGCAATTTCACAGTTACAACTATGCATAAATTTCTGCAGAATCTGTGCAAATGATCCTGGGATTCATTCAACATCCTCAACACTTGTGCTCACCTACCCAGATCCTGTCTGCTGGAGGATATTTCCAGTCTCCATTAATTTCTTATACCATTCACATCAATGGTCTACTTGGTGGTGTCCTTCAGTATGTTGCCTCTCAATGTATTATTTGGTCTTAATGAACCACACCACAAACTGAGCCTTCTCTAGGCTTGTCAAGATTGTGAGTTTTGCTGTAATACTTGTAAATAAGCACACTAATAAGCTGAAATATAGAAATAAAATAATAAACAATGATAAATAACAATAAACTTCAGGGTTTTTTTTACCAAATGCAAAAAACTGCGTTATGTATGTTATGTGACCTAATTTAGAAGCTGTATATATTTGAAACTGTAACGGTATCATGTGGACACTGCATCAAAAATGAAAACTGTAGGTAGGAGCTGTAATGAAAGCATATCCAAAAGCCCCCATCCTCGCCACTAGGACCTCATATTAATTGTAAAGAGGGAGGTATTTGCATATTTGTTAAAAATGATGCGACCTTTGATACTCTTACTGTTTGTCAATTTGGTCTGGAAAACGTTTAGAGCCTTCTGCCATAAAAATTAATCTTGGAAAATATAACTTAATTGTAATAAGTTTGTATAGATCTCCTTCTGGGAACTTTGCTCAATTTATACTCATACATTCTCTTGATTTGATGTTAAAGTATTTAAATAAACCTGGCCTTGACTTCATACTTTGTGGTGATATAAATGTTAAGTTTTTAAAAGATATTCATCATAAAATGGAAATAACTTCTTTATTTCAATCTTATGACTTATTTAATGCAATTAATTCCCCTTCTAGGACTGAGAATGAAATCTGGCTCAGCAATTGATAGTATCGTTATAGATGGTTCAAGAATAAGTCAGTGCATTGTGATATATTCTTATAATAAAACCAACGAGATGCACTATTTCACAGATTTATTTTGGTGTAGAACTATACATGTTTCCGACAGGTTTACTGTCCATCATCAGGAGTCTAGTACTGTACACACAGCAAAAGGTATTTGTCATACAGGTTATGCTGATTGTCTGCTAGTGCTAGCACTAGCAGACAGTCAGCATAACCTGTATGACAAATACCTATTGCTGTGTGTTCTTTACTAGACTCCTGATGATGGACAGTAAACCTGTCCGAAACATGTATAGTTCTACACCAAAATAAATTTGTGAAATAGTGCATCTCGTTGGTTTTATTATAAGAATTGTGAACAAAGTGTTGCCTCTAAGAGGGAAGAAATAAGGGGAGGATTGAGGAAACTATGATACAATTTGCTCTCTTTACCAAATATGTGCATGATCAAACACACAAAGTTTGGGTGGGTAAGAAATGTAGCACATACAGTGCACAGAACAAAGTCACACAAAATTTTGTCAGCAAACCTGAATTGGAGAGACAAACTTGAAGATCTTATTAGGACATGGGAATAATATTAATATGGTCTTAAAAGTGGAGATTTGAACTAGATTCTTGTGGCTCATGATAGAATTCAGTGACAGTTTCGTACAAACACAGTAGTACACTTCTGGGCCAAAGAAAAGCTTATGATGCCTAGTGTTTTAAGTGCTTTCTTCTGACTAGGCAGTGTACCAAATATATGAAGGAAAATAATGGACTTTGAAAATTCTGTCAATATAGTGCTAGTTGTAACCAGCAGAATTCTGCAGTTGACAGAGAAAAACAGAATGACTAAATTTCATGAAAGATGTCTGTAATATAAGTGGACATTCATACAAACATTCAAGCTTATAATTTAGTAACAATAGAAGAAAAACTTCACACACATTTGGGCCAAATTCACAAAAATGTTAAATGCTTTTAAAATATTGTGTTTACATTTATACAATTTTTAAAGCCCATTATATACCTATATATGCCAATAAATTTATACAGTGGTTGCAGATGTAACTAAATGTGTCAAGGTTAGCTTACGTAAATTTTGATGTGTTCTGTTAACAGATGTGGGACTGTAACTTGACGAAATAGAAGTACAGGTTGGAAGAAACAAACTAATCAATTACAGTCTAAACATTTTTATGATTAGTGTATTATTTAACTGTGTCACATCCTGTGGCAACTGACATATGAAGTTTTGACTTAGAACGGAATTCAAATTATCAGTTTCAAGCATAAATATTTGCAATAAATCAATGAGAGGTGTGTGTTTCCATACCTCCTCCATTTTTTCCATAATTCATATCCACATTTTATAGCTAAACTTCACAAAAAGGTTTCTGCTCCATGTACTGAAGTGGGGAAAAAGGAAACCCTTTCAAGAAACCTATACAGACACTACAACTAAGGGAGGGAAGAGTACATTCTTTCCAGAGCCAGAGTCCAACAGGTAGGAAACAAATGTGGTCTGAGAACTTAATGAATGAGGACATGACACATTTCAGGAATCCAACACCACCAGATTCAAAGAAGGACGTGGTATCTGTGACATGGCAGCCCGTGACCTCCACTGATGATCTTGAATACCTGCACATAGGATCACCTAGTAACATTTATATGAGCAGTGGCCTACTTAAGGAACGTGTCAGTTTCTGGTCTTCACTGCCGCTTGGTTTCAGTAGAACTGTAAGTACATTCCTGAGGGATGAACTGTAGTGGACCAGTTCAGAAATTAATTTTCTGAACGCATGTGTCAAACCATTAACCACTTAGCCATTTCCTGAGCAGAAACATGCTAGTATTTTATACCAATAATTTTATAATTTCTAACAAAAATATTAAGTCTAAATTCTAAATTTTGATGTGTCATTTTATCTGGCCATTATTATCAAGAATTTGTGAACACAAATAAGACATGAAATGTGTGCTTTATTTTTGCCATCTGTATTTCAGTGTGTCTAGCAGGGATAATAATTGTTCTGTCATTAAGCATGTTGTTCTAACTTATTTATATACGTATACAATGTGGCTGTAAAATCTGCAATTAAAGTGAAAATTTACTTTGCTGTAAATGTCTCATCAAGACAGCAAAAAACTGGGTGTGTATATTGTAGCATGGCAACAATTTGTGTGAACCATTCTGATTCCCTCCTAGTTCATCAGGGAGGAACTCATCCATAGTGTTAGTCAAACAATGCACCAAAAACATTTTGATTTCATAACCACTGGTTTCTGAGTTGTTTTTTTTCACAGATCAGCATGAATTCCCTTGTGACCAGTACTGAAGTTGGTAATGAAGTCTGTTGCTTCTCTGCTTCACTTGCATATATTTATTTTATCAGACAACTTCATATGTTTTGGTAAATTCTTTATTTGTATGCCTCGCTAACTTCTTAGGTAAAAAATACACTTTTGGAACAGTGATTTCTGAAATTTCTTATCTACTTCCTCAGTAAGTTGCTGATAAAGAATTAGATTTGG
>Ga0209737_10003639_pt1 | contig 10757 bp, 13 predicted proteins | sample TergutCu122P3_FD_187284 | JGI IMG/M metagenome (GOLD analysis project Ga0209737, IMG submission 187284) | Cubitermes ugandensis P3 segment gut microbial communities from Kakamega Forest, Kenya - Cu122 P3 (SPAdes) (version 2) | ecosystem: Host-associated > Arthropoda: Insects > Digestive system...
TAGCTGAAATCTTTTGAGTTTAACTATTTTCGAAAAAGTAAAAGGTTAAAAGATAGATTAATAGTGATAAAATTAGAGCCTGTAGAGATAAAATAACGAATCATAGATAAGAGCCAAAAATATGAAAATAGTAAAAAAACGAAAACCAAAGCACCTTGTTAAACGGTAATTTGACTCTCGTAGAAGCTCTATTTATTCGATTGATTTTATTAGAATTCCTTCGTAACTACAAAAACATCACCTTTTTATATTTTCCCTAAAAACAACATAAAATTTTTCTGAAATATATAAAAGTATTCCTGCGAAATTTACGTTGCTTTAAAAAAAGTCTATAAAAAATTGAAATTTTCAGGTCATAAAGGAAGTTTATTTTAGTATACATGGAAATTTTTTTGCAATAGCTAAATATATTTGAGTTTCTCGATTTTTTTTAAGGAACAAAGATAAGGTGCGTTGAACATAGATAAGAACCATATACCTTTATAACCTTTTCATTTTTCGAAAGTCGGGAAACTAAAACTAAATACAAAAAGCTGCGTAAAGCGGAATTGTTTTTTTGTTATCGTCAAATCCAAAATTTTTTGTGGATAATTTTATCGCATATTTTGGGCTAAATTTTTTCATATAAAGGTTTAAACTTTTAGCTTTAGTGTTATCAGCACTTTTAACCTCAACAGGAATAATATTCCCATCTTTTTGTATAACAAAATCAATTTCTGCACTGTTTCCGGATTCCCAATAAAAAGACCTATAACCATTAGTAGTCAAAACAAAATTGACGTAATTTTCTGCCATACCACCTTTAAAATCATTAAGCTGTGGAGAATCAAAAAGAATATCATCGGGTGTAATATCTTTTTTTGCTGCCAAAAGTCCAACGTCCGAAACATAAATTTTGAAGGCATCAATGTTTTTATAGTTTTCAAGAGGTTTTTTTATTTGTTCAATTTGATAAATTTGTGAAACAATTCCAGAAAGAGTAAGCCACTCAATAGCATCTTCAAATTCGGCAGCCCTACCACCTTTTTTGATTGATTTATAACGAAACCTCGTGTTTTTTCTTGAAAGCTGAACAGTAATATTATTGTAAGTAAGACGTGTTTTTTTAATTTCGCTCGCAGTATTATATTTGCTCATATCGTTTAAATATGCTTTCAAAATCATATCCTGAATGTGGCGCACAAGTACAAAATCTTTTGTTTCAACGTATTTTGCAACCGCCTCAGGCATCCCGCCAACAACAAGATATTTTTTATAATATTTTATACAGCTTTCGTGGAGTGCAGATGGCATTGGAGTGTTATTTTCAAAACAAATTTTGATTTTTTTAACTAAATTTTCTTCACCATTTGCAAGCAGAAATTCTTCCATATCCATTGGATAGAGAGTTTTCATGTCTACTTTTCCGACAGGAAATGAAAATTGTTCTCGATTTGTAGCTACTCCAAGTAAACTTCCTGCGACCACAATATGATATTCAGGTGCTAGTTCGCAAAAATATTTAAGAGACGTTAAAGCTCTCTCACAAAGTTGTACTTCATCGAAAATAATTAAAGTTTTTTCTTTAATAATAGTTTGCTCTGAGATGTGCGAAAGAATCGGTATTAGATAGTCTGGTGACAAATTTTCATCAAACGTTTTTGATAAAGATTTATCGGTTTCAAAGTTGAAATAAGCCACGTTTTCGTAATTTTCTCTGGCAAATTCTAAAAGTGCATAAGTTTTTCCTACTTGCCTTGCTCCTTGTAAAATTAAGGGCTTTCGGTATTTGCTTTCTTTCCATTGTTTCAAAAATATTTGTATTTTTCTTTCCATGAAATACTCCATTTAAAAAATCGTATTGTAATTATACAATATATTCATATCACAAGCCAAGAGTTTAACTCAAAAAACAACACTATAATATATGAATATTTTTGAAAAATAACACTATAAAACACAAAACTCAAAAAGGCAAATTTTTTCTATACAAAATTTTGATTGAAAGAGAAGATAAATCTTAAGTTAATGACATTGCCGACTTAAGTCGGTGGTTTTGAACCAGGAGTTTGAAAATAAAAATTTTAAAGGAATAGTTTACGTATTTAAGGTCTGATTTATTTTTTTAGGGACAGATATGTTTTTAATACATTGAATTTTTAATCTGAAAATTACGTTTTCTTCGTTAATAGTAAAATCTTCAAATTTTTCTAAAATCTCATTATCGTTATATTCTATATTTAATTTTTCATATGCACGTTTTTTTGCACTTTCTAAAGCTTCTTCTTTTGTTATTTTTATTTTAACTTCATTCCATTCATAAAATTTTTCTTTTCCGTATTTTATAGGTAATTCTAAACCTAATATATTCAAGGTTTTTAATTGTTTTTCTTTTTTCCAATTTTTGTCTATACTTTCCCAAAAATTAATGTTAAACTCTTTACCAAATATGAAAAATTTTAAAATTTCTTTTTTGTTTCCTGTTTTAATTTTTGCAATTTGTTTTAAGTCTTCTTTTTCAGTAATCTCACATCCGATTTTTCCCCAAACATTAGCATTTGCATAAACATTTGAGATAATATTTTGTGAATCAATTACGTGCGAGCTCACTAAAATTTGATCCTTTATAACAGCATCACCTGGTTTCACAAGTGGCGTACCAGAAAATGTTTCCATTCTGATTATTTGTGCGTCACATAAGGCTTTAATATCTTGAGCTTCCTGAGAGTTTTCAATATCTGGCGTTTTAATTTTTTCTTTCAAATATACGTTCGCTATACATCCTTCTATGTTAACAGAAACCCAAGAAACATCTGGTATCATTGCCATTAAATTTTGATTAACAACCTGAGTGTTAATTTTTTTTTTTAAGCTACCTACTAAAATTCCATTTTCGTTTATCTTATTAATAACTGTCTGTTTGTTTAAATTCTCAATTCCTATCACATTAATTTTCCAAATATAAAATGAAAAAGCATGTATCGTAAGAAAAAATAGAAATATTCCTAACAAGATTCCTTTTCTGTTTTTGTGTGTATTATAAATTAAAGGACATCCAATTTGTCCTATCATTGTCAATTTTATATTATTTCTTTTTGCAATATTTGATAAATTTTTATATTCAACCAAATTAACTTTTGCTGACATTACATTATTTATTTTGTCTATATCCCAAATTCTTACATTTAATCTTTTTATTAAATTTAAAAAATTTTTTATATCTTTAGAATTAATTTCAAAAATTACATAACCAAATATCCATCTTATAATCTTTAAAATCAATTTTTACCTCACTACAAAATTAGAACCTGTATTATAGACTTCTATTGCATATTTATTATAAAACAGGAAATTTTATGTGTTAAATTCAATTAAATTTATAAATCCTCGAATCAACAAAGAATCTATATTAAGGCATTTTATTGTCAAATTTCTTCCAATTAAATTGACAGACATACCTCTAGTAGAAATTTTTATTTGTTCTTTAGAAAATTCTAAAATTTTTCTACATCCTTCAATTTTTATTTCCTTGTTGTTACTAATTTCGAAATGAGCATTTGAATTGGCAAAATTTGCTGGCGAGTCATTAATAAATTTGATAAATTTTTTTATATTTTTATTTTTCAAAATTTTTAAGATCACCTGTTCATAAAAAATGTGTATTACTCATAGATATTTATTACCAACTATCTAATGACCTTTTTAATATTTCTCTTGTATCTACAGTTTGCTTGAAAATTATAGATACAAACATATATTAAACAGTTTTTAAGAAAATTTAATATAAATTATTGGTTTACTTTATTAAAATGTACGTAAAAATTATTAAAGATTTCTTCATATTTGTATCCATATTGATTATTGGAATTATAATAATATTTCAACAAAAAACTACTTTAAATGGAGCTAAAATAGGATTTGAAATTTGCTGTAATAATTTAATTCCTTTTTTATTTCCAATGGTAGCTTTTTCTTCTTTTGTAATTAATTCAGATATATCTTATGTAATCGATAAGTTTTTTGGTCCTACTTTTAAATTTTTGTTTTTTATACCATACTCGGCAACATCAGTATTAATATTAAGCTTATTCGGAGGATATCAAATTGGTGCAAGAGGTATTAGAGATCTTTTAGATAAAAACTTGATAGACGAAAGATCTGCACAAAAATTATTGCTATTCTGTGTGAATGCAGGTTTTATGTTTGTCATATGTACAATAGAAAATAGATATCTGGCATATCAAATTTGGATTTCACAGACTATTGCTTCATTGATTATTGCTGTTTTTATAGGTATTGAATCCAGAAAAAGTAAAGAAAATTTTTATTTTAAATTTAAAAAAAAAAAATACCTTTTGGTTGTACATTGATAAAATCTTGTGAAAACGCTGCATCCGTCACGCTGAATATGTGTGTATTAGTTGTTGTTTTTAGTATATTTATTTCATTTTTTGAAAGTCTTAAAATTTTCGATCTTATTTTAAAATTTTTTGGAATAGAGTTATCACATGAAAGCATCTGTTCATTTATACGAACAATTTTCGAAGTTACTCAAGCATGTAGTTCAATTTCAGGGTCAAATTTTGTTTTAATGTTGTCATTTGCTGTAGGTTGGGCTGGCCTTTGTGTCCATTTTCAAATATTTTCAATAATAGGCTCATTAAAATTAAATTATAGAAAATTTTTCTTTTTCAGATTAATACATTCAAGCACGGCAGTAATTCTTACTTTCATAATACTTAAATTTCAGAGATTTAAGATATCAAGACTTGTAATTCCAGAAATTCAATTTCCAATGTCAACCCATATTTTTGGAAGTATAGCTTTGATTGTATGTTGCTTGTATTTTTTAATTGATCTAAATATATCAACCAAGTCACGAAAAGAGACTTAAGAACCTGTTCTCAGAAATATTCCTATGAGAACATGTTCTAAGACTTCTTTCGTATTATGAAAACAGCATTTTTCGATATGAACTATTTGTTAAAACATGACGTAAATTCACCAACAAATTCTCCCATTTCATTAAAAACTTTATTAGCTTTTTTTTTCAAGTATCTACCGTTTTCACATTTAAGTCTAGTTAAAATTACACCAATCATTACCCCCAATAAGAGTAGGAATATTACTGCTTTGATAATTTTACAGCAACTTATATTCATAAAAAACAACTCCTTTAACTCTACCTTTTTATTATTCTACCATGAAAAGAAACTTTTATTCGAAGGAGCGAATATAATACAGTAATAACGTATATAACTTTTGAACGATCAAAACAAAAAAGTGACATTTTTAAATTACCGAAATAAGTCTAATACAAACATATATTTAAAAAATAGGTGATATCTTTGAAATTACTTTTTATAGTTTTTTGTTCATTTTTCATGATATTAGGAATAGTAGATTCTATAAAATTTATTCTTTTTAAAATTTTTAAAAAATCAAAAAATAAAATTAAAAGTCCAGATGAAGCAGAGTTTGTAATTAGAAATTTTGCAAACGACAACCTTTGGAATCATGGCTACAACAGATTGATACTTGTGGATGCTACAGATGACGAAACACAGAAGATTATAAATATTGCAAAAAACGACTTCGATTTTTTGGACTTTAAAAAAGATATATTAAAAACAGTAGATAGTACATTCATATAGACTTCCTTTATAACTATTGATATTTTCAAATCATGAAAGAAGTCTAATTAAAAAAATTTTTAGCATTTTCAAAAAATATTTTTTTTACTAAACTTTCTTTATAATTTTTTTTTAATAAAAAATTGTAGAGCTTGCTAATATCACATACGTCTTTTATCTCTTCGATTGTTTCAGCACCATCAAAATCGCTGCCAATACAAATTGAACTCTCACCGGAAAGAGATAAGAATTTTTCTATATGTAAGAAAATATCTTCTAAATTTGATTTATCTGGATCGTTCAAAAAATTTTTGCAAAAATTTATTCCAACTAAACCTTTATTTTGTCTTATTATTTTGAATTGTTCATCTGTAATATTTCTTTTATGGTTATATACATTTTTTGAGTTAGAATGTGTTGCAATGAATGGTTTTTTTGCTGTATCACAGACATCATAAAATAATGCTTCACTTGCATGAGAAACATCAATTATAATGTCATTGTTTTCTAATTCAGTTACAACTTGTTTTCCAAATTTTGTTAATCCTGACGAGTTTATAACATCACATCCGTCTCCAATTTCGCATGAACAGTTCCAAGTTAGAGTCAAAATTTTAATATTTTCACTTTTTAGAATTTTTATTTTAGATAAATCAGAACCTAAAACATATCCACCTTCGACAGTTAAAATTATGTTAATATTATTTTCATTTAAAAATTTGGAATATTTTTTTTTCTGAACTTTAAAGTTAGTTAAAACTTTTTTAAAAAAATCAAATGCATTTTTACCTTTAAGATTATTAGGTATCCAAATAGCAAAACATCCAGTATAATTTTTAAAATTAGAAATTTTTTTAAAATTTACAGAAAATGCACTATCAAATAGATTTTTATGTTGAGAAAAAGATTCAAAAAGCGTATCACAGTGAAGATCAAAGAAATTTATTCTAGTCAACTCATTATATAAAAAATGTGTGTTCGCCAATAAATAGAATTTGTCAATTTCTGTTTTAATTAAAACAATATGTAATATACTATTGTATGAAAAACTGTATGAAAAAATGTGTAGTGCATTTTAAAAAGTTTGTATATAATCTTAAAAATACTCGAAATACAGCAAGTATTTCTACGTTTTTTGCCTTGTTTTGAGAAAAAATCTCTCAAAAATTCGATATTCACCACTATTGAAGACAGGTTCTAAAAGCTCGGACCGATTGGCGTGTTTGTATTTGATTGATAGGTGAAAACATGAGCAATTTAGAAGAAATTAAAGTCAAAGAATATGTGATTTTAGCCGCAAAAGAATCCAAAGGAAAAGCTAGTTTATGGTTTAGATATTTGAATAAAATGCTTTCGTCTGACAAGGAAAACGAATATAGAAAAATTCTTACTTCATCAGAATCTTTAGATGCTTTTCAAAAAACAATAGTCAAAATTATATTTTCAGATAATAACTGGCTACTTTTTGTTAAGGGATTAAACAAGAAAGCCGATAGCCAATGGATCAGGAGGAAATATGGATTATAAAAAATTGTTTGGAGAATTAAATAAACGACTTGCAACCAAAGAAAGATACTTAACAATAATTTGCGGTGGCGGTTTTGTACTCATGATTAACAACATACGAGCAACCTTGGATATTGATGCTTTTTTTGAAAAAGACAGCTGGATAACAGAACAAATTAAAGCAATTGGAGAAGAATACCAAGCAAACACTGGCGACGAGTTATGGCTTAATTCGTCTATTGAAATATTTAACCAACAACCGCCACAGGAGGCTCTCAAACTATTTATTAAACTCTCGAATTTAACGGTGAGTGTAGTAACTTTAGAATATTTGCTGGGCATGAAACTTTTTAGCGCCAGAGAAAAAGATATAGCAGATGCAGGAGAAATTTTGAAAAAACTTAGTATCAAAGACCCAATATTTGTTCTAAAAAAATACTCTGATTTTGATGTAGATCCGTCAAATGTTTTGTGGGCGTTCGAGCTTGCTTACAACGAAGAGTGGATCTCAGAATACATGATCACAAACAGAGAACAACTTCAAAAATATTTTAGATAGAGGTCAACGATAGAGTAAATATCATAATAAGAACATGTCTTCAATATGGTTTGACAATCCAGATTTAAAAAATGAACTTCCCGACTAAATATGAAATCGTACCTATTGTAGCTATTCTGAAACAGAATAAATATATTAGATATAAAATCACCTATAATCAAGGTTTATGGCTTGTAGCTTACTCAAATTGTCGCTTGTTTGTCGCTTAAACATACTAAATTTTACTTGATTAAAATTAATGAAACTCAACGATTTGATATTTTTTTAAAAGTGTATTTATAATTAAAGTCACTAAGTATCTAAGAATATTTATAAACTGCGGTTTATAAAGTATAGGAGGAATTTAAATTGTTTATCAAACGTACAACATCAATTTTATTAAGTGTGTTGTTTTTATCTTCACATTTAGGAATTTCAGCAAAGGGAGATGGTAATTTAGTACATTTTCAAGAAAATTTTGAAAATGGGAATACTACTTATACTATTTCACGAAATAATTCGGGGGAAATTTTACAAACTAAAGTTGGAAATCAAGTCCTATCAACAAACATTTATGATGACAAAAATTCGTTACCTAAAAATACCACTTACGCTAACGGTCACACCGTCAATTTTAGTTATGATAATTCTTATAATTTAATCAAAAAAGGTTACCGTAGTAATGATAAAAATAGTGTCTTTGAGTACTCCTACAATGACAAAGATCAGTTAATTCGAAGTTCAAACTCAGAGAGTAATACAGTTACTAATTTTAGTTATGACGTAGATAACAGATTATCTAAAATTTTATCTACAGACGGAACCGAAAAAATGATTTAATATGATAAATCTAACAGTTTAATTAACAAAATTGTTTCATCAATTTTTGGTGTTAAACAAATAACCGAAAATAAATTTGATTTAGATAATATGCTTAAATATTCCAAAATTTCAATTAATGGTAACTCTATTTTAAGCAAATACATTTATGATAATTATGGTAAAATTAATTCTACTGAAACGCTAAATTCAAGTAAAACTTCAGGAATAAGGCATAAATTTTTCTATAAAGACCATAGAAATTTGATTGATTCAATGGAAATAAATAGTATAAGCACAGATAATCAGATTGGTCTAAATAAAAAAATAAGTTATACATATGATGATAGAGAGAATATTACAGAAATCAAAAACACAAATGGTAATCTAATTGTTAGTTATTTCTATGATGACTCAAGCCAACTAATTCGCGAAAACAATAATGATTTAAAGCAAACAATCGTTTATATTTATGACTCGGGCAGCAATATTCAAGAAAAGAAAATTTACAAATTTAATGATTCTGAAGATTTATCAAATTTTATCCCTGAGAATATTATCAGATATAATTATAGTGATTCCAATTGGAAAGATAAGATGACTTCGTATAATAGCCAAAAAATCACCTATGACGCTATTGGAAATCCAGTTGTTTATAAGGATGGTTGGAAACTTGAATGGTCATGCGGCAAAAGACTTAGCAAAGCTTTGAAAATTGGATATAACATTGATTACAAGTATGATGATGATGGCATTCGAACTCAAAAAACTGTAAATGGGACTAAAACTGATTATGTAACATGTGGTACTAAAATTTTGGCACAAAAATCAGGAAATGAAATTATTACTTATATAATCGATGGTAATGATGTTTATAATGGATTCGATTATAACGGAAAACAATATTTATATATAAAAAATATTCAGGGAGATATAATTGGTATTACAGATAACTCTGGGAATGCTGTTTCCGAATATGTTTACGATTCTTGGGGAAAAGTAATCTCCATTACTGAAAATACGTCTGAACAAATAGGTCATATCAATCCAATTCGATATCGTGGGTACTTTTATGATAACGAAACAGAATTTTATTATCTCAACGCTAGATATTATGATCCAGAAACATGTAGATTTTTGAATGCAGACGAAGAAGATGTTTTTAAAGAAGATAATAATATATCAAATTATAATCTTTTTTCATATTGTGGAAATAATCCTATTACGCGGAGTGACCCAGACGGTAAATTTTTCTGGATAGCTGTTGGAGCAGCTGTTGTTGGTACATCATCGTATTTTTTAGGAAAACAGTATGGACTGTCGGGATGGAAATTGGCACTTGTAACCGCCGTTGGCGCAGGAATAGGGGGTCTTGTTGGGCACTGGGTTACTCCTTTACTAAAACCAGTAATGTGTGTTTTTATAAACTGGGGACACGCAGTTGGAGCCGAATCTAGGATTGCCGGATACAAGTTTATGCTCCATTGGGATCACCATAGAAAGGGATACCATGTTGTGCTGCAAAGACTAACTCAATGGGGGAATTGGAGAACTATCTTTGAAAGAGGGTTTAAGTAAATTATGAAAAAGTTCTTATGTGTACCTCTATATTTACGAAGAAAACAAAAAAAAATATGGAAAGAACTTAATTATAAATGTATAGCCGTAGTTGATAATTCTATAGATAACATTAAAAAAGAAGTTATATTTCATGTCGAAAAATTATTTAATTCTTTTAGTGAAGCATTTGTTGTAATATGGTTTTTTGATAGCGGAACAGCGCTACCATATTACTCAGATGTATTGAAAATTCTAACTTTAGTTTCTAAAAATGATAATTATTTATTGTATAAAATAAATAAAATGCTTGATATTGAAAAAATCGCATCAAACTGGGGAGAATATGATAGTTTAGATATTATATTCACTAAAGATATAAATGATCTAATTGATGTTTTCCCAACAGATTTTTATAAAAGTTATAATAGTTACAGAAAGGATTTTATGAAAATAATTGAAAATTCAGATGCTATTTTGAGCGATTCTGGAGATGGCGAAGAATTTCAATTAATTCTTTCGGATCATACATACGAATTTTTTAAAAGCAAAAATTATTTAAAAGGCCTAATCATTGCGCCAATTAATAACAAAATCGTATAATCAAGGTTCATGGCTTGTAGCTTACTCAAATTGTCGCTTGTTTGTCGCTTAAACATACTAAATTTTACTTGATTAAAATTAATGAAACTCAACGATTTGATATTTTTTTAAAAGTATATATT
>Ga0209737_10003640_pt1 | contig 10751 bp, 7 predicted proteins | sample TergutCu122P3_FD_187284 | JGI IMG/M metagenome (GOLD analysis project Ga0209737, IMG submission 187284) | Cubitermes ugandensis P3 segment gut microbial communities from Kakamega Forest, Kenya - Cu122 P3 (SPAdes) (version 2) | ecosystem: Host-associated > Arthropoda: Insects > Digestive system >...
AGGCCACCTGACCATCGCCTGTGTAGGGAGCGCGTTCGCGGTGGGGACAGTCGCTCGCAGTGCCGCCGTGCATGTTGTCCATCTGGCTCCGCTGCCAAATCGTGTTGATTTGATCAAACAAGGGATTGGATGTTCTAAATTCGGCAGAAATGTTAACATCTGTATTGACCGCTTCGGCGGTTAACATTTCGGGAGTAAGATGGTCAATACCGCTAATTACAGCCTTGCTGAAAACATACCATGTAAAACGCGGGGCATAAGATTCTTTCCCGCCTCCTTTGAAAATGTATTTCTGTACGCCGAGCGGCGATTCGCAAATGTATTTCACATCTAATGTATCGCCTTTTTTACCCTGAATATCCCTGAAACGAATCCAGCCGGAAATTTCCACGCCGAAATCAACTTCATACGTTCCATTTTCTTTTTTTACTAATGATATGGGTTTGAGTATTTCCGTAATCTTGTCGGTTGGGGCGGTATGAGCGTTAAGTTCGCCGGTAGGCGGTTGGCGAAGGACGGCAGTTTTCCATCCCGAATCGTCGCAAGCGGTGGTTGCCCATCCGTCGGTCTCAAGGTTGGCGTTGTATATTTCGCCGTCGTAAACGCCATTCATGACAATTGCCGATTCCTTTACTTTCCATGTTTCGTCCGAACAAATGACGTCTTTTGTTCCGTCTTTGTAAGTAATCTCTATCTGGCACAGGAATCGCGGCGACCCGAATGGAGCAGTCCATCGCAAATTGGTGCAATCGTAAAAGCCATCGCCTATGATAGTGCCTGCAACATTCTGCTGTTTCTGAAGCAGGTTTGTAATATCGTAAACCAGATACATCACCCGGTGTCCCCTGAAATTATTGTCAATCGTAATGAGTTGAGGGTATTCTATACTTTCGCGGATGGAGTAGTTGGTCAAATTGGGCGTCAAATAATCGTCGCCTGCCTTTTTGCCGTTGATGTACAATTCAAAATAGCCGAGACCTGTAACAAAGGCTTTTGCAGAGACGACACTACCTTTGAGGTCGAATGATTTGCGAAAGAGAGGAGCCGGAAATTGCGGAAAAGATCGTCTTTTTCCTGTTGGCGTTAATTCAAGGCGCGGTTCTTCGCCCTGCCACGGAGCGCCTATCCATTTCGCCTTCCAGTCATCGGGCGAAAGCAAACCCATGCCCCAAAAGGCAGGCGCGCTCCATGCAGAAGCCGCTCCGTTGCTGTCCCACACCATCACCCGCCACCAGTAATCTTTGCCGGACTGCAGTTTACTGCCTGAATATGGAACCAGATAAGAATCATGAGAAGACAGTTTCCCGCTGTCCCAGATGTCTGCTTCACCATTCAACAATTTGTCTTTTGACGAAGCCACACAAATACGGTACGCTTGCTGGTATTCACCACGAACTTTTTTTGAAACAGCCTCATTTATCCAGGATAAACGAGGCGAAGTGACATCTACAACCGATGGATTTACCATGTATTCGCAGGTCAACTGCACCGGTTGAATGTTACTTTTTTCTGTACATGATATTGCTAATATCGTACATAACAGGCATAAAGCGCTGATTTTACTATTTAACTTTGAGTTCATTTTTTATTGGTTTTAAGATAATTAATTGGTTACAAATATAGATGAAATTTATTTCACCAAAATATTTGATATAGCATATAAAGGATAGATTTCAATATTGTTGAAACAGCCAAAATTTTCCAACGAGGTTCGGATTCCCAAATTGCTGTTTTTTTCTTCCATAAAGATGCGCAGGCTTTGCATACTGCCTTTTATTCCCGATTTGACTTCGATTGGACGGATAGTTTCACCACTCTGAATCACAAAATCTACCTGTGCGTTACTTTTGTTTTGTTCCCGACGCCAACAATAAAGTTGAGGTGGTTTGTAGCACGATGCGTTTTTTATTAATTCCAAGCCAACAAAAATTTCTGCCAGAGCGCCTTTGTTGATGGCATTGAAATCGTCAGTCAAAAACAGATTGGCAACATCCAAACCAAGAATTTGCTGAAGCAATCCGGTGTCGAGTAATAACATTCGCCGATATTTCATGTCAATTTCAGCGCCAAGCGGAACGCCATTGGCAGAGGTGTGTGTAACTGGATAAACCAAACCTGCCATCATCAGCAAATCTAACGCCAGTTTCACCTGTGCGTTACTGCTTCCTTCGGTGGCTTTTTCGTAGACAAATTTACCTTCAGCCTGATGCGCCACAGATTCAAAAACCTTACGTATGCGGCTGTCGGGAACTCGTTTCCGGTATTTTGAAAAATCGTTTTGAAAAGTCACCAGCAAATCATTTAAAACGAGTTGGCTTTGTAACAGGTTGCCAGTATTCACGTACCGGGCGACAGCCTCAGGCATTCCGCCAATGACGAGAAATAATTTTAACCGTTTTATCAACTGATGATGAACCGGCTCCGATAAAGGACGGCGAGGATTTGCTTTTTGGTAAGCATCTACAAGCATTCCATCGCCCAAAGCATTTATAAATTCTTCGAATGAAAAAGGATAAATGAAAACCGAACGAATACGTCCCACACCAAAAGAAGCTATTTCGCCGAAGGCAAACTCCAATAACGAACCGGCTGCAATCAAGTGCATTTCAGGATATTTTTCATAGAAATACCGCAGTTTTGACAATGCGGGTAAACAAGACTGAATTTCATCGAAAAACAGTAAGGTTTCTCCTGCCACCACTGGCGTCCGGTAATAAAGCGCTAATTGTTCGCAAATTTCTTGCGGCGAATAATCCTCTTCAAAATAGCGATGTATCTTCTTTTCATCATCGAAATTTACTTCCACAAAATACTTAAATGATTGCGCCAAATGCCTCACAGCAGATGACTTACCAACTTGCCTCGCTCCTCGAAGCAATAATGTTTTGCGTCGGTCTTCCTTGCTCCATTCTGCAAGAACTGCATCTATTTTCCTTTCGAAATATACTTCCATTTTAATACCTGTTAAAAATTCGGGGCAAAGATACAAATAAAAAGTGAAAAATTCGGGGCATAAAAATAGTGAAAAAGTGAAAAATTCGGGGCAAAGATTTTTTTATTTCACCCAAATTTCACCAAGTTTATACCAGCCAGGGGTTATTTCACGTTCGAATTTAATCGGCAGTTCAATGTTTTTGTTCCTGTTGAAATCTGTTGTATTTCGCAGATTGATCAACAAATCATACTTTCCTTCTTTTAAATTTTTGTCCAAATGGATGATACAGTGCTCAACAGTTATCTCATTCGGCATCCATTTCCGGTTGTCTGACTCCGTCAAAATCTGGGTAAACTGACTTCCCGTTTCCTTATTTACTAAACGTATCGAAAAGTCATATTTGTTATATGCCGGAGCAACTCCATAATTTTCCCACGTCATACGAATATAATTTCGATCAGAATTTGTCCTTAAAGTATCGGGCAACATGGCAAACTTCGGGAAGTACCAGTAACCGCTTAAATTTGCCATCTTTATGGCAAATCTGTAATTTTGATTCAACCAAGCGCGCGGATAATGATGAAATCCGATAATCGTCGCTTTTGTCTCACGAATGGCTTTCTCAAAATCACCGTCTCTAAACATTCCATTACGCACCGCATCTCGGTAATGGTCGTGTTCGAGAACTACAGGAATGGTTTTGTAAACTGAAGTGAATAATTCGGGCGAACGAATACAGGAAGGCCCGAATCCTAAAGTTCTTAAATACCAGTTCACATTAGCGCTGTCATCGCGATATCCTATTCCATTTTTCGTGCAATAATTAAAAATTTCATAATCTGCGCCATCATCGGTATCTCTTTGACCGATAAAATCATCGCTGATTATTAAAGTTGTTTTTTTATAACACCGTTTATACAGGTCGATATGTTTTTTAACCACTTCAACGGGCACGTCCACCCATCCTGAATAAGCCGTATGCCCTTCGCCCCATTCGCCGATACTTCCTATGTCGACGTATGACATATACGGTTTACCGTCGTATTTTGCCGCAAATGCTTTATGAAAATTTTCAAGTTTCTTGAGAAATATGGGGTCTCCGTAGTCAGGCGCCCAGGCTTGAACTCTTCCTCCCGGCATAAACTCGCCTTTTGCCCCTGCTTTTCTTACCCATTCCGGTGTTGCGTAAACTATATTCGTTTCTTTTGCAGTGATTCTGAACGATACCGTTTTTCCCCATGCCACCCACCGGTTAATGACGGAATCAATCACTGCCCAGTTAAAAACGCCCTCTTCCGGTTCGATAAAACTCCATGCCAGCCGCATGTAGATATTGGTAAGTCCCGGAAAATCGGGCAGCGAATCATCAGGCGCCAAACCTTTTCCGTAATTGTTAAGACTATTGCTGTAATAATGAACTTCCCAGCCTTTATGCGGGTTATTCAAAACTTTTGCATCATCCCAGTATCGTTCAAGATTGAAAAAGGATCGATTTTTATAAGTGCCTTTACCTTCTTCTGGATTAGTGCCTACTGCCTGCGCCGCTATATTGAAACAACTTATAAATAAGAGCATCAACGCAACTATAACTTTTATCATATTCTTCATTATTTATAAAAATGGGTCGTTATAATAACTGTTTGCGACGTCAAAAGTAAAAAAAAATACAAATGAAACGTTTTTGTGTTATATCCTGATAAAAACGGGACTTCCCGTTAGTTGAACGGTATTTCCGTTAATGCGGATTTCATTTTGATTCCATGTGATAGACGTCATTTCTTTTACGCCCATTGATGCAGGAAAACTGTATGCAGCCGATGCTTCTTCGCTCAGATCTTTTGTTGTTTTTGCCCAAAGTACATAGATAAAATCACGTGCAGCCTTCGAATAAAAAGCGCCTCCATCAATTCCCCCGACTTTGACGGTCTTTTCTCTCCCCACCCCGTCAAACCCTTGCTAAATAGGGCTTTTTTTTTGGGTGTCTCTTTGTAGTGTACGAGATTTCAGGGCTTGCTAACGTGGAAAACTGTTTCGTATCTTTGCGGCATGTTTGTAAAGACACAAAAACGGGAAAATGGCAAGGTAACGATTCTCATCGTGGAGAATGTACGTACCGGGGGCAAGGTTCATCAAAAGACATTGCGTACGGTGTCTACTGTTTTTGCAGATGAGGTTGACCGGTTCGTAGAACTGGCGGAGCATATCAAAACAGAAATGGAGGCTGAACGACTGCCCAAGTTATTTCCGTCACAAACATTGGCAGAGATGGTCATTTGCAGTCGCAATCGCAGTATTGACGATGACAGCCCCTTCTAGTCAATCTGCGCACAATACGCGAGGAATCCCGCATTGTTACTGGCATTCACGAAATTTACGGAAGTTTATATGATGAAATAGGGTTCAGCAGAATATTCAAGTCCTGTCCGGTAAGCCGTTCCATCATGAAGGATGTGTTGATGGCCCGATTAGCCAAACCCTGCAGCAAACGTTCTTCAGCACAACTTTTGGAAAGAGATTTTGGCATCAACATTCCTTTAGAAAAGATTTATCGGATGTTGGATACCTTGTCAGAAAAGAAAATAAACCGCTTGCAGGATATTTGCTGGCAACATTCCAAAAGGTTGTTTACAGAAGAAATCAAGGTAATGTTTTATGACTGTACGACTTTATATTTTGAGAGTTTTACGGAAGACGAACTTCGCAAATTCGGTTACAGCAAAGACCACAAATTCAATCAGGGACAGGTATTATTGGCAATAATGGTGACCAAAGAAGGTTTACCGGTTGGTTATGATGTTTTTCCGGGCAACATGTATGAAGGCGATACTTTCAAGGCTGCTATTGACAAGATAAAGATTCGTTACAGGGTTAAACGGATAGTTATTGTTGCCGACAGTGGCCTGTTATCCAAGAAAAATATTGAATTGCTTGAAAAAGAAAATTTAGATTACATACTTGGCGCCCGGTTAAAAAGTCTTTCGGAGAAATGGCAGGAACGAATATTAGACAATACCGATTATCAGAAAATGGAAAAGGATGGAGAGGTATTGCGCATAGCCACCTATTCCTATACAAAGAAGCGCAGGCTAATAGTAACTCACAGTACCAAACGGGCAGAACAAGACCGTAGGGACAGAGAAAAATCAATTGAGAAGTTGTACCAAAAATTGGAAAAGAGTAAGAATCCGAAATCACTCATCAGCAACTACGGCTACAAGAAGTTCCTTACGGTGGACGGAGATATTAAGGTAATAGTGGATAAGGAAAAAATAGAGCAGGAAGCCTTGTGGGATGAATTACATAGCAACATCACCAATGTCAAGGAAAAGGAGATGAATGCCGAAGAAGTTCTCGCTCAATATCATGGACTTTGGCAGGTAGAAGAATCGTTTCGTATTGAAAAACATGATTTGAGAGTGCGTCCGGTTTTTCATTGGACAGCCTCACGTATCAAAGCGCACATCGCAATATGCTTTGTGGCATTTGCCCTGATACGTTTTCTGCAATATCGAATCAAACAGATGAAAAAACACCGTCAAAGTCGGGCCAAATTCCCGACCATCACGTCTTCAGAAACATCTTCAACCGGCGAACAGAAAGGCAGTTACAGAAAACTTTTAAAATTTCCGCACTGGCATGGCGCCATCATTTCACAGTTCTTTTCGCTTCGATTCTCATCATGAGCCTGATAGGAGGCGTAGTATTGACCCCGCTAATCGGTCTCATTGGCGATAAATTGGCGAGTGCCATAGCTCCGGGGATGATCATTCAGGCTATTTCATATACAGTCATCTGCTGGTATGGTTTTTACGGATCGAGGATGAGGGGCCCGGTGTATGGCTAGTAGATCATTTTTTTATCTTGCACCATTGTATCGACGATTAATTATTTTGATACAGATAACGTTTGATGCTCTTTTTGGGCGTTTTTTCAAACTCTTCCGGGAATATCTGGATTCTATACACTTTTGAGTAATTGGGCAGCTCCTCGTTAAGTAAACGCAAATTTTCGTTCATTATTTCCTCTAATTTCTGTTCGGATAACTGAGCTTCTGCCACCGATTCAACATTAGGATAAACCAATGCCACTAATTTTCCATCCTTTTCAATCACCAGCGATTCGGCAACATACTGCATGTTATTCAACATGCCTTCAATCTCTTCCGGGTAAATGTTTTGCCCTGAAGGACCCAAAACCATAGTTTTGTTGCGGCCTTTGATAAATACGAAACCTTCTTTGTCCATAGTACCCATGTCGCCGGTTTTCATCCATCCGTCTTCCGTAAACGCTGCAGCAGTCGCCTCCGGATCTTTATAATATCCCAACATCACGTTATCGCCACGGCATTGAATTTCTCCAGTAACATTCAATGGATCGGGCGAATCGATTCTCACTTCCATTCGGGGCGCTGCATATCCACATGAATACGTCTTATTGACGCGCCAGCCGGCATAAGTAATGATCGGGCCGCACTCCGTCATACCGTATCCCACCGTATAAGGAAAACCAATCTTCTTGAAGAATGCCTCCGCTTCGCGATTAAAGGGAGCGCCACCGATAATTACTTCGCAGAACTTTCCACCAAATACCTCCACTAAAGAATCATGTATTTTGTTGCGCACCTTTTGCTCTATCACAGGCAATCGCAACAATACCCTCATCGACATTTTATTCAGCAACGGCTGCAGTTTGTTTTTATATATCTTCTCAATAATCAGTGGTACGGCAATAATTACTATTGGGCGCACCGTTGCAAAGGCTTCCATAATGATCTTAGGCGAAGGCGATCGTGTAAGAAAGTGTATATGAGCGCCAGTGGTCATTTCAAGAAGAAACTCGAATGCCATACCGTATACATGCGCCATCGGCAGCATAGATACTACGTCAGTACCTGCTTTTACCTGTGGAAGCACTTCCTGACCGAACATGGCATTTGACCACAGGCAGCGGAAAGGCAGCATAACACCCTTTGAAAAACCGGTAGTACCGGAAGTATAATTGATCATCGACAGTTCTTCAGGCTCATCCTCATGATACTTAATATGCTCCGCTCTGAAGTCCTTTGGATATTTTCTCCCGAAAAGTTCATTCAAATGATTATTTACATATAAAATATGTGGGTCTTTCGCAAAGGGAATAGAAAAGTCAGAAATAAGAATAGCCGCTTCCAGATTGGGCATTTCCGCTTCCGATAATCCTTCCCATATTTGACTGCTCACAAAAAGAATTCTTGATTCAGAATGTGTTACAATGTGATGTATACTACTTTCCTTAAATTCATGCAATATAGGCACAATAACAGCCCCATAAGTTACGGTAGCCAGATAAACCACTGCCCAGTTCGCCTGATTGCGGCCGCAAATTGCCACCTTGTCGCCTTTTTTCAGCCCGCATTCTTCAAAAACAATGTGCAGTTTTTCGATTCTGCGTGCAACATCTTTATACTGTAAACATTCCCCTTTATAGTTTGACAAAGCGGGTAAATTCCAATGCTCCTTAAAGCTGTTTTCAAATAGTTTGTTCAACGATTTTTCCATGTGTTCCATTTTTTTAGATTACTTATGGTCGCAAAATCATGCGACGGGGCAAAGATATATAATATTTTAAAATGGCAAAATATTATTTATGGGGTGAAATTTAATTTTGAGGGGTGAAATATTTCACCTCGTATTCCACCCTCCGGTTGAGACTTCGACCCTGCGCTGTGCTGTTATCGGCAACCGGTTCGCGACTACCGGCGCCGCTGTAAGTAATTCGTTGAGGGTCGATTCCTTTTTCAGTCAGGTAATTGGCAACAGCCTTTGCTCTGTTGTTTGAAAGGTTTAGATTGTATACTTCCGTGCCGAAATTATCCGTATGTCCGGTAATAATAATTTCAAGATCGGGATGAGCATACAAATATTCCGACAAACGATTTAATTCGTCGGCAGATGCTGGGAGAAGGTCGGTTTTGTCGAAATCGAAATAAATATATTGAAGTATATATTTTACCCCAACTTCGGGCGCCCATTTTTGGTTATAGGGCACTACTGACACATCATCAATAAAGTAATAACCCAATTGTTTTTCCGTACTTCTGTAAATTTTTGCCAGGGGGCGGTCGTCGCGGATTCGTTGCACGAGACTGTCGTGATAGGCGTAAAATCCGCCAATGGCAATGTATTGTTCGCCGCCTTTGGCAGTGTAAAAACCGGTAATGGGTGTCCAGTTGGCAGTATCAGTCAGATAACGGTCACGCGGATTTTGTATCTGTGGCGGGGTATCGAGGATGAAACTTGAGATAAGCATCTGGTTGTCTGTAATGATACGTATAGGAGATTCGGAAATATACATCCCGAAGTAGCGGGTTCCGACGTTGCTTGAATCGGCAAGACTGACGAAAAATTCCGCTTTATAAACTGAATCTTTTATTAACGGACGCAGGAGTTTCACAGCCAAGGCTTCGTAACACATGGAAATACCGGCGTAAGCATCGCCTGTACGCGCTTCCTGATAGCCGAACATGTTGCGCGGCACAGAGAAATTCAATATCTCTTCGAAGGGAAACCTGCGACGATATTCGATTGTCTGGTAAACGTTGGCACAGCGATGGAAATAATCTGCTGAAAAGTTAGGAAACAGATTCCATGCTACCACCCCGCCAATATAATCACAATCTTTCGGGCAAGCGCGGGTTTCTTCAAAACTCGAATTGGGAACAAGATTTTGTCCTGTGTTGACATAATATTGAGCATTACCGGTAATTGAAATAACGGTAAATAACAGTAAAAAAAATAAGACGCATACACTTTTCACAAGTACTGATACGTAGTTTTCTTCAATAATGTTTTATTTTTTATGAAGATTGCTAAAATTTTCTATTTTATATTCAGTGTTGCAGCATATTTTTCCGGGTCTTTCAGCATATTTGCAGCCGACTGTATCTGGCTGTCCTTTCGCATGGTATTGGCAATTCGTCCTGCATTGTAATAATAGCGGGAAGATATTTCTTCTTCGAGTAATTCCTTCACATCGGATTTGAACAATTCCAAATCTTTAAACCTGTCGTGCGATAATTTTGTTTGCAACGCCTTAAACTCATCCAAAGCGTTTTCCATATACTTTTCGCGTGTGGCTATTTCTTTTAACTTCTGGAAGGTGAGTTCTGTTTCTGTTTGATAATCGAAAAACTTATCCTGAAGATATACCACATAATCTTCGTATTCTTTGTCTGTGAGCGCAAATTTTTTTGGTGGGGCAATCGAATCGTGCTTATGTACATATTCAGTGGCGTAACTGAAAATCAGATTGCGCACGTAAAGCGTAACGGCAATGCGGCTTAATGTTTCGGGCATTGCCACAATATCAGGGTTAATTCCACCGCCATCACGTACGGTACGCTTGTTTTTCAGTGTTTTATATTCGCGAATCAGCGAGTCGGGGATGTAACCCACACTGCCGTCGGCTTCGCGATGGGTATAGTCGAGCGCCTGAATGCAACGGCCACTGGGGATGTAATATTTGGCTGTAGTAATTTTCAGTTGCGCATTATAACTCAATGGCCGGGTGGTTTGTACCAGCCCTTTTCCGAAAGTACGCTGACCCACCACAACCCCTCTATCCAAATCCTGAATAGCCCCTGATACGATTTCAGCTGCCGACGCCGATGAGCGATTCACGATCACAGCCAGCGGAATGACCGTATCTACCGGTTCTTGGCGGGTAAAATAAATATTGTCCCACTGTTTAACACGACCTCGTGTACTCACCACTTCCTGTCCACGACTGACAAAGAGGTTCACTACTTCTACGGCTTCCACCAGTAATCCTCCCGGAT
>Ga0209737_10003641_pt1 | contig 10749 bp, 10 predicted proteins | sample TergutCu122P3_FD_187284 | JGI IMG/M metagenome (GOLD analysis project Ga0209737, IMG submission 187284) | Cubitermes ugandensis P3 segment gut microbial communities from Kakamega Forest, Kenya - Cu122 P3 (SPAdes) (version 2) | ecosystem: Host-associated > Arthropoda: Insects > Digestive system...
CTGGGAGTGAGAACTCTGTCACAGTGTTGATCCTTGCATAGCCCCAGCTGTATAATTACGTGAATGTTGTAATTGCATATATTTAAATGGACAAAATTCTTACCCCAGACTTTAGTAGGCTTGTTATAATAAATCTGGCCTATTGTTTCAGAGCAATACTGTTCTGTTTTAGTGAATATGTATCTTAGCATCATATTTACAGTGACATGTTAATCAGGTACAGAGATGTTAAGAATAAGAGAGCTTATAAAAAAAGTGACCTCTTGTGCAGGTTAAAATTCTGGTCCCTAACAGCACAGCAGGGATGATTATTGGAAAGGGTGGCAACTTCATAAAGCAAATGAAGGAGGAGAGTGGCTCATACATTCAGATCTCACAAAAAGCCAAAGACCAGACTCTGCAGGAGAGATGCATTACTGTTATTGGTAAGTCAGTTTTATTGATTTGAATTACTGTAACTGATATTAATGAATTTTATATCTGATCAAGCACACAGAGAAGCTAGATTACAAGACTGGAAATGGGACTGCAGAGTTAATTGAAAACAAGGCAGTGTGTAAAAAATTTGCATGGGTTATTTAAAACATTTTACAGAAGATAAATCATTTAGACATGTTTATCTTCCAGTCAAAGAGATGAAAGCAGTGCCTTACCTACACTCTATTTGTGTGGGAAAACTGTTTTTAGCATATGTTTCTAATGCTAGGGCATGTAACTGAGACACAATCGTTGATAGTTCATTGTTTTTCAGTACAGTACCTTTGATGGTCTGAAAAAAGTATGAACATCCAGCAGCAAAGCTGTATGATGAAGTCTTGCTTTTCATATTTTCTAGCCCACTTGAATACATTGACCTGTCTACTGTAGATCCATATATCCATCTTACAAGCAAGAGCAAGAAAGTGGTATGTAGCACATGAAGTGAGCTACACCAATTGTTGCAGTCTGTGTATATTTTTGTTTTTGGCACAACAACCCCCATTGGGCCAGGGGCTACTCATTCATGGGGTTTCTAGATCACGCAGTGATGCACCACACTCAGTAGAACTCCCCTGGATGAGTGATTAGCTCGTAACAGAGACCTCTACCGAACATAACACAACACTCACAACAGACATCCATGCCCCCAGTGGGATTCGAACTCACATCTTCGGCAGGCAAGCGTCCACAGACCTGTGCCTTAGACCGTGCAGCCACTGGGACTGGCTGTGCAAATATTAGTGAATATACAAAGCATAATGTACAACAGTCTTCGATGGGCAAGCTGAAAGTGAGAACCAAGTTTTACTGAAAACTGAAGTTCTACAGCTCCTCGAGTAACACTTCAATCAATACCCAGTTGTTACCAGGTATACAATGCCAAAAACAATAAACTGGCAATGTGGGATGGGTAATATTGCTATTTGTTGGGGAATGGAGGATGGTTCTGACTGCATCCATTATTTCAAAGTATCCCATTGTACCTCATGCTTCAGTTTCTGTGGTCAGAGCTATAGGATCTGTCAGTCACAATTCTGACAACCTGCACATTACAGCTTGTTTTGTTACATGTGTATGTAGTACAGGTTGTGTGGTGGCAGCACCAAGGCACTGCCTTTCCATTATGCTTGATGACTGTGGCAGTTACCACCTTCCCTATTCAGCTCAGACTGCAGCAATACCATGTGACAACTGTCTTAGAATGAATTGTATGTTTCAACATCTAACCAGTTTCAGAACAGAATTACGAACACTGGAAGGAAAAAGGTTGCAGCCACATAACACGGATCTCTTTTTTTAACACCCATGTCAATAAAAGATTGATTTACATAAAGCATGAAAAAAACTTGTCCCAAGAATGGAAAAAGGGTTTCACTAAAAACCATGGCTGTTAGCCAAGGAAACAGCTAGTGGCCCTACTTAAGAATACCTGGCATATCATAATAGAATCTGTAGTTGTTTTATTGCAATACTTTTATAACACATGGATGGGACAGCCCATTATACTTTCAATTTCAGAACTGCAAAAAATATTAAAGGAATCAAATGTATTAATCCATGCAGAAGTGTTAGCTGTGTGTCTCAAAAATAATACGTAAACTGCATGGCACGAGAAGAAGAATTGTACTTACCAGAAATACCATAAAATGTTTTGTGTTCATTGTGAACTTCGTAATGAGTTGTACATTGGGGGTAGATGTCATGTGTTACAAAATTTTCCTGTGCACACTTGAATTATGAATGTATAATCAGGTAAGTTTCTATCATAGACCAAAATAAGAAACTGCACTCACACACGAGATAGACTTTACATATTTACATTTGTACCTTAAAACAAAACATTTCGAGGGATAACAAACTAATAGATTTTGTAAACTGCGACATCATTTTAGGATCATATATGGATGGTTTTTGCAGTGTTTTGTTTTCAACATTGATGATAATCTCGTATCTTATAATGAATGCGTTTGTTGCAGGCGAAATTGAATGCAACAGGACAGCTTGCCTCATGATTCTGTCGAAGGTGGTAGAAGACCCACAGAGTGGAAGTTGTTTGAATGTTAGTTATGCTGATGTGTCTGGTCCAGTTGCTAATTACAATCCCACTGGATCTCCATATGCCAATCACACCAGTCAGCATTCTCCAGTACAAGCTGGAAACTTCAATTCATCCCCAAGTCTGAGCTCATCCATCACTGCAGGTAAGTTGGAACTTGAAGGGATATTCAGAAGTTATGAAGAGGATCCATCATTCATATTGTCCATCCATCTGCATTTTGGAGCCTTGTGGTTGTCCTGAAGGCAAAATTTCCCATAGCTCTTCCAGGACTGCTTATAGGACTTCAATCTTCCTGATTTTCTGACATGTTCCCCTGTCAACTTTAGCACAGAGTGTGGTATTGCGAGTTAGCATTGGATTTTTATCATATCATGAACATAAATCATTGTTGTTTACATTGTCATCCATGTGAGAATCACTTCTTCGGCTTCCTTCATGTGCAGTTACAGGCTGTGTAATCTTGTAATACATATCATTTATAGCACAGCTGACTTGTTATTGACTGATAGTCAATTGATAACTGCATGTTTCAGCTCTTGTGGGCCATCAATGGTTAACCATGGTGGATGTAAGACAGCCAGTGCTTTGGTTTATGCCAAAAAGCCACATATGCCATAAGCTGTGCGGTGATGAATATTCTAGGGATGAGAAAATTGCTGTGACTGAATAGCCACTGGAGAAGAATTTCATTTGTCCTTAATGCTGCAGCTGAATTTCAGTAACAGCTTGTAACTCTGGCGTCTCACACACCATATACATGCCCATAATACAGGCAGGGCTGACAGTCATAATCAGCTAGTTAAGTAATGGCACATGTTTCACCTCTACACTGTGACCCATCTTACACATTTTCACTTTGCCAGTTTTCTTTTTTAACTAATATCATGTACCTGTTGCTTCCAGTTGGTGGGATGCTGCTGAATGGAGGTCCTGCCAGCCTGAATTTGAGCTTGAACCTGTGTAACCCATCAGCTGGGCCAGCAAGTGCCTCAGTCACTGCACAACTCTTGGACCACATAAAGGTTATGTTGAGGACCAGTGGGTATTCAGATCAGGCAACTAGTGACATCACAACTGCCATGGGTACTCTTGCACAATATGGCATTCTTGGAATGGGACTTGGACTGACTGGAACAGGAGTGTCATTAAATACTTCCAACAACCACTCCCTTGTGACAGGTAGCACTTTTTTGGGTGTTAGTCCCATGGATTCTACACCTCCTCAAACAGCAAATGGGGTTGGAAATAATGGCGGTGTGTTTGGTCCAATTGGCACAGTGTCTTCAATTGGTTCTTCTACTTCAACATCTCGTGGAGGTACAATGGACCGGTTTAGCGAGGGTGGTGCGTCCAGTGGTCCATTTGATCCCTTTAGACATCAGCCAAGTCCCACTAACCTTGGCTCACCCATTTCTCTGAACAATAACTCTTTTGGCCTAGGTACTGGTCAGCCCATCTGTAAAAGTCCCACTCCTTCTGACCTGAAAGGCGATCAAAAAAAATTAGAGCTTGAAATTGCAGAAAATATTGTTGGTGCTATTCTTGGTCCTGGTGGTAGATCTCTTGTAGAAATTCAACATCTCAGTGGAGCTAATATTCAAATATCAAAGAAAGGCACATTTGCTCCAGGTACTCGCAACCGCATCGTTTCTATAGCAGGCTCTCCCAATGCAATTAGTACTGCACAGTATCTGATTGAGCAGAGGATCAGTGAGGAAGAAGCTAAACGAGCCCGTCAGAATGCTCTGGGACTCCTGCAGTAAAATATTAATTAACACCACATGTGCATTTACTTAACACTTCACCTGTTAACACTTATTTTTTAATAGGTCTTGTTCATTTCATCTGAATTTGTTGCCACCACTGACTTGGCATTAAAACTGAATCGTCCTTCTCTCCCGATACAGTTCATGGAAAACAATGTCACCCGATGGTGGGATGAATTTCCATAACATTTTTCTTTGAATCATTCATTTAAAAGTTGCCTTTGTGGGCCAATCATGCATTCTTAACATTATATTATTGTTTCCAGGTTAGTTATATTTTTCTGTTACACTGCAGCAAACATCATGACATACCTAAATGTTGTTACCAGAAAGACTTGACATTATATATTGTAAATACTTCTGACTCAGCAGAAATGAGATCATCACATTTCTATAGAACCTGCATTGATTGAATACTTGTATGCTTACATACATATGTACACAGTTATATTTTTGTGGAGTTTATTTGATAAATCACTGAGTGTATAACTTCTTTAATGATCTGTCTGAATGTTATTAACAGTGTTGAAAACTTACTTGAATTGGAGGTTCTGATATTTTCAGAACTGGGTTGTCTTACATGTACTTGGCTGTTATATATATATACATATATATATATATATATAAAAGAAGAACTGTATTTAATTGTTGGACTATATTTTTTAATTTTGATTAGTGATCTTTAAACATTTCATGCGTGGTTTATATTAAACTTATGGCGGTATAGGAATAAGCTTAAGTTTATCTTTAACAATGAATTTTCTTGGACATTTTCATTATATAAATTAACAGTCCAAAGAAAGCTGCCTTTTACCCATAGTACATAAACTAATCTTTGTTCTGTGATAATAACAGCCTGTTCAGTGTTAGGTGTAAATTCATCCTTTGACCCCACTCTGTAATTTGTTGTTTGTTGCATGGTTTTTGTGCTGCTAGTCTTTCATAACAATCTCTTGAGTGGTCATGTTTATACCTAGAGGGCTGGGTTTCTTGCTGTCCTTTGTGCAGTCTACTAGATAAGTTACAAAGTTTCAGGTCCATAATTATGGTGATGGGAAGCAAGTATGTCTTGCTTCTGTGTCAGAAAAATGACGTCCATTTAGCATTTTTGAGAGTAAATTTTGTCATATTTGTGTATATAAATAACATTCATTCATTGGTGAAATGTGATATTGTATAGAAACATTCTCATTATCAAGTTACCATGTACACATGTTTATTTTTTTGCTTTTGTAATCATATATTATTGTACTATATATGTATATTAATTGTGGAATGACTGCAAATATGTTGAGGGTGAAGGGTATGGCCAAGGATTGCTGTGTGCAGAGAGAGGTTATTGCCTATAAAATGTTTTCAAGAGTTATAATAATTGGTTTTTAATTGTATTGTCCAAACGTTTTCTAAGAAGAAATGAAGTCTGGATGTCAGTACATTGATATATTGTATTCTTTGTCATTGTGATGTGTCAGACTGCAACAACAAAGAAAAGTTAATATATAAATTGATGTTTGTAATGAAACAATAGCATGTTCCTGTAAGTTTGTACAGTGCAGTTATTATGAAGAGAAATTCCTGTGTGCCTGTCCATGTAGGTACATCTCAATTTGACACACTGTGTTAAGTTCCACTGTCTGTGTTTTCATGTTGTCCAGAAGTGGCAATGTGATTGCGTAAATGTTGATATTCAAGCCAACTCAAATTGAGTTAAAAATTGTTTGTATCTAGAACATAGTACAGATATTTGTTCATTATCAATTGCCATTAAACTCATTAAAGTTGTATTCCTAAAGTAATTTGAGTCATCAGTGCCATATATGTATAACAGGTGTCACTGATATTGTAGAGCCTAATCATTAAACTGGGGAAGAAATCCCTGATGGCAGCCTTATTAAAATGTTCCAGTGTATGCAAATGACTGAGACATACATGCATAAAGATATGCCATTCACACTGATGTAACTGTGGTACTAGCTGAGTTTACAGATATTACTTACAAGTGGTGCTGTCACATCTGAGCAACACCGAAAAATTATTTTAATTTTCCTGCTTCAATTGTGGTTTACACTGTTATTATTTTAATGTTGTCTTATGTAGCTAGATATAGAGCCTATATTTTTTTTTATGTCTTTCTGCTCTTCCACTCAGCCAAAGTGAGAAATGACTACTGTACCTTCAAAATACAACAGGGCATTTAAAGTTACACTCCTGGTATGAAAATTAATTATACACCAGAATAAAAGGTATACAGTGGGTGAGCAAGTAAGACAAAAGCTACTGAACAATTTCAGTCAAAATGTAAATCATGATTCATTCTCAATAAATCCATGGCATAATGAAGTGCACATTTCATTAAGCACAACATAACAATTCCTCTCAAAGAGTGATGCTTATGGTGATGTGTTTAGCTCAAGAAAATTAATCTAAATGACATTTGTTCACATTTGCCAAGACACACACATTATTAAAATTAAACCACATCAGAGTTAAAAAAAATCCTAGCAAAATAAACAATCTAAAAATATATGTCTATTAGCTACTACACAATATTTAACATTTTACTGATCCTACTGTAGCTCAATCTAATATCTAGGCCATGAAAATTCCTTGACTTGTGTACCTGTAAACATTGTCTCATAGATGATATTTCACAAATGAAACACAGTAGCCTGCACAGAAATATTAACAATAAAATACAAATAATTTGAGCATATTCAAAATCAAAAGCAGTACCTTCTGTCAAGGAACACAGACTACTTATAACTTATATCACTGATGCATGAAATTCATACAATAGACATCTCAAATGTATGAAACTGTCAACAGCAAAGACAGACTTTCGCAAGAAACTTCATCCCAAGCACACTGTTACCACTAATAAAAAAATAAATGAGTCTTCTGTTTGCTAAATGTCAGTGTCAGGTGCTAACTGCAATAATAAAAGGAATTACCACATAATTTTGCAAGGGAATATATATATATATATACACACACACACACAGCACATGTGTTTAATGAATGTCTTAGAATAAGATTATATGAACATTGCTCACAGGAAAGCTTTTAACTTTCATTTCTGGAAGCAGTGACTTGGTACTGTCCATTCAGTGTTCTGATTCGTTCATTGGCACATAAAAGCAATGTCTTTCAAGGTGAAATCTCTTCCAACTTGATCCCTGTAAGAGATATTCCTCTAGGAGAGGAAGGTTCATTCATTCATTAAATACCTGTCAGGGCTGCCACTGAATTCAGCATAAATCCTATGATACAAGCATTAGTAAATGCAATAACAAAACCATCACTTCCATTGCAATTCAAAACCTTTAACACAACGAATAATGAGCACTTCAATTTAATTCCTACACATATATCTTCAAGGCTCTGTCAGATTATTTAATCTGTACTGTCAATGTACCATACTTTAAATACATCTCACTTTGACTATGAAAAGTAACAAAGATAAATCAAAAAAAGACTGGCTCAAAAATAATATATAAAATGTAACTTCGTAAGTAATAAAGAAAAGCATTCCTTACATGACAAACAGTTTAAATTTTCTGACAGTCATAACACCTCTGGTGAAACTCACATTTGTTCCTCAGGTAAAAAGTCTATGATATTTATATTTCTAGATAATTTATAAGTGTATTTAGTATTTAATTGCTTGACTATTATATTTGTTGTAGATAGGAATTTCTCAGTTTATATCTGGCCAAACTTTCAGGGAACAAAAATGAGTCATCTCATTAGGCAAGATTGTTGTGTATGTATGTCAAATGTGTACGGCTACATAAAACATTACATCATTTTTGATGGAATTTATAATGTTTCTTGCTTTTGTAAGTGCTAATAAAATTTGGATTTTTTAAGGATTGTTGTTATGTTGTCCATAACAAGGTTTTTTAGATAGACTGATCCAACTGTCCATTTAATTTTCATTATTTACTAACTTATTTACAGATTATTTAATGATGCTGTCACAGCTCAGAAAAACTATCAGTAATGAGCGCCATTACTTCACACACAATATTTTTCCAAATTCCAACTTATTTAATGATGCTGTCAGCAACACTGATAAATTATCAGTAAAAAGAGTTGTTACTTCACATAGTACATATCTTTGAATGCTGACACTTGGACCAATCTGATCTAGGAATCTGAAAATATTTCACACAATTGTTATGTAATGGACTTTGCACGTCCTAATAAGTGTCTGATTGTGTTTTCTTAAAGAAACAGCATGGGAGGGCATGGACTGGATTTACCTGACTTGGGATTGGCGAAAATGATGGCTTCTTGTGAACAACATAATGAACATTTGGATTCCATATAAAATAGGGTATTTCATGACACCAGAGAACCTATTACATGTAGACTGTCAATAATGACTCTGCTGAATGAATTGAATGGAGATGGTTTCAATCACAAATGAACAATGTACCTGTGTACCTTTATAATATGAGAAGCAAATGTTGTCAGTGGGAGTAATGCATCTCCCTTTTCAGTTCAAAATGTGTTGTGAATTTTGTTGCTGAATCACCTTGCCAAACCAACTTATCATGTTCCATAAACTAAAAACTGTATTTCATTTTATCCATTATTAAAAACTGTAGTTCAGGTCATGATCACCATTCAGATAAATGATAATGTATATAGGAAATATGCACACCTACTCCTCTTTGTTTTGTTGCAATGGCAGCAACTGTTTGGAAAATAAGGCAGCCTTTTTTTTTTTGTTACTGCTGTATGCAGCAGAGCACTGTAGCATGCAGTATGCACAGTTTCAGCTTGACCTGTATCCACATCATCATGTCCTAACATATGCCATGAATGGCTTTACTGTAATGAAAGTTACTTGACCATTTCCACTGCTTTACGTACAAAACACGTTTTTTGAAGGTTGGAAATTTCCTTGTTTTTTTCTGAATCCAGCAACTGAACATTTTGGTGATTTATGAATTTGGAGAATGGTGGAATGAAATCTAACTGGCACTTCCCTTCTTCTGTACAGATTTAGAACCAAACCAACAATACTGATTAGCATTAAAAATTATTACCACCACTTGAAACAGTTAAAACAAAAGAAACTGGCACAGACTTAGGTTCCAGCACAGCTTGCTTGGCCCCACTTTTCACCAGTCACAGCTGGCATTTGTATCTTGCTAGTTACATAATGCAACATAATTTTGAAATATGTGTGCTTACTATATTTTAATCATGTTTCATTGTGTTTTCTGCATTCCTATTGTGAATGGTTCCTTTGGTAAAAACTACAATGATAAATGCCAAATCATTATTCAGTCCACCTTATACAGGAAACATATACCAGCATATCTGTTGGTTACTTGGAATGTGACTTCACAATTAAGAACTTACTGTATAACTATACTACCTACTTCTTCTGATGAAACATACACTTTGTGAAATCTACACCACCATGTAAGATAGTCATATTAAAAAAACTACAATGTAATACCTACATAGTGGCAGCCCTAAATTTTATTTTCTTTCTCCTCATGACAATTCTGCTACAAAGTAATTTTATCTCAGGGTTGTTGTTTAATGTAAGATCCAGTCTCACACCAATACTTCGATATTTAAAAGTTACCTTTTCCAAATCCCTCATGCAGACTCTCCTGTTAAACCAATCTATGCCCTACACTTTTAGAATGAAACAGAATTTAATTAGTAATTAGCTAAACTAGGTCAAATGTTTATTCAACAGAATAAGAAATTCTTGAATTCATCTTACAATATGAAATAACACTGTTAAAAATGTCAATAGCATATTTCAACAACTGGTGTCTTTATAAAATTATCAAAATCAAACAGCAACCCTGCACCTCTCTAGTAATTTCAGTACCATATGCAGAATTACACATACAAGTACCTAATGCAAATGGAATTTGCAGTATTCTGTACTGCAAAGTGGTGTTATGTTACAATTTATAAAACAGGGAAATGTTTTGTTTTGTACTTTTGGACAGTAACTTGTTTAGTATTATACCACACACTACTCTGAAACAATCTAACACATACCTTGGGCACTATGCAATGTTGATAACATTCTTACCTTCCTAAAAATGATACTGAACAAGTACTAGATGGCAAGGATTCTCAAATCAGTGTTCACAACTTCAACATGAGATTTAAACATCACAATACCTACTTTTCAACATCAAATAATGAAGAGACAATTTAATTCCTTAGCCACTATATATTATGGGAGAATGTCTGAGCACAATAAAATCATCATTCCCCTTTAAAAATATAAACTTCAGGTATAAATTGGGGAAAATAAACATTATCCACAAGGAAATGGATATAATAAGACTAATCATAGGACAAATATCTTCATGAAAGAGTTGTGAGACTCCACCAGCTTGAGAAACCTCACTGTATGGAAGTCCACTGAACAATGTTCTAACATATTTGTTAGCTGTT
>Ga0209737_10003643_pt1 | contig 10747 bp, 4 predicted proteins | sample TergutCu122P3_FD_187284 | JGI IMG/M metagenome (GOLD analysis project Ga0209737, IMG submission 187284) | Cubitermes ugandensis P3 segment gut microbial communities from Kakamega Forest, Kenya - Cu122 P3 (SPAdes) (version 2) | ecosystem: Host-associated > Arthropoda: Insects > Digestive system >...
TGTAAAAATATTTTTGTATTTTGGCGGATTTTTTTAACGAATTTTAGGTTGTTTTTTATTTTTTCGGTAAAGATTTCAAAACAAACAAAAAAAAGCAGATTAAAAAATCTGCTTTTGTATTTTCTTTTATTGTCTGTCCGATTATTCTTCGTCAGTAGAAATTTTCTTGTATGCTTCAATTAATTCTGATTGAACATTAGGTGGAACTGGGGCGTATTCCAAAAACTCTGAATTAAATGTTGCTCTTGCTTGAGTCATTGAACGCAATCCTGTTGAGTATTTATCTAATTCGGCAAGTGGCATTCTTGCTTTGATGCGTTGATAACTTCCTTCACTGTCGCTACCCAAAATTACACCTCTGCGTGAAGGCAAATCACTCATAATATCACCAACAAAATCAGCAGGAACTTTTATCTCTACACTGTAAATCGGCTCAAGAATTTTCGGAGCAGCACCCGTAAAACACTCTTTGAATGCCATCGTTCCAGCCATCTTAAAAGCATTTTCATTGGAATCAACCGGGTGCATCTTTCCATCATAAACATAAACACGAACATCACGAACATATGAACCCGTAAGAGGACCAACCTGCATTTTCTCCATTATCCCTTTTAAAATTGCTGGCATAAATCTTGCATCAATAACACCACCTACAATGCAATTTACATACTCAAGATTTCCGCCCCAATCCAATGGAATCAAATCTTTCCCGCGTATCGTTATATCTGTTGCATAAGGTGCATTTTCCAAATATGGCTCAATTCGCATATGCACTTCGGCGAATTGTCCCGCACCACCCGATTGCTTTTTGTGTCTATAACTTGCATTTGCTAATTTTTGAATTGTCTCTCTATAAGGCACTCTCGCATCAATATATTCCGCTTCTACACTGTAACGATTTAACAAACGATATTTTATAATCCCCGAATGCAACTCGCCCTGACAATAAACTATCGTTTGACGCAATTCTTGCGAATGCTCAATCACAACTGTCGGGTCAACATTATTCAACGCATTCAATGCCATTCCAACTTTTTCTTCTTCGCCTTTTGTTTTCGGAACGATTGCCAAACGCACTTTCGGATTTGGATACATTATCTTTTTATACTCTATATCTTTGCCTTTCTCGTGCAAAGTATTATTGATTTTTGAGTTCTTTAACTTCACTGTCGCTCCGATGTCGCCTGCGTGAAGTTCAGAAATTTCCACTCTGTTTTTTCCAGATGTAACAAAAATTTGTCCTATTCTTTCCGCCTGACCAGAACCCGCAATAATCAAATCTGCACCTTGCGAAAGTTTGCCATTATTCACTTTGAAATAAGTCATATCGCCAAGTTTTTTATCAGAATAGATTTTGTAAATGAACATTGAAGTTGATGATTTTGTATCGCAAGGAACAGTTTCATCATTCGCAAGAATCAGTGGCAATTCATTTGGAGACGGCATATAATTAACCGCAAAATCCATAAGAGTTGTGATGCCAACATTATTTTTGCTCGAAACACAAAGTATAGGAAAAATACTGCGATTGTTAATTCCCGTTTTGAAACCCTTTGCAAAATCTTCAGGTGAAAGTTCGCCACTGTCAAAGTATTTCGTCATCAAATCCTCGTCTGTTTCGGCGATTGACTCCACAAGTTCACCGTAATATTTTTCTGCATCGGCTTTCAAATCAGCGGGAATATCTGATTCCGTAGGATTTCCATTAGCATCAAATTCAATTTTTTTCATTTTCAAAATATCAACAATCGCATTAAAACCTGCACCTTGTTTCACTGGAAATTGAATAATTTTTGCCGAACCCGAAAGCGAAGAATGAATATCTTCCACACAGTTTGCGAAATTTGATTGCTCGTTATCCAATTTATTTATAACAAACATCACTGGTTTATTAACTTTGCCCGAATAAGTCCAAGCGAGTTCTGCACCGACTTCCACTTTATTTTGTGCATTGAGCGTAATCATACAAACATCCGAAATGTGCAGTGGTGCAAGCATTTCGCCGATATAATCATCGTATCCCGGCGCATCAATTAAATTAATTTTACTATCTTTCCATTCGGCGTAGGAAATTGCACTGTAAATAGAAGAGCGGCGTTCTTGTTCTATTTCTATAAAATCTGAAACCGTATTTTTATCTTCTACTGTTCCTTTTCTTGTAATAGCACCTGCTTTGAAAAGCATTGCTTCGAGTAATGAAGTTTTTGCAGTACCTGCATGACCTGTTATTGCGATATTTCTAATTTTAGAAGGTTCATAAACTTTCATTCAATTCTCCTTGAAAATGTTTTATTTATTTTTACAATTATAATTTCAGTATTTAATTTTGAAGTAAAGAAATACAAGATACAAAAAAATTTTAATATAAACGATATTTTTATTTTTTTCTGAAGTTAGAATTTTTTGTGATGTAATAAAAATAGTTTTTTACTGTCTTTGCGAGCGTAGTGTGGCAATCTATTTTGTCTGAACTGTGATTTTTTTGATTTGTGTGATTAGTATGATTAGTATGATTATTGTTTTTTATGCCGTTACTGTTTTTTATGTTGTCACTCTGAACTCGTTTCAGGGTCTCTTCGTTTATATCAGGGGGATCCTGAAACAAGTTCAGAATGACAGTAATTTAACACAACATAGTTTTTAAGTGGAATGAGTATACAATCGTCCAATACAAATAACTCAAAACATCATTGTTTTCCAATCTACAAAAATTTTTTCCTTTCCATTATGCTTTTTTTCAAAAATATTTTTACAACACTTCGCAATAGTTATAAACATACGAAAAAATGTTATATTTGTAATCTTGAAAAATTGAAAACAGTGAAAATAATTATTAAAATATGAAAGATATAAAAAAAACAACGAAAAAAACGACCCTAAAAAAAACCGCTACTAAAAAATCTAATCCTAAAAAAGATTTTACAGGCAAAATACTCGTCGTTGTGGAATCACCCGCAAAAGCCAAAACAATTAACAAATATCTCGGTAAAAATTTCGTGGTAGAAGCATCTGTCGGACATATCAAAGACCTTGGAAAATTCAAATTAGGCATTGATATTGAAAATAATTTTGAACCAAAATATACGACAATTCGCGGAAAAGCAGATGTTATAAAGAAATTAAAAGATATTGCTTCTACTTCCGTAAATGTTTTAATCGCAACTGACCCTGACCGCGAAGGCGAAGCAATCGCTTGGCATATCGCCGAAGAAGTTAAAAAAACTAATCCGAATATCAAGCGAATTGTTTTTAACGAAATCACAAAAAAGAGCATCCAAAAAAGTATGTCTGAACCAAGAGATATAAATATGAATGTCTTTGATTCGCAACAGGCACGCCGAGTTATGGATAGAATTATCGGGTTTAAAATTTCGCCATTTCTTTCGAATGCTTTGATTGAAAAAACTACTGCATCGCTTTCTGCGGGGCGAGTTCAGTCGGTTGCAATGCGTTTGATTTGCGAAAGAGAAGCAGAAATTAATGCCTTCGAGCCAATAGAGTTTTGGAATATAAATGCCGATTTTTTCTCTGAAAATGAAGAAATAATAAGTTCTAAATTGGTTGCTTTTAACGATAAACAAATCAAAAATCCCGAAGGAAGTAAAAAGGACAACGATAATTTAGATGCTTTGCATTATATAAAATCGGAAATTGAAGCAAAAAATTTGTTGGAAAGAATAAAAAAACAAAGTTATAAAATTTCTGAAATTACAAAAAAACAAATCAAAAGAAAACCATCTTCGCCATTTACAACTTCACTGTTGCAGCAAGACGCAGCAAAGAAACTCAGTTTTTCCAACAAAAGAACGATGTCTCTTGCACAAAATTTATACGAAGGTATGAATGTTGGTGAAGATGGAACTGTGGGTTTGATAACTTATATGAGAACGGATTCTGTGCGTGTAAGTCCTGATGCTGTAAATGATTGCAGAAAATATATTGCGGAAAAATTTGGCAACGAATATTTGCCCGAAACACCACCTGTTTATAGTTCAAAATCCACAAATATTCAAGACGCTCACGAAGCAATTCGTCCAACAACAATCCATTATACACCTGAATATTTGAAACCATATTTGCAAAAAGATGAACTTGCATTATATACTTTGATTTATAATCGTTTCGTTGCATCGCAAATGTCGCCAGCGATTATCAACCAAACCACAGTAAATATCTCAAGCGAAAACGATACTAATAACAACGATACTAACAACAATAATACTGATATTTTTAGCGGCAATTCCAACAGTAATTCAGACAATAGTTCAGACAATAATTTTGTTTTTAGAGCATCGGGTTCGGTTACTGCTTTCAATGGATTTTTGGCGGTTTATAATTATCAAGTTGATGACGAAGACAGTAATTCAAAATTGCCAAAAGATTTAGCAGAAAATCAAAAAGCAGATTTGGACGAAACCGAAGTTGCTCAATCTGCGACCAAACCACCTGCTCGTTTTAATGAAGCAAGTTTGGTGAAAGAACTTGATGAGTTGGGCATTGGGCGACCAAGCACATATGCACAAATTGTTTCGACTTTACTTGACCGCGAATATGTTGTTTTGCAAAGTAAAGCGTTTGTGCCAACTGAACTTGGTGTTATGGCTAATGAAGTATTGGTTGATTGTTTTCCTGATTTATTCAATGTTGCTTTTACTGCGAAAATGGAATTGGATTTGGATGAAGTTGCAGAAGGAAATATGACATATGTTTCTATGATGAATGATTTTTACACTCCATTTACGGTTTCGCTAAAAAATGCAGAAGAGAAAAATAAATCTGAAAATAAGGGCTTGAAATGTGATTTATGCAGTGGCGATTTGGTAATAAAAGTTAGTCGCAGAGGACGATTTTTAGGTTGTTCTAATTATCCCGAATGCACGAATATCAAAGCATTACCAGCCAGCGGTGCCACAGTAGATAAAAAAGAACCAGAAATTGCAGAAGGAATAATTTGCGATGTTTGTAATAGTCCGATGTTTCTTAGAGACGGAAAATTTGGTAAGTTTTATGGTTGCACGAAATATCCAGAGTGTTCGGGTCTCAAGCAAATTTTATCTAAAATTATTTGTCCGCATTGTCAGGTAGGTTCTTTGATTGAGCGTTTTTCAACAAAAACAAAGAAGAAGTTTTGGGGATGTTCTAATTATCCGACTTGCAATTATCTTACAAACAACGAGCCGCTCAACGAACCGTGTTCTAAATGCAATAATCCATATTTAGAAACCAAATACCGAAAAGTTTCAGATGGCTACGAAAAATATAAAAATTGCCCGAATTGCAAAGAGAAAATTTTGTAGGCGTGAATAACTGTTGAGATTATTTGCAAAATTTCTTTAGGAACTTTTGCTTTGTGAGTTAAAAAAACTGTTATTGCAGTTTTTTTAATTTTAAAAATCACAAAACATAACACGCTTGCAAAAAGCAATATTTGAGTAAAAAACAAGCACTATGACTGAACTACATTAGAATTGACTAATGATTTATCGTTTATCAATGTTCTAACAACTTCTAAAAGTTCTCCTATTTGTGGCTTTGTCATTTGAGCATCCGCACCAACAGATTTACCTTTATGAATCAAATCTGGTGAGATAAGCGAAGAAAATAATATGACTGGAAGTTGCCTTAAAATCGGATGTTTTTTAATATTTCGCGTCAGTGTATATCCGTCCATCTCTGGCATTTCTATATCAGAAATAACTATTTTACATAAACTATCAATACTTATACCGTTTTCGACTTCCGCTGCAATATCAAGTAATCTTTGCCAACAAGAAGCACCATCATTATATGAATCAATACTAAATCCAGCTAAATTCAATTTTTCGGTAATCATTTTTCTTATAATACCGGAATCCTCAGCTGTAACAGCGATTGGTTTTCCTTCAAAAACTTCAAAATCACTATTAAATTCTTCTATTGCCGATTTCGGGTCAATATCTGCAACTATTCGCTCCACATCAAGCATAAGAATATTATTAGTTTCCATTTGCACGAATCCAATAATAGATGAACTCTCAGCACTAAATTCTTGCATTGTATCAAATGCTGCTATTTGCGACCAAGAAATACGATGAATTTTCTTAACATTATTCACAATAAAACCAACCTTCAGATTATTAAACTCGGTAATAATCATTTTATTTTCAGGTGATTTATTCTCTTGGTCATACAAAAAATTACACAAATCAATAGCAGGGTATATATCACCTCTTAATCGGAATATGCCATAAACAACTTCTGGTAAATTTGGCATTGTAGTAAGTTCAGGCATACGAATTATTTCACGCACTTTTGCTACATTAATACCAAATGATTGTTTTGTTTTTGTGCCATCAAATTGAACATAATTTATTTCAAACTCGACAACTTCAAATTCGTTTGTTCCGGTTTCTAACAGTATATTAGTTTTTCCCATTTTAGTTTCCTTTTTTGGATGTTTTTAGATTTACTGAATTTACAAATTTAATAATAATTAAGCAATTTCACTGTAACTTAATCAAAATACATTATCGGCATAATTTTGAAAAAATTTAGAAAATTAGTGGTGATCCAAAAAGTATGCTGTTGTAAGTATTTGAAAAATAATAACTTATGATAAAAACAAGTTTCATTTGGTGCTTTAAATTATCTCTTTGTTCCTTGAAGTATCAAATAACATAAGAAAAAGTTGTTATTATTATTATTTTCATTCACAAAATACACTATTTTTTACCAAAAACACCTTATTTAACTAATACTTAAAACAGCATACTTTTTGAATCATCACCCAAATATAAGTAATATTTGGGAAAATTTATGTAATAATCTGTAATAAGTATATGAAATATTGGTTCAGACATTTTCCCTCACTCGTATTTTTTGCATATAGCAAAAAATACAAGTAATAACCAGCACGCACTACTTTGCTCGCAATGTTAGAATTAGTTTGAAGTCGGGTGTTGGGACTTCGCTGATAGATAATTTTACATAAGCACCTATTTGCCATAACTGTATCTGGTCAGAATAATTTGGACTCATCGGGTCGCCCGAAGTGCCACCGGGCAAAACCGTATAAACAATATCATCAGTCATATCCGCTATAAATCGCATTGAAGCACCCAATACAACATCAAAAGGTTTGTTTAATTTCCATTCGGTGGTGTTTATGGTCGTCATATCGCCACCAACTGCAAAAGAACCAATATGCGTGGCTTTATCCAAAAACGAAAACATATTGTATGAATGACGAAAATTTATTTTGTGATGCAAATTGTATTTCCATTTGTCAGAATTTTCTGTGCCATACAAATTACTCAACTCTTTAATCGCTTCTTTGAAACTATTTATAACCGCAAATTCCAAATGCTCACGCTCTTCTGTTCTACTGTCATCAAACCATTCCGAAATCGGATTCGCCAATAATTCATTCAATTTCGCTAACGGAAAATTAGAATTGAAAATGTAAAAATCATACAAATCATCAAGTTTATCCGCAAAAGTATTTTTAACGAGTTGCGAAATAAACATACTGTAAATAGTAGCAGCAGTAGAGTTTAACGACAACATAAAATCCCATTTCAAAAGTTTATAATACGCTTTCTTTTCTTCCGCTGTCAATAAATGTTCATACTTTTTGAAAATAAAAAATATCTTCGTTAAATAATCTTTTGCATAAAAAGACAAAATATCATTTTGCATATATTGCGCATCGCGATACGAATAATTTTCACCCGTAATCAACATTTCTTCAATTCTTTTTGCACGCGAATCCAACGCAAAATACGATGAAATATAATTTGTGCGAATGTTATTTATCATACTGTTATTCAGCACACCATTATTTGACGCAGAAACAAATTTTTTGCTCGGATTATACAGAACTGGCAAGGCATTTGGCTTAACATAATCAACCCAGATATTATTATTTTTCCAAAAAGGATAAGGCAAAAATGGAACAACATCTTTTGCGCGAATCGGTATTAACGCTCGCGGAGCAATACCAATATTTCCATTTTTATCAGCGTAAGAAAAAACCATTCCCGGCGAATTCCAATCATTGATAGCAGCAAGAAAACTCTTCCAATTATTTGCTCGCATAACTTTTAGCATTGCATAGATTTCATTGCTTTTTTGCTGACCAGTCCATTTGTAAGTGAGCGTATTGTTTGCGGAATTAGAAATTAGAAATGACAAATTAGAAATAATATTATAATCTGTAATTTGTAATTTGTAATTTGTAATTCCTGCTTCAGCAGGCACGCTTCTTTTGTAATAAATATAATCATCTTTTTTGGCGGATTTATTTTTATTTCTAATTTTCACTGTATCAATTATTTCGGTAATCGGTTTTTTGATTGAATCATTGATAAAATAATTTATTTGGTCGGCATCGACTTTTTGAATTAAATAATCAACATCATCAACCAGCATATTTGCACTTCCCCAAGCAATATAATTATTTCTTCCGCAAAGAAAAATCGGCATTCCCGGAATTACAAGACCAACAACATTATAATTCGGACTCGTAATGTGCATTTGCATCCAAAAATTCGGTATCGTCAAAGGAAGATGCGAATCATTTGCTAAAATTGTATGCTCCTTATTTGTCGCCCAAGTATTGCTCCCAAGATTACTGCCTTTTTTCCCAACAGCCGAGTGGCTGATTATTACTCGCAAAAAATCTTTTTGATTTTTTGCTTCGTGTTTATAATCATTGTTATACAGTAAAGTTTCACTGTCATACCGCACTTGATGCGGTATCTCCTGTGATTTTTGGGGATGCCGTGTCAAGCACGGCAAGACAGTGTTAGTTTCACTGTCATTCTGAACTTGTTTCAGAATCTCGGCAGAAGACCCTGAAACAAGTTCAGGGTGACCAATAATTTGTGAATATGTAAAATTATTGCACCGTAAATTATCATACTGTGAAAGATTGAACGCTTTCGATTTTCGCAACGAATCTAATTCGGGTGTAGGACTTTCTATAAATCTATTTCGGTTTTCATCTAAAATATGCGGAGAATTATTTGGATAATTTGGCACTAATTCGAGTGTTTTTTCAACACCGATTTTCTGAGCAATTTCTGCAAAAATTATATCATTCAAAAAATTCGGATTTAGCAAAAATGCAAAATATCTTTGGATTAAAAAACAATCGCTTGGATGCCATTCTTCAGGCAAAAAATCAGAAGCACCAAACTCAAAAGTTAGACGATTTATATTATTTTCAATCCACGAATTTATGCCATTTGCGTAAGCGGTTAGCACTGTTTTAGTTTCATCGTTTGCATTTTCGTAAAGTTCGTTTGCGATTTTGCGTAAATCCAAAGTTCGCATATACAAATCTAATTGCAAGAAATTTTCGCCATAAAATTCGGCTGCTCTTCCTTCGGCGATAATTTTGGAATGACAAATACTCCATAGTCGTTCTTTTGCGTGAAAATATCCCATCGCAAAAAACATATCTTCGTCATTTGTTGCGATGATATGTGGAATACCTTGTTTATTGGTATAAATATCAACTTGTGCGTTAAGATTTTTAGAACGAATTTCTTCGAATTTTTTTTGCACAGAAGAACTTCTAATCTCAAAAACAAACACTATGCCAGCGATTACCAACACAATAAAAGTCAATATAGAAACAAAAAATTTAATTGTTCTTGTCATTATTTTTAGTTACTTGCAAAATTGCTTTTTGCAATTTTGCGGTGTGTTTATTTGTTAATAATTTTTTCCTTTACTGTTCTCGTCATACCGCACTTGATGCGGTATCTCTATGATTTCAGGTGATACCACATCAAGCGCGGTATGACACTGTTTAATCACGAAGTATTTTTGCAAAAAGAAAAAATATAAGTAATCATCAGCCAATCGGCTGTTTAACATAAATATTATGTTTTAGAAATACTGGTTCTGCGTTAAGCATTTTTGTAAATGGAGGAATAGTAATTACGGGTTTGATTATACCATTCCTATCACTTATTATTGCTTCATAATCCACTGTAATAGAAATATCCGAAGATTTTATTTTATTTAATAATTCAATTCCACCACTTAAAGTTACACTTAAATATTTTGGCGAAATTATATGCTCTGGAGGCAATTGCCCATTTATAATTCTAACCTCAATATCATTAAAAGTTTTTTCGCCATACTGTTGCACTGTGGCAAATATAGTTATATCCTTGGGAGTAATATCAATAACAGAACTCAATGAATCTGATGCCTGAACAATATGAGAAAATGAAGTATTAACTCTATTAAATTCTATCTTTTTAGTTTTCCAAATTCTAATCGTATCAATCAAATTCTTATTTCCAATTATTGTTACTGTTTGTGGTTCTGTTTTAATATCGCCAACAAGAACAAAACCATCTTTTAGATTAATTTTAGCATCCGAAACAATTCGGACTTCTTTTTCAACGATTTCGCCCGTTTTAACATTTATTCGTTCAGGATAAAATCTTTGCGGAGTAATTCTATTTAGACCTTCTAAACCTTTTTGCATATCTATCGAAGAAATAACATAAATTGTATCATCTTTTCGCACATCATCAAGATTAACTTTGCATTTTTTCAATTTATTAACATACATATAATTGAAAAGATACCAACCAGTTCCAGCAACATCTATAGAAACTCTATTTGGCAAAATATTTTCAATTGCTCTGCCTGTTGGTGGCTCCACAATAAGAGGAACCGCAACAACAGTATGATATTCATCTTGAAGTGTTGCATATATCCACAAACCTATCGCAATTAACAAAGA
>Ga0209737_10003644_pt1 | contig 10745 bp, 9 predicted proteins | sample TergutCu122P3_FD_187284 | JGI IMG/M metagenome (GOLD analysis project Ga0209737, IMG submission 187284) | Cubitermes ugandensis P3 segment gut microbial communities from Kakamega Forest, Kenya - Cu122 P3 (SPAdes) (version 2) | ecosystem: Host-associated > Arthropoda: Insects > Digestive system >...
AAATGGGGTAATCAATAAGTGATTAAATTTTCGGCAATCTAGCACCATACGTATTGATCACACTATGAATTCCTGACAGTTTAAACAAAGTTTACTTATATCAAAATCGTGTTTCTTAAGCGACTCCCGAACAACTGGTATGTATGAGTTTTCAAACAAATATTACATAATATTCGTATCTAAAAGAAATTAATATTTTCAGTACTAAGGGAAAAATTAATATCAGAGAAAAGACATAAATACAGAAAAAGAGATACGGGATTTCAGAGCATGTCTTGTAACAGTAGGGAGAAATTCTCTCAAAAACGGACATGAATGAGCAGTATGATGTGTGTTCAGATTTCAGATTCTCTTAAATCTGAGAAGAATAACGGGTAATATACATAAACACTATTGTGCATTAATTATATTGTTTCGCTGTATTCTTTCACTTTTCAGGTATACTCCAATTCACGGAATTTATATTAATTAACAATGAAACATCTGCTTCTTGTTCAGTAAAACTTCTCTACACTGTGAATTAAATATTGGCAACAGTAAGTAGTTTTTTCCTTCTACGAAGTTTTCAAATATCATGGCACAAAATACACTGTGCCGTGGTTACTCCAATTATCTAGAAGCAAATTTCCGATTCAGCCATATCAACTTCCATGTTTTATTAATAATGCAGTTTAACAAAGTATTGATCACACTTCACCATACACATTTGGAAACCTGTGTTAAGGAACTCAGTGTCATGCTGAATCTCCTGACAATCAGAGATATACTGAGCAGTGAGAAGGTGACCAACAATAAACAAACGTGAACTGTCCAAAGTTTCCAACAGTTTTTAAACTCTTTGTTATTTCTCATTGCGGTACATTATTTCACATGAATACAAAAAAAACAAAACTAAACGGACTGTCGGAGATTCGTTTCCGTTCGATGATTTTCCTCCTCAGAATGGCGGGAGTTCCGTTTCAGATGAAGAAAAAATCGACCATTTACACTATATATATGGTAACAGTGACTGTATGTTGTTTCAGTACAGTTATAGGCATGTTCGTCGATGTGTACATACATTGGGACGAGTTAGGACGCGCCATGACATCAATGCGAGCGTTATTACCGTTCACGAATGTTATGTGGATATTTACATACTGCAGGTAAGTAACAACAGTGGCTGTAAAAAGTGCAGTATAAAAAATGTGATAAAAAGTATATGAAATATATTTCAGAAGTGATAAATTTAATGTCAATTGTATTACAGAAGTTGTGACTTGAATGGAACTCGGTATATGCGAGATGTCCACTATTTATTTTTAATGTACGTGCGCCAAATAATATATGGTTAGATGGTTTTATGTATAATATTTAGAATATATGAACATCATGTTGTTTACCTGACAGTTGTCTACGACATTCTGCGGAAATACGTCAGTGTAGAATATACATTGGAGACTAAAATGAAAAGTTGGCCCAAAATATATCGTAACACATTAGCTTTTGCAAAGAGAGAGCGATGTTCAGGAACAGAAAGTGTATTGTTCAAATGCTAGATTTTGACATCAGTGAAAATTTTCTTTCCTGTTGAAAGCATAGCAAAGTTAACATCGTAACATTAATGACCTCCACTCAAGACAGAACAATTAATATCCTGATTTCAGAATTTTATTGGCCAAGAATTACATTAATCAAAATCTCCTGCTGTCCTTTGAGTGCTTTTCAAAATTTAACAAACCTGAGATTACGGTTGGTTCCTTTGTTTCAGATTTCGACAACGCAGTATTGAACGTGCAATGGACCTAACAGACAGTTTCACGTGGAAAGATCTGCCGACCAGAGACGCTGACACCGGATACTTGACAGCGACAGGTTGGATACCGCTGACTATGAAGTACGGCAGAAATGCAGCTATTGTGATCTTGTGTTTTCATACCGTCCAGACAACCATACGCATCGTGACAAACCACGAAACACTGTTCATTACGTGGTATCCTTTCGACTGGACTGTTTCACCGTTCTACGAACTGGTTAACATCTCACAGGTAACATTTTCTAAGACTGATCCTCATAAAAGTGGAGGTGCTGATAATTCCTTAGCCCGACCTATTTACCGTTGTCGTGGGACGGAATCGTTAGTGTCTGTGAAAGAGGGGTCTGTTCATGTGCCGAAGTGCAGGTCTTTCCTTGTTACAGAGGTTGAAAAGAAAATGTCACGCGACGCGCGCGATTTCAACAAAATCGAGAAAGGAGCTCTCGTAAAGTATTTTTCTTTTTCCTGCAAGGCAAGACGCCGAAGGAAATTTACTCCCAATATGATAGAAAAGTTAAGGGAATATGCACCATTGTATGTCACCGTAACAAAATTGGGTGGCCCAGTTTAAGCGTGGTGATTTTTCCACTTGTGATGCTCCTCGTCTTGGACGACCCAAAACACTGGCCACGCCGGTGATTATTGATCAAATTCGTGAGCTAATCTTGGAAAACCGCCGGATTAAGACTAAATCAATAGCTGAGCAATTGGCCATCTCACGTGAGCGTGTTGGTTCCATCATTCATGAAGATTTGGACATGCGAAAGCTCTCCGCGAAGGAGGTCCCGAAATGCCTGAACGCTGAATAAAAATGTCAACGGTGCCAGTCATCTGAGCAAATTAGAAATTTTTTCGGCGCGATCAAATTTATTTCCTGTCGGGCGCGATTGGTGACCATGGATGAAACCTGGTTATATCACTATGATCCGGAGACAAAACAAAAATCAATGGAGTGGCGGCATAACGGCTCACTCCGCCCCAAAAAATTCAAGAGTGCAAAAATTCGCTGAAAAATTTCTCGTCTCGACGTTTTGGGATCAAGACGGCATCCTCCTCATTGATTATATTCCAAAAGACCAAACTATCAACGCGGAGTATTATTTATCTCTGGTGGTTCATTTGAAGGACATTTTGAAGGAAATACGCCGCGGGAAGATCACCAAGTGGGTCTTGTTCTTGCACGAAAATGCCCCAATTCACCCGGCACTTGTAACCCAGAAGAAACCTGCCTACCTGTGCTTCCGATATCTTGATCACCCACACTATTCTCCAGATCTGGCCCCGTCGGAATACCACCTGTTCCCTGGACTGAAAAATCAATTGAAAGGTCGCCATTTTTCGTCCGACGCGGAGATCATTCCTGCCGTGGAGACCTGGTTGGTCGGACAACATTTTAAATTTTTTTTAAGCGGCTTGCAAATGTTAGAGCGAAGGGCTAATACGTGTACTGAGCTTCGTGGGGAGTATGTTGAATCAATACCGAGTTTGGTCGTTGTAGCTTGTTTCCTTTGTGGTAGAGCTAAAGACCAACACGCCCTCGTAATATTATTAATTTAATAGACTGAGTTATTAGATAAAATTTCCCTTTTTTTCTTTCTTCCTTTCATACTGTCCCATTTCCTTTCCTATTTATCCACGACGCTCTCCGACACAGAGCGTTGGTCTGTTGGCTGACAAAGAGGAATTCGAAAATTTTGCATCGTGGTTCACTAGTTCTAATCGTGTCACTGATCCGGAATTTATCTGCAGAACTGAGAGAGAGAAACAAAACTTTCGGTATATCCAGTGTATCGGCCGGCACCCAGTGAATACAAATCCATAGCGCTACAACAGTACAAGCTGATCAGATTAACGGTCGTATCATTACGTGATCTATCGTTGTGTCGTATTTAGCAAGGATAATTATTAATGATAACTGGAGACAGATGTCAGTGACACCGATCAGGTTTTACATCAAGGAAAAAGGGTAAGATTGGCAATACTCTCGTTCACAAAAACATAGCACCCATTCTTTTCACCCTCACAATTCATTTGTAAACCTTCCACAAAATTTAACACCGCCCCCCCCCCCCAAACACCACAATTTTGTATTGAGCCACACTCAACACAGACACGTGTGAAAAAAGGAAGTCAATTATTTTTTAAACAATATATCTGCCGTACAATAGTTTATTTTGATTTGCTACACAAAAATGTTCACTACTGTCCTGCACTTGACAGATAATTTTACGTCCAGGACGTCAATTTTATTTCTTTTTCTAAATGAGGCACCTCGGCCCTTATTCTGGTCATGGTCTTTCTTTCACGAAGTTTTCAGATGTCACTCAGACATAGCACACTCGGTAGGACTCCTCCGGACGAGTGATCAGACGCTCAGACCTCTACCTGACAACCACAATATTCACACCAGACAGACATCCATGCCCTCGGTGGGATTCGAAACCCCAATCCCAGCAAGCGAAAGGCGCAGACCCACGCCTTAGACAGCCCGGCTACAGGGATCGACTTCTTAGTTATATACTCGTTCTATCAGGCGATTCACAGCACATAGTAGTTACTGGAGTAACATAACGAAGAATGAGAGGGTGAAAAGTAATTTTTAATTCTCATCGTTAAATTGTAGTTGGCGAAAAAGTATTTTATGTTCCATACACTATGTCCTGTAATAGAATATTATGTGTTTTATTCTTAGAAAAATCGTTACCGCTGACAGTCTAATTCCTAAGTACGTAGGTGGGCTGATAAGTTTTGCCTCCACTGTAATATTTTTATTTACATTAGACATATCTGGATAAAATCGTTTCTGTGTAGTCGCATGGTACCTCTCTTCCATCATATTTCACCTTGAATACACAGATGTTTACAGTCCTCAACCAGCGCACATCGAAATGGAAAAATTTTCAGAAGGTCGGTTCAAACAGCGTTCTCTTATTAAATTCTTAACCGCGGGAAAAGTTCCTCCGAATTAAAATTCACAGACGAATGCAAGCCGTTTATGTTGATCAATTTGTTGATGTGAGTATAGTATGACGCTGGTTAAGATGGTTCAAAGATGGAGAAATTTGGCAAACAGATTTGAGTGACAAAACACGAAGTGGACGGATTTCAAAAAGTAGTGCAGCCCTGGCGGAAGTGTATTAAAGTGCGTGGTGAATTTGTATAAAAATAATTATGCAGTTTTGAAAGTAATTCATGTAGGAATATTTCTTCTTTATTTCATTAAAATATCTTTTCCCGTTTATTTCCTTTTTAAGTGGAGGCAAACCTTATCACGCCGCCCTCGTATATCTCCATTTTCATACATTCTTCGCCTTTCCTATGCTTTACATTCACTTATTCATTTCGCGATACCAGATTTCTCACCGACAAATTTACTGTGAAATTATTCAGATAAAACAGATATCACAAATTGTTTTCATTTAGAATCTGTAAAGTCGTTCATTTTTAATCCAATAAAATGTCATATCGTTTTCGATTGGATGTACATTTCCAATTCATGGACGAAAGATAAGACCTGGAAAACAAGAATACGAAGTCAAACTTGCCATTTTCTTATAGTTCTTAGCGTAAGAAGAAATTATTAACGTCAGAATTCCTAAATGGCTTCATTGTAACGTAAATTTATTTTGTAAATATTCACTTTTTTACAGTGTTTCACATCACTGCTAGCAACGGGTATTGCATGTGGTTATATTTCTATGGTTACCACTCTGATCGCCGTGGCCTGTACTCAGTTCCAAAAGCTGAATATGGCTATACTGGATATCAGACAGCAACTCATCACACCTCACCACCGGCAGGAATTTGAATATGATCATACAATTGGAAACTGCTACTTGAAATCTAAGTTAAATGTGTGCATTCGACACCATCAGAATATAATAGAGTAAGTTCAAAAGAATATACATAACAAATTAATGTAACTACAAAATACAAGAGGTATTTATTTTACAGTCTCTAATATTTATTTACTTACTTACTTACTCACCCACTCCATGGAGCAGTGTCCTTCTTCAGAAACTAACCGGTCCTCAGCTACTCAAGAAAACCCCTGGTTTTTATAGAACACGAATGTTCATCAGTACAATGAAAATTCCCCGCCACCTGTCCCATACGGAGCCAGATCGATCCAGTCCATGACCTGGATCCCCCATCCTGAAGATCCATCTTAATATTATCCTGCCATCTACGGCTGTGTTTCCATTTAGTCTCTTTCCCTCAGGTTTCCCCACCTAAACCCTGTATGCACCTCCGCTCTCCCCATAACTGCTCCATGCTCCAGCCATTTAATTCTTCTTGATTTGATCAACCCAATAATATTTTGCAGGGTGTTAAGATCATTAAGCTCCTCATTATATAATTTTATCAACTCCCCTGTTTCCTCGTCCCTCTTAGGCTCCCCTCAGCACCCTATTCTCAAACGCCCTCAGCCTACGTTCATCACTCAGTATGAACGACCAAGTTTCACACCTATACAACAGGCAAAATTATACTTCTGTATATCTCAGTTTTGGACAACAAAATATCCTGCACCGAGTGATAGCAAGCATTCACTGAATTCCATCTCCTCTGAATTTTTTCATGAACAGAATTATGATCTGTTAAAGTTGTACCCACACATTTGAAATCTTCCACCCTTTCAAAGGAGCTATCACCAAACTATATATATTGACCCATTCCTGCATTCTGAACTAGAGACTTGACCATGTACTTAATTTATCAGCAGTCACTTCTGATCAATCTCCTTACTAGCGACTAGAAAAGCTTCTGTGTTTTTCACTATAGTATATACGCTTCCGCCCAATATAACAATCATCAGCATTAACTAGAAGCTTAGGGGTACATTATAGTTTCAAGCCATCCTCATTTACCTGAACTCTCCTAATGGGATACCTTAAAGCAAATTTTAAAAGCAATGGTGACAAAGAATCCCCTTTTATTTTCAAATCATTCCTAATAGGTAAAATGTCAGACAAATTATTTCCTAACTCAACACTGTTACAGGCTTCATTCAGATACACATTTATTAGCCATACCATTCTCATAGGAATACCAGGCTCAATGGAAATACTCCTATTATAGAAGACCTCCCTTCTAACTCAATCATAAACTTTCTTGAAGTCTACAAATCGTTGATGGACTGATTAATTGTATTACATTTTTTCTCAAGTATTTGAAGAATGTTGAATACATGATCAGTAGTTGATCTGCTGAGTCGAAATCCACACTAATGATACCCTGTATGTTCCTCTGCTTAAGGCGAAAACCTTGAAAGCAGGATATAGGAAAACATTTTGCACGTAATTAACAAATGTGACATGCCTTTATAATTATTACATGCTGTTTTAAAACCTTACTTAGAGAGAGGTACAATGATCGACTACTTCCACTCCACAGGAACTTACTCCTTATTCCAATCAGATTTAATAATTTTAGTGATCTCAGAAAGAACTGTTCTACCCACTTGCAATAGTCAGTTCTCCTAGGATTTGATCAATACCAGGTTTTTGTGTCTTTTCAGCTTTTAAATAATTATTTAAACCTCAAAGGCACTCAGCTCATGAAATTCTGTAATATTTATTACAGAAGGTGAAACACAAATCACCATGAAAAAAGTCCCTCTATAGACTATTTCTGATAAAAAACGCATAACATATAATCTAAAACTGAAACATAAGAGAAACACTCCGTAAGATTTAACATGTTTAGTATTTTTCAAAGTACTGTACTTTTTCCCCTAATCCACAGGTTCATGCAGCAACTGGAAGATGCGCTGAATGTCTCTCTGTGTGGCCACTTTTTGATTATGTTGGCCACAATGTGCTTCGCTGCTTTTTCTGTAGCTACGGTACAGTATAAGAAATTTTGTATGTTTTAACACTGGCAGATACTGACTGCTGCAATGCGACGCTCTGAATTCGGGTAGATGTGCATCAATATTCTACCTAAATTTTACTGGTAGATAAATAATTGATATATATATATATGTATATAGATGTATGTATATGTATATACACACACACATATACGCATATATACGAGTATATATATACATACACATACACACCCAAAACCACATACATGTATATATACGCATGTAAACAAAGCAAAGGAATGTATATTTCTATATCATGGCGGCCTACCAATATGCCATAAGCCGGATTGTAGAAAGGACTTAGAGAATCCATTACTAGATTCAGAAGACAGACAAACCACCTTTTTTTCTTTCAGGGCAGTCAGTTCCAATACACAGAACATGTAACATGTCACTTGTCACGTTTCACATAAAGATATGTTACAACACTTCTTCAGACAGAATAACAGTACCTGTTTATCAAGTTCGCCGGTCAATAAGAGTCTCCCAGTTCTCTCTGTTGCTGTTTGTCTAATACATTTGTTATTGACACATTCATGAAACCGCAATCAGGACAAATTTTTAAAATCTGAACACATTCTTGTTTCTTTTCTCATTTAACAATATAAATGTGGTTTTCATGAAACATTCACTTTCACGGATACAATTAATTATTATATCCTTGAAGTTAAATACCTGTCGAAAATTTCTATTTACACAAATACATAATCCAGAATATTAGTCTTTGTAAAAAGTGCACTGTTCGTATCTCTGCTTTATATATTGTATATGGCGGTTATTTAAGTTTCAGCATGTTAACTACACTTCTTCTTGTCAGTTTTAACACAATAAAAAGCGCATAACGCTGAGAAAAGTGTAAGATCAATGAAATTGTTCTGCTTCAAGCCGATAACCATCAGTACTAGCAGGCTAATTTATCATTCACCTGTCTTTTTTTGATAACAAATCAAATTCTCAAGCTCCTTACCTGTGATTAGACACCATACAACTGCTATGTGATACTCTGTGTGTATCCAAATTTTCTCCACAAGTGTAGCTTCCATGTTCAGAGATGAACGACACTTTGCTTTAATTTCTTGTAATATTTGACGGTGGAACAAATTCATGAATGGATTACAGTGATAAAGCTGATGTTCTGTTCGTAGAGGAAAACCAGTATGATGTCAGTGTTTTGTTCTGGATTGCTCAGAACTGCAGTGCATAGCCTCCGTTTGACTGGGTGAACTGAGATATAGTTTGGAGCAAATATCTTTCCTGAGGTCACATTTCCATTGCGTGGATAGATTCCAGCATATCTTGGAGATGAGACAACATCGTTAGTGGCAGCAGGCATCGTCCATGCTTCTGAGACACGCAGTTTTAGGGATTATTTACACGGTCCTTTCTTAAAAATATTTCTATTCTAATTTTTGTGCGTAAAATGTATCTGGTACTGTAAACGCATAGAGATTAATTTTTGCATTCATTGTGCATCATTTTTACTTTATAATTTGTAACATTGATTTCTAAATTCAGAATGTTATGAAGTTGCACAATATTACATGGATAGCCTGAGGTTGAGAGTTACGGGCGTATGATTACGTCATTGGCGTTACCTCTTTGTCCCCACATGGTCAGATAGCCGCGGAAGTCAGTATCACGCGCAACTTATGGCCGATGGGTGTTCTGCGTTCTGCCACAACGCGTAATTAATTAATTACAGTCACCAAGTGGTTAGATAGTGTACCAACAGGTCGCTGTTCTCTCACACTAAGTTCAGTGATCATAACAAGTGTGCTACATCACCGTAGTGGAACAACCACAACGTTGAAACAGTGTTTGTGTAATTGTGTGACCTAGGAACATGCTAAATCACATCGTCATTATCAACATATAACTACTTTAAGTTTTATCCAGAAGTTATTAAGTGTCATAAGGGAGCACAACCCAGTCTGCTCCCATTATCAAACTGGCCACTACGCCACGTAACCTGTGTTATGCAACGAGTGAATACAATTTCTAGATAAGCACATTTAGTGTTGCAACATTGTGTGAAATCAACCAAGTGACTGTTAGCAAGCATTCCATTCAGTCGTTAACAAATCTTGTATTACACTGTAAACAGTGACTAGTTCTTAACACTGCAAGATGCAGTTCTAAACATATTATTTTTATGAATTATACCAACTATTGGGTATCAAATTGATTCCGTTAGAAGTTATTGCATTACCAAGGTAACAGTGATTTCAATAAGTGTTTAAATGTTATTAAATAAAACTAATCCTTGTTGTGAAACCAGCATTTTTTGATGGACAGAAACTGTCCATAGTCTTTGTGTACCCTCAGCCAGAGCAGCGCGTACAGATATACATAACTTAATTACTACTGTTACAACATAAAATAATCTGTATTTTACTAGATTATCATCAATATCAGCATCATCATTATCATTAGTGATACAACACCCTTAAATATGTCTCGGTTCCACTAGGATCCTCCACCATTCATCTATATCTTAAGTCTTCATCGTGCCATTAATAAAACTCGTTTGGCTCGTGTCATGAAAAAAAAAATCAGTATGTCTGACTATGGGCCTACTACTCTTCTTTCCCCATTTCGACTACAATTTAAAATTTTTTATGCCTTTCACTGTCACTATTGCTAATCCTACGTACTGTCCCCCTTATCCTGCATGTCTTCAACACTATTGTAATGTCTAGTTGTATAAAGATTTCATAGAACTACCCTTGTGCAGCATTTCACACAATTCAACACTCCAGCTTTAACATAAAATTTCCCCTCATTGTTAAAATGTCAGTCTGATATTACTTTCAACTCTCAGAGAAGGGAAATAGAGGACTGGAAAATGAATTTTTCATTTTAGATAATATGCGTACAAATAAACGTAAGCAACAAGCAAATGACTTATAACTGAACATCACGTACTGATATATACAAATTAATAGAATTTGTAACAGACTGCACAGAGATAATATTACACTCCACAGCAAGTTGAACATAATACTCAACCCCTTAAACGCACTTCCACAGACACATTACGACTACTTGGCTGATAAGTACAGAAGCGAACTAAAC
>Ga0209737_10003646_pt1 | contig 10744 bp, 9 predicted proteins | sample TergutCu122P3_FD_187284 | JGI IMG/M metagenome (GOLD analysis project Ga0209737, IMG submission 187284) | Cubitermes ugandensis P3 segment gut microbial communities from Kakamega Forest, Kenya - Cu122 P3 (SPAdes) (version 2) | ecosystem: Host-associated > Arthropoda: Insects > Digestive system >...
GGTCGCGTACAAGATCGGTTACAAATTTTTTATCAGAATATCTGTGAAGTATGTTTACCTGCAGCATAGCGTCATAAAATATTATTGTAAGATTTTCTGACGGCCCCTTAACAACACGGTACACCGGTATAAAAATAACGTCTTTATCCTGCGCCATTTGCTGGTTGTAGAAATTGTCCCTCAATTTACTTTGTTTGTGCAATGATATATAAGGTATTAACAGCCACGGTAAAATAACAAGCGCGTAAATCAAAAAACCCGTAAAACAAGCGACAAAAGTCAAGATGAACCCTGACGTAAGAACGCCGTTTGTTCCTTGCAGGATGGGATTATTTTTGTTGTTTGTGACCTCGGCTTTCGCATCCCTGAACCGGATAAATCTTAATGATGTTTCTTCCGCAAATTCATAGAAAAATCTATTTGTCGGGGAATTAGTCCGCATCCAAACCTCATAAGGATACATTCCCCACATGGAATGGATATGACCCAGGTTTGCTACCACCAGAAACTGGTCTTCAAAAACAGTAATACCGCCGGATTCCTTGCTGACCCGGTCGGAAAAACTTGGCCAATAATCGATAAAACCGACAATTAAACCAGTCATCCTGTTCCCATAACTATCCGCGTAGGTAATTTTTTCACCAACCGTAAGCTCATATCTGGTTCTAAAATTGCTCGATAAAAGAACCGCACTTTCGTTGGCGGCAAGCGCATTTAGATAGTAATTTATATGAATCGGCAACAAATCATTTCTATACCATACGGTTTGACCAAAGGTTTCGGTATCAATAGCCATCAAAGAAGCACTGCCAATATTGGTATTTTCACTGCGGACCGTGATAGTACTCTGCATAACCTTAGTTAATGCATCCACTTCCGGAAAAGCGGTAAACCGCTCAAAATCAGGCTCCGTATAAATTACCTGGTCAGGTGGTTCAAACGGCATACCCGGTTCCGGCTGATAGATATTATCCCGAAATCTTTCGGCAAAAATTAAATCCGCGCCAACATCATATTTTATCATATGTTCATTATTAGTATTCAGCGTCCGTGCGGTTGTTGCGCTGAAAATCCCAAGACATATGGTGAAAATCAAGAAAATCATGATAAATTGTTCTTCTTTGGAAAAACGGATGACTTTTAACAGGGACACATAAAGTGCCGGTGACCAAAGTTTATTTCCAATTTTAAAAATAAGCTTAATAAGGTATGGATATAATCGCAGGCAAAATAAACCAAACCCGATGATAAACATTGAAGACGCAATAAATATGACCGGGTCAACTGTGTGGACTTCAACTACGGTCAGTGCCATCAGTTCCCTGCGGCTTAAAAAATTATAATATCCATAACTTGATAAACCCATGAATAATATATCCAAAAAAAACCGCTGCCAGACAGGTTTAATCAGGTTGCCGGTTTTCCGCCTTTTATGGGCAACAATCGTAACCTTTGAAAACCCGATTACCGGAATAACCATCATCAATATCGAAGCAAACGCAGCGACACCGGAATATACAAATGCGGTTCTGTTAAGATCAACCGAAAGAGCCGTTCTTGAAACCAGCTCCATAAACCCGTTTGATGCTCCAAGAAAACCGCATATATACATACCAAGCGGTATGCCCAGCAGGATGCTTAAAATACTTACCAAAATACTTTGAAGCAAATATATCATCAATATCTGTATGCGGGATACACCACGGCTTTTTAAAATCGAAATATCATTTTGCTCAAGAATCAGGATTTGTTTTGAAATAATAAAAATATAAAAGGCTAAAAAGACATAAACGGGAACTTGCAATACTAACAGCGTAATAGTTAACCTGCTCATTCTTTCTTCATAACCTGAAAGCGCCGGGATAAAATTTTCATCATAAGACAGTACGGTTGACCTGACCCAGTCAATATCATTTCTTATATATCTGTGTGCTTCAAAATAATCTGGTATATTGCTGGCGGACATCGAATAAAAATCCAACATAACCAACCATTCGGCAGATATAGTGATTTCTTCATTAAAATCATCCACAAAATGATTCATAACAAGCTCATGTGAAACCAATATGTCACTCAAAAAATTATTCGGATTTGTTGTCCAAAACAATTCTTGGGCGGCGGTTGCTTCATAAATACCGACAATTCTTAAATAATAAAGCGTGTTACCATTTTCATCTAGAATATTGGTGACGGTTAAGAGTTCACCGAGTAATTGATTCGAACGTGACATCATTCTTTTGTTTACAATACCTTCAATGATATTTCCATCGACCAGCTCATTACTTGGCAATCTACCATGGGTTATCGTTAAATTATTTTCGAAACCCTCATATGTATTTAAGCGTAATGACCGCTCCCGTTGAAATTCATCCCTTTGTTCGGCGGGAAGGATTCTGACATTGCTGATTACCAGATTTTTTACTAAACGCTGTACGGGGACTTCGAATTTACTTACAATATAATTAACGACATTACTGTCAATATGCCTGAATGTTGGTACGCTTTTATCTTGAGCGACGCTATTAAAGCTATATCGAAGCTCTATTTTCGCAGGATAGACATTTTTATCGATTTGAATCTGTTCCATATTTTTAGCAAGAATACGATTCATGGCTGCCTGGGTATAAATAGGCGTACCGGAAACGATTCCTATCAACATAATATTGCCGAGCAAAAGACACAGCATTATCCACTTATTTTTCCATATTTTTGATAAGAGAAAAGAAACCAATTAACGACTCCTTACTATGAGCTGTCCCTCATCGAGTCCCGCGAGGATTTGCACATTATTATTATCACTGTAACCTATTTCCACAAAACGAATATTTATATTACCATCTTCATACAAGAAAACATAAGGGGCATCATCCAAATAATGAAGGGCATTCGTGGGGATGCCTAAAACATCATATAATTCTATGATCTTGACAATTCCGTCAAATCTGAAGTTGCGTATATCGGTATATTCAACATCTAATTCGTGAATCGCCTCCCAAAATGCTTTAGCATCTGTCGGCTGTACAATAAAATCATAGGAACCCTGCCTGGTATTTGCTGCCAGCGGGTCCGATACTACCTTGAAATCAAAATCCAAATTCCAATTAGCCAATGTTGCCGGAAAAATATCTCCATATCTGACCTGCGAAATATCTCCCCCCGTGACAACAAATTGTATTTTGGTTGGGTCAATAACACTGTATACCAAATCCCAGGGATTTACTATTGCTCCCTGGCTCAAAGAGCGTTCTATTAGGACAACTCCGTCAAACGGGGCGATGATTTTGTCACCTTGCAATGCCCTGCTAAGTTCGATACGCCGCTCATTAAGCTCCGCCATGGTGTTTTCATGCTGCCTTAAAAAATTATCATTTAATAACACCTGTTTTTGTATTCTTTGATTCTGTGTTTTAAGCTCAAATTCATCGGTTATTTCATGGCGTGCAACTCTCATCTCCCGCAAAATATCCTGATTTTGGAGTTGGTCCCTTTCAAATGCATGATTGGTCTGGTTTATGGTGAGTATTAACGTTTCCAGTTCTGATTCGACTAATCTTGTATCAAATTCGGCAACCGCCAGCACATCCCCCTTTTTAAATGTATCATTTACGGTTACATATCCCTGCTTAAACCGCGCGTCATGACGGCCAAAGTGAAGATTACGAATTATCCCTGCGTCAAAAGTCACCCACACATTTAACGTCCGGAAAATATCAACTCTTTGGACTTCGATTAAATTCGCGGGACTCGTTGCATCGTATTCGGCATCAATTTGAATTATATCTCCACTTGCCACCGCCCTGTCCGCCGCTTGCTCGGATATTACATCCCTGTCCAACAATGATGTGCAAGCAGTCAAAAGAACCATCCAAAATAACGGTATAATAAATATTAAATTTTTATTGCTTTTAGCGTACAAATACTTCCTCCCCTTCTTCCAAACCGTAAGTAACCTCAATAAACGCCCTGTTCTTGATACCGGTCCTTATAACCCGCTTTTCCCTGGTTCCGCTGTTATTAACATATACATATGTCTCCCCAAGTGATGTAAAGATACAATTTGCCGGTATCATTAATGTATCTTCCGAGACATGGACATAATGCTTGATAATAACCGGAGCTCCGGGGCTTAAATCAAAATCCGGATTGATAATGTCAAATCTGTTCGGCAAGGCAATACTGTTAAGTGTATAAAATGATCTTTCATCGGTGCTTAATTCCCGCACATTCAAATCATATATTTCCTCACCGATTATTGCTTTTATTTTAAGATTCGCTGACTGTCTTATTAATAGACTATTTGGTAAAGCAATTTCTATAAAAATATCTTTTTCATCACTTATAGCCACGACAGTTTGGAAAGGAGACAAATGTTCGCGATGAGGAATAGGGGCAAGCCAGGTGATAACCCCGTCATATGGGGCTGTTATCACAGCGTTGTTTAACCGCTCGCGGATAAGGCCAAGTTGAGCCTGCATATCACGGAGATTTAATTCCTGCCGTTCAAGCGTATGCTTGAGTTCAAGTTCTTTTACCTTAATATCTAAACGGTTTAATGCTAATGACATATCTAAACGGCTTAATGCTGAAAAATCATCGCGAGCTTCTTCCTGTTTGGCCAAAATTTCATCATTTATCGCCTGTAGTATCGCCAAATCGCTTCTTATCAAATTATTTTCGTGTTCATGCGCTTCCCTGGTCCTGCTAATTTGCCTTTGATGGTTCCTTAGTTGCCTGTCAATGCTTTCGGTATCAAGACGCGCCAAAATCTGACCTTGCCTTACGCTGTCCCCTACCATCACATCAAATCTATCAAATCGTAATGAGGTATTGCCAAAATCCAAGTGTTCACTGGTTACACGGACTATACCCGGATATTGCCTGATTTGCTCAATTGTTCCGCGTTTGACTTTCGCAAAATTTATTGTTTCACTAACCGGTGTCTTAAGTTCCGGCGGGCTTAAATCCCGCTGGTCTTGTGAACAAGCGGTCAGACTGAATAATAATATTAAGCTGATACTAACCAATAATTTTTTTACCAATTTACCTAAGCCTCGTCAATCAACTATTATAACCTCACCGGCTTCCAAACCACCGAGAATCTCTGATACATGGTTTCCGACAAGCCCAACCTTGACATCCCTGAGCGTACGCAAATCATCTTCAAGCACATAAACAAATGTCCTGTCTTTATAAGTATTTATCACATAATTGGGAACAAATAATACATTCTCCGTTTTATCGAGGACAACACGGATTACACCCGAAGTTGCTGTGGTAAACCCATATTGGTAACCCTCATGAATCAAAATAAATGCTTCAAAATCGCTTCGATTGGCGGTTATATTGTGTGCCGCCGGGTCAATGACAATACCCTCATACTCATCGGGCCTTATCAAGACATTGACTGTATCACCGATATTTAATAATCTGGCACCACTTTCAGTTACAATGAAAACGGTCTCAGTCATATCGGAAATTGTAACCATGTTGCTTCCGGCAGTAGTTCTTTCCCAGCTATGGAATCTTTGCAAAAACGTAACATATCCGTCCATGGAAGCGCGCAAAACCCTGCGTTCGAGCTCGTTTCTGTGATTTTGGATTTTTAAATTGATTAAATCTATTTGATGAGTGAGATCATCGTGCTGTCTTTGATAACTTATTGTATCAACTTCTGTTTTAAGCAGTCGTGCTCTTTCCCTAATATGTACCTGTCTTTCATCAAGCTGCCTTAATCTTAACTTCACCATCTCCAGTTCCCTGGTTGCCTGCCTAAGTTCCTGCTCGTAATGACCTCTTTCGAGTTCAAAAAGAATATCGCCTTTTTTGACCGCATCCCCCATTTTGACATTGACCCTGTCAATCAGTAAGCCGCTCACGTCAAATGACAGCACCTCCTGTCTGGCAGGCACAAGCATTGTCCGTAAATCTTGAAATAAAACTACATCACCGACTGCCACTTGAACCGTATTAAAAATATCCGGCGCGGGTACTGACAAGGCCGGAGCGGGAAGAACATCTTCTTCTAATGGTAGGCATGCGGATAATAATAAGAATTTTAGTATTATTACTGCATAAAGGGTCGTTTTCTTCATTGGTTGTCCATGGTGCTGTGTTGGTTTGAAAATCATGTCTTTCCTATTATAACGAAATAATTTGGAAAATGCAATCGGTATTGCTAAAAATGATTACGCGTATAATAATAAGTCGCTTAAGTGGCAGTTAAGGCAATCCATATGTAAAATAGAAGTATAAAATCATTAACTCTAAGATTTACACAAGATTTCATCAATACTTAATACCTCTTTATTTAATTCTATTTCCAATTTTGTCAACAACATATTTAACCAATCCAATGTTAATTGCTGTTCTTCCAAAAGCAGCTTTTTTAGCTCAGCATTTTGTAATGCAGTTTCTATTTTAATATTAATTTCGCCATATTCATTTGGTTTTACCTCACCATTTACATACATTTTATATAACTTTCGCTTTAAATCATCTTTTTCTTTCGATTTGGTATGTTGAAAATTATAATAAGTCTTTAATAAATATTCTAATTCATATAAGTAAACACCATTTTCCTTCAATGTATATACAATAGAAATATTAGATAATACTTGATTTATGTTCTGAATATTTACCGGATTCAAATATCCACTTAATTCAATTTCACCCAAAAACCACAAGCAAATTTCAAAATAGATAATTGTTAAGCGTCCAAGTCTGAGGTCATCACAATCAAAATAATCAGTAAATAAACGCCTTATTAAAGGGATTGTAAAATTTTTGTTAAATCGTCCTTTATTCATTTCAAACATCATTTGAAATACGCTTTCAGAAGTATTAATTCTATTATTGTTGAATAATGATATATAAATCTTTTTTTGCATCTCATCATCTCTTGAATTAATGAACACTGCTGTAAAATATTCTTGAAATGATCTATGAGTAAACTTATATCTCAGCCCCTCTTGATAAACAACACATACTGTAGCTATTAAATCCTGTATGTAATCATCAATATTAAAAGGTTTTTCCTTTATATGATAATTACTAATTTTAGTTAGTTTATCCCTTAATTCTTCACGTGAATATTCAAATTCTTTATTAATATAACCATTAAAACAGAAGAATGCAAATACTTGCTTAAAGTCATCCTCATCTAATTTACTATGTATTTTCCTTTCAAAAATGCCTTTAGTTTTATCATGACGTTTAAATAATGCATTAAATGCTTCATAATAAAATTTGTGCATAACATTTGAAATATTGCCATATTCCCCAAATACAATCAACATCATCGTTAATAATAGAGGATTAGATGCAAATGATTGGTGTTTTTCATATAAATCATCGCTTAACCGGCTTATAAAAGTTGCTTTAATTTCTGCATCATATGGTATCTTACCTATCAATTTTTTTGCATTTTTTAAGTCAAAAGCCATAGGTTCAAGTTTTGTGAAACGTTGCCACGATGTAAAGTCGCGACATTCACGCGATGTAACTACATAATTATTGTGAGGATACTTATCACATAATAGGTCAATTTCTTTGTATACATAATCTTCTTTTTCAGATATTATTTCGTCAAATCCATCGAATATAAATAAAAAATCTAAACGGCTTATGGCATGCCTAAAAACCTCTGTTTCTTCATAAAAATCATATCTCTTAATACAGTAATGAATAAATTGTATGAAATCACCTTCAAAATCATTAATATCTCTCAATTCAACAAAGATTGGAATCAAACCATTGTCATTCTCTATTGCATTCAAGAAGTAATGCTTCATCAATGTGGATTTTCCTACAGCACCACTTCCTAATATTAAAATAAAATTCGAAATGTTCAACACATTTTGAACATTGTTAACTAATATCTTCTTTCCATTGTTAGATAGTGGATTTGGGACGAAAAAATCATATAATTTCTGAGGCTCTTGGGATAAAATGGTTCTTACAACACCATATTTTTCAGAAGCCCTTTTTAAATACTTTCTATATGTATCAAATGATTCTGCATCCAGCTTTTGATATGCAGTCTTACCTTTTTTTACTATCTTTTCTATTACTCCAGCACTTGTATTTATTGTTTCTCCTACAGTTTTTGCTGCTTCAATTTCTGAAATTGCCATAGCCCATCTCTCCTTAGCACTTTAAATCCTTCCTAATACAATTCGGTTTCTCTACAATCATTCATATACTTAGTGGTTATCAATTATTCCTTGACAACCACTTTATTATTTAACTCAATTGATTAATACAGGCTTGATAAATCATTAATTTTGACTCCAAATAATCTAGCTTTGGCTTTAAAATATTTATCAATCAGTGGCGAACATTCATAACATATATACTTTTCTTCATTATCAGTGTTTACATTAGTTTTTTCAAATATAATTCTAGGTTTGTCGCCAGAATTGTCAAATACCATCGCACTATTCGAATTCAAAATAACTTCAAACATTAAGTTCATGCTCTTTTTATACCGAGATATTACTTTTTCGGGCGGTACATCGTGTCCTCCTTGATTAACTCTTTCTGCTATACGTTTTAGATTGATATTATAATCAGATGTAACCACATATATAACTGTTACATTGTAATTCGACGCTTTAGCATCTTTAATAAATTTTAACTTATCTTCCTTCGATAAAACTGTCTCAAAAGAAAATGAATTTTCTAAAGCCACTTGATTAATACGAGTCAATTCTGCTACTTGCATGGCTTTAATATAAGCGCCTACATCGTTTTTCTTATCATGTGGGACAAGTTGATCGGGACAGATAAAATCTAATGGACACATTCCGTTTTGCCGAAATCTGTCCACTATAGTTGACTTTCCAGATCCATTCGGACCTGCAAACACATACATCTGTTTAATATTAGTCATAGTCAACCATCTTCTTTTGTAAATCCGCAAACACCTTATCCACAGTTTCTTTAGCGGCTTTGCGTAGTCTTCCATCAACTTCATTGTAATTTGGTGCTTCAAAGTCATTTATAATAATTTTAGCTTCCTCTAGCAAATTAGTTGTCATATGAATCACCTCGTGAAATTAAATAAACCCTTTGCTATATTCTACGTCTATATCTTACCACAATCTATTTTATTAATCAATATAGCAATCTAGCAATCTCCGCTAATGCCTATTCGGTATGTGTAAGTGTTGTCAAAAACTTTTTCAATTCTGCTCTGCTTTTAATAATGATTTGTTCATTTTCATTATATTTCGCGAGACATTTTAATATATTTCTCCTCGATTTGACGGGAAATCCCCACAATACCCATTTTATGAAAGTAAAATCAAATTTTTCAGGGCAACCTTCTGCCATGTCCGGTCTTGTTTTTCCTAAATGCTTGATTATACGTTTGATAACGTCAAGTAAGCATAAAAACCGGTTATAATCTAGGAATACTACTGTATCAGCCCTGTTAATTCTTATTTCTAAAGTGCTGTTGAAATTTCCGTCCAAAATCCATTCGGGTTCAGAAATTATTTTTCTTACTTTTTCATCCCATTCTTCTTTTGGTGTTTTTACCCAACCTTTTTTCCAATATTCTTTGTCAAGGTGAATAACTGGTAGTTTAAGCAATTCGCCAAGTTTATATGAAAGAGTGGTTTTCCCGCTGCCACTGTTTCCGATTATAATTATTCTGTTGCCTAACTTATACGACATATATTCATCCCATATAGTTTTATCAAAACTATTTATTAGTCGAGAAAAGAAACACTTTATGGTAATCCACTCCTAATTTTTCATTGGGGACTATTTCATATTTACCACTAGTGTAATCACTGACAACTTTTGACCAAAACCCAACCGAGTTGGTGTTCCTATTGAATGTGTTAAGCTGCCATATCCCCATAAATTTATCGAATAGATAATTTGCTGCGAATTTCCCGACTCCTAAACCTCTGTATTTATACATTACGAAAAAATCAGACATAACATAGTCTGTTTTTCTATCGTCCAAATAAAAATAATCGCTGATAATCATAGCGAAACCTGCCAACTTGCGGTTCACTTTGATAAAAAAAGCCTTTCGCGTTGTACCTTCCTGCCAGTAATTGTCTAAGTAATCGAAACCATAAAGCCCTAACTTGTTTACATCATCACCACCGTATTGTGATAATTCATAATCATATTTTTCCATAAGGTTTCGTAATATTTCTTTTTCATCGCGTTCTACTGGCGTTATTTCAATTATCATATATACCTACTTCCTTAATGCCCTCATCTTTCACAACCGCTAAAGTATATCCCAATGGTTTTAATACCCTAATCATGCTTTTCACTTGTGGGGAATGTGCCGCGCTTTCTAACCGGGCAATGACTGGCTGTTTAATTCCGCATAACTCTGATAGCTGTTTTTGTGTCATGCCGCTTTCTTCCCTTGCTTCCACAACTGCTTTGATAAGGGATTTTTCAAGATTGATGATACTCTCTTCTTCCGGTGTGATATTTAAAGTTTTACGATATTCTTTCCATGTAGTAGCCATATTATTTACCCTCTCTCTTAATGTAATCTTCAAGATTACGCTTTGCTTGTTCCAGTTCCCAAGGCGGTAATTTTGCTGATGCCTTTTTGAAGTGGTGTAACAAAATATACTTCTTATCCTTATAATAAGCGTATAAATTCCTCTACTGGTTTATTGCCGTTTGCATCTTCATAAAAAATTACTTCGTACATTCAGTGTACCCCCTTGAGCTATTTATTATTATAGCAAGTTTGATATATTCC
>Ga0209737_10003647_pt1 | contig 10742 bp, 8 predicted proteins | sample TergutCu122P3_FD_187284 | JGI IMG/M metagenome (GOLD analysis project Ga0209737, IMG submission 187284) | Cubitermes ugandensis P3 segment gut microbial communities from Kakamega Forest, Kenya - Cu122 P3 (SPAdes) (version 2) | ecosystem: Host-associated > Arthropoda: Insects > Digestive system >...
TGCCGTGCGAGCTGACTTGAGTAGCTTGTGCGCTGCTTCGATACATTCCTTTCCGCTTGCTGGTCTGCCCATAATCGCCTCCTGTGATTAGGGCAATATTATTCATGATTTTATTGCAAAATAGAATAACAACGCCTGAATACGCGCTAAATGATGTAGCAGCCGAACCGCTGCTACTCCCTCCGTCACCCGGCTGCGCCGGGCGACACCTCCCTCATGAGGGAGGCATAAAGGCGGCGCGCTTCGCGCCATCCCTCCACACGAGAGAAACGCCCGTTTACCACCCCACCTTATATATATTTGTATTAACAAATAAACAGAACACCTCTTTCAATTTGTATACGTGTTTTCCACAATAAACCCGCTTAATTGTTGATACACCCGTGTCGGAATTTTTTACACTTCAGATTTTCTATATATATATATATATATATAGAAAATCAATCACTTACACCTTCTGGCATAAAAATTGCTTATAAATCGGTGTGTCTGTGAACAGACCTGCGAAGCGACATCGCTTCCCCCTTCAACACCATAAGAGGAAATTTGTATGAACAAGAAAATGATCTCGTCGCTGATTCTTGGCGCAACCATCGCGCTGGCGGCATCTTCGGCAACTGCTGGCAATGCCCCGTACGACATGACCTTTAGTTGGACCCCGGAGATAGATGTGATCAATGCGCTGATCGACGGCAACAGCGGCATCAATGTCATCAGCAGAACCTCGATCAACCCCCATAAAGGCAACAGCCAAGTCGTCTTGACTGCCGGCGGCATCGCCTTGAGCACCGGGTGGCCGGGGGGGCACTCCATCGACTATTCCTATCTAGGCGGCAATGCCTCTCTTCGGAATAAAATGGGCCACTCTACGTACCACAATTCGGGGAAATGTTTTGAGGTCATCAAGGACACGCTCAGTTGCGGCGACAATGCCGACATGCGGGCGCACCTCCAACAGGAGGTTCCCCAGGCCCAACTTTCTTTCCAGAGCATTTGGGATACGAGCATGCTCGTTTTTTCGTTCACGCTCGACGACAAGAGCCTCGACACTGTCTTGACGAGCTTCATCTTCGCCACGGATGAACTCTTCAGACCTCAAGGGGGCCCAAAAATGGACATTTTCGCTTTCTGGGTCGATGACGTGAATTACGCCCTGCTGCCGAACGGCAAAGTTGTCACGGTCGCCAATGCAATGGAGTACTTCATCGCCGGCGGCGGCGAGGACTATGGCTACAGCGACAGAACGGCTGCAATTGATATCGTTGCGAAGCTCGATATGACTCGTGATGTGCATACCATCAAAATCGCCATTGCCGATGCCTTCGACGGGTACTACGACAGCGGCGTTTTCATCGGCCGGATTTCTGTCGTTCCCGAACCCGAAACCTACGCGATGATGCTGGCCGGTCTTGCCATGGTCGGCGCCGTGGCGCGTCGCCGCCGCAAGAACGCGTAATCCGGTTCCAGACCTTTCCCGCAAGGGATGTGAAGGGGGGGCTTCAAGCCCCCTTTTTTCATATATGCCGGAAAACAAGTGTTTTACGGCAAGCCGAAAGTTGCGCCTCGTAACGTTACGCAGTACAGTGAAAACATGATTACAGGATTTCGGCACAAAGGACTTGAAGCCTTCTACAAGACCGGTACGACCCAGGGGATACAGTCTGCCCATGCTGCGAAGTTGAGCCGCATTCTTGACGTACTGAACGCCGCGAAAGGCCCGGAAGGCGTCAACATCCCTTCATTTCGCCTGCATCCTCTCAAGGGCGAACTGAAAGGCCACTGGTCGGTTTGGGTGAACGGCAACTGGCGTGTCACGTTTATCTTTGTCGGCATCAATGTCGAATTGGTCGATTATCAGGACTACCACTGAAAGGAACGCATCATGACGATGACTAAACCCACCCATCCCGGCGAAGTGTTGCGCGAGGATGTCATTGCAGCGTTGGGCTTGACCGTAAAGGAAGTGGCTGGACGGTTGGGCATGTCTCGGACAGCCTTGTCCCGCGTTTTGAATTGCCGGGCAGCGGTAAGCCCCGATCTGGCCTTGCGACTGGAACAGGCTGGCGTTGGCGCCGCCGATACGTGGCTGACCTTGCAGCTCAACTACGATCTGGCGCAGGCTCGCCTGCACCCGCAGCCCGCAGTCCGCGCCATTGGCCTTGCCCACGCATAAGCCCGTCGCCGCCAGGAAGAACCGGAGAGAGTTGCCTTCCTCTTGAGGAAGGTGGCACGCGCGAAGCGCGTGACGGAAGGAATCGCCTCCCTCTCGAGGGAGGTGGCCCGCCGAAGGCGGGTCGGAGGGAGTAACAACGCCTGAATACGCGCAATAGCTAAATGATGTAGTAGCCGAACCGCTGCTACTCCCTCCGTCACCCGGCTGCGCCGGGTGACACCTCCCTCATGAGGGAGGCATAAAGGCGGCGCGCTTCGCGCCACCCCTCCACACGAGAGAAACGCCCGTTTGCCACCCCGCCTTATATATATTTGTATTAACACATAAACAGAACACTCCAGCCAATTCGTATACGTGTTTTCCACAATAAATCCACTTAATTGCTGATACACTCGCGTCGGAATTTTTTACACTCCAAATTTTCTATATATATATATATATATATATATATAGAAAATCAATTACTTACAGCCCATGGCATAAAAATTGCTTATAAATCGGTGTGTCTGTAAACAGACCTGCGAAGCCAAGACGGCTTCCCCCTTCAACACCGTAAGAGGAAATTTGTATGAACAAGAGAATGATCTCGTCGCTGATTCTTGGCGCGACCATCGCGTTGGCGGCATCTTCGGCAACTGCCAAAGTTAACTTCGTCAACGAAAACAAGTGGGTCTTTTCTGACCTGACCATGGGCTGGTACCCGGAGAGAGACCTGGTCAATGCGCTGATCGCCGACACCAACGGCATCACTGTTACCAGCCGAGACTCGGACAGCCCCGCTGTGTTTAACTCCCACGCCCTCATGTCTGATGGCAAAATCACCATGAGCACCGGGAATGTTCTGTCTCACTCCAGCGACGGCAACAGATCCAAGAATCGGAATAAAGGCGGCCAATTTACGGCGTATGACGGGGGGCTTTGTAAAGTGGACCTGAAGTCGAATTGCGCCAACAATGCCGGTCTGCAAGCGCTCCTCCAGGCGGAGTACCCCTTTACCACTGTTTATCCCTACCACATTTACGACACAGCCCTGCTGACTTTTTCGTTCACGCTCGACGACAAGAGCCTCGACACTGTCTTGACGAGCTTCATCTTCGCCACGGATGAACCTCTTACTCGCATTGGGCCCTATGCAGACGTTTTCGCTTTCTGGGTCGACGACGTGAATTATGCCCTGCTGCCGAACGGCAAAATTGTCACGGCCCTCAATGCAGCGGAGTACTACATCGCCGGCGGCGGCGAGGACTATGGCTACCAAAACAGAACGGATACAATTTGGATCGAGGCGAAGCTCGATATGACTCGTGATGTGCATACCATCACCATCGCTATTGCCGATGCCTTCGACGGGTACTACGACAGCGGCGTTTTCATCGGCGGACTGAAATTCACCAGCACCGTTCCCGAACCCGAAACCTACGCGATGATGCTGGCCGGTCTCGGCATGATCGGCGCCGTGGCGCGTCGTCGCCGCAAGAGCGCGTAATCCGGTTTCAGACCTTTCCCGCAAGGGATGTGAAGGGGGGCTTCTTTGAAGCCCCCCTTTTTTTGCATGTACCGGGGAATTCGCCGCCCAGGCATGACATTTCGCACAGAACCGAACCGCCCTTCCATGCGCAAATCCTGACGAAACATGTCCACTTTGTGGACCGTCGGGACATGAGAATGAGAACATTGTGGCATTTGATTTGCCGCACCGCGCCATAAAATTCCAGGATGGGGTATCTGTGGAGGGAGTTCCTGGTATGTTGGTACGGTGCGAAGCGGGAACGCACGCATCCGTCGTGGATGTGGTGGTGCTCATGCGCGATGGCCGCGGGGCCGTGCAGCGCTGCCTCGCCGCGCTCTATGCGACTGCGTGCCGCACGACGTGCGAGATCATCGTTATCGACGATGCCGCCCCTCACCCGGAACTGACGCATTGGCTCGATACGGAAGCCGAAGCAGGTCGCATCATGTTGCTGCGCAACGACCGGGGTTTCGTGGCCTCTGTCAATGGCGCGCTGGCGCTGCATCCTGAACGCGACGTGGTGTTGCTGGAGAGTGGCGTCGAGGTCGCAAACGACTGGCTCGACCGCCTGATGGACTGCGCAGGCTCGAGGGCCGATATCGGCACGGTGACGCCGTTTTCCAATAACGCCACGTTTTGCGCCTATCCCTTCGCGGGCTGGGAGGGAGGTTTGCCCGGTGTGCAGGGGCTGGCCGCGCTGGATGCGCTGGTGGCCCGTGTCAATGCCGGGCAGTGGATAGAACTGCCTGCGGCGGAAAAGTTCTGCATGCTGATCCGCCGCGCGTGTCTGGACATGATCGGTCTTTTCGATGTCGAGCGTTTCGGGCGCGGCAGCGGGGAGGCGAAGGATTTTTCCCGGCGCGCGGCAGCAGTGGGCTGGCGCAACGCGCTGGCCGCCAATGTATTCGTGTATCGCACCGCCAGTGCGGTTCTCGACGCCGCCAGAATGGAGGCGATGGAGGATGCCGAATACAAGCTGGCGGCGCTGTATCCCGATTACGACGCAAAGGTGCGGGATTTCGTCCATTTCGATCCGCCTGCGAGGTTGCGGGCGAACATCGATCGCGCGCGGGCCGCGCTGGGCGGTTCCGAGTTTGCGGCGGTCATGGACGAGCAGGAACATAAGCGCAGCGTGCGTGCGGCTTCACTGGCAGATGCACCGCTCGAACCGCCGTTGCCGACAGTGCTGCATGTGACGCACGACAGGGCCGGTTCCGGGCGCTGGGTGAAGGATTATTGCGCGGCAGACCTCGATTGCCGCAATCTGGTGCTGCGCGGACGCGGTTCCCGCAATGCGGCAACGAGCGAACTGGCGTTGTTCGATCCGCGTCAGGGGCCGTTGCCCTTGATGACATGGACGCTGACCGAACCCGTCCGGAGCGTGGCGATCGAGCATGCCGAGGTTGCCAGGATCGTGAAATGGATTTGCGCCGCGTTCGAGGTGCGCGCGCTGCTGGTTTCGTCCCTGATAGGGAACGCGCTCGATCTGTTGCGGCTCGATCTGCCGACCGTTCTGGTTGCGCACGATCTGTTTCCGTTTTGCCCGGCGCTGTCCTGCTCTTTCGACAAGACCTGCGACGGTTGCGATGAACCGGCGCTTGCGCGTTGCCTGCGCGAGAATCCGCACAATGCTTTCTGGCATCTGACCGATGCAGGCGGCTGGCAGAGCCTGCGGGCGGCGTTCAGGGAATGCCTGACGACGGGCAATGTGCGGGTCGCGCTGCCGAACGAAGAATTGCGCGCGCGCTGGACGGCGCTTTTCCCGGAACAGGACGGGCGGACGTGGGCGTGCATTCCTTATGGCCTGGGCGCGGCATTCACGCGCGAATCGGCAATGCTGGAGCAGGTTTCCGGCGGCGAGAATGGAGGAGCAGCGCAACGCCTGCGGGTGCTGATTCCGGGACGTTTGCTGCCGCAGTCGGGCCTCGATCTGTGGCGGAAGATTTGCGACGAGCTACGCGCCTTTGCCAATTTACTGCTGCTCGATTGCGGCGATTTCGGCCAGCCTTTCGTGGATTGCAAGGGAGTCGAAGTCATGCGCGAGTGCGACTCCCGCGAATGGCCCGAAGAGATTGCGCAGTGGCGTCCGGATTGCGCCCTGTTGCTATCGTCGCAGCCGGAGAGTTCCAGCTACACCCTGGCCGAGATGCAGGCGCTCGCAGTTCCGGTGGTGGCTGTCCGGACGGGGTCGAGCCGCATCGACGATGGCTGGAATGGTTTTCTGGTCGAACCCGAAACCGACGCCGTGCTGGACATCCTGCACACGCTCGATCAGGCGCGCGAACGGCTCACTACCATGGCCGAAATCCTGCGTTTCAGCCCGGTACGCACGGCCTTCGAGATGGTGGCCGATTACCGGCGGCTGTTGCCGGAACTGGATAGGGCGAAGATCGAAATCGAGTCCAGTGGAGGCCGGGAGGCGGATACCCTGCTCGCCATTCTGGGCAAGCGCCTGCGGGGGCAGGAAGAAGTCCTGAAACTGAAAGACCTTCTGCAAATGCGCGATGAAGAGGCCCGCGCCCGCGCGCTCAACCAGCGTCGGCTGGAATCCATGGTGGGGGCGCTGGCAGCGCAGCATGCGGCCATATTGCATTCGCCGTCATGGAAGATGAGCGCGCCGGTGCGTTATTTCGAGCGCCTGTGGGAACGCCTGCGCGGCAGGATTTCGCCGCCGCAGGAAAGGCCGGAGGTGGTGCGCAGCACGCGCATCGAGCGGCGCAAAACGCCGCGTCCGCAACGTCCGGTGCCGCTCCTGCTGCGTTCCCGCGCTTCAGCCCGATACTGGTTGTGCGAGGTCATCAGCGTGCCGGACTCCTCGGTCATCATTGCGGGAGGCGGGCCGGATCAGTCGCAGCGGGCATTGCAGAATTTCATCGCGCTGGCCGACACCGTTACGCGCCGCTGCACGCGGGCCTGTTTCGTCTGGTGCGGACGGCTGGACAACCTGCGGCCCGTCGATGCGTTCGCCCTGAAACTGTTGTGCGAGGTGGGCGATCTTTTCGTGCTCGAAACGCAACTGGATGTGGAAGTCTTCACCGGGGCCGATGTGCTTCTCCTGCCAGCGGAAACGATCGGGCAGATTGGCGCCAACGGCGCGGTAGACGGCATCGCGCACGTCGAACTCCCGCTCGGCCCGCCCGAAGCCGGTGCAGGCACCATCATGGCGGCCACCGCGACACAGTTGTTGCAATATTGCGATAACACGGATAAAACGGATGTTTTGCAAACTGTCTGACAGAATTTCCCAATACGCGAAGCATCATGCCTGGAACGCTCATTACCGTCACTGCGCCCTCCGGGGCCGGAAAAACTACACTTGTGCACGAACTGTTGCGGCGCAACAACAACCTGCGCCTGTCGGTTTCCTATACCACCCGCGCTCCGCGTGAGGGAGAAATAGACGGACGCGAATATCATTTCATCGAAACCGACCGTTTCCTTGAAATGCGCAATGCCGACGGATTCGTGGAATGGGCCGAGGTACATGGCAATTACTACGGCACTTCCCGCGCCTGGCTGGCCGAACAGCTCGATGCAGGGCGCGACACCATGCTGGAAATCGACTGGCAGGGCGCGCGTCAGGTGCGCGAGACATTTCCCGACTCGGTGAGCGTTTTCGTGTTGCCGCCCTCATTGAAAGAGCTTGAAAATCGTCTGCGCAGCCGGGGAACCGACAGCGAGGAAACCATTGCCCGGCGATTACAGGCTGCTCTTGGCGAAATGCGCCATGTAGAAGAATTTGCCTACGTTATAATCAATGATCGTTTGCCGGACGCCGTTTCCGAATTGGCGGCGGTCGTGCAGGCGGGGCGGTTGCGTTGCGCCAACCAGCGCAAGCGCTATCCACAGTATTTTTCGTTTCTTTTACAGGACTGCTGAATATGGCCCGTGTCACGATCGAAGTTTGCCTGAAAAAAATTCCGAACCGTTTCATGCTGACCCTGGCAGCGGCTTATCGTGCCCGTCAACTCACGATAGGCGGCACGCCGCAGATCGAGTTCAATCCCAACGACCGGGACAAACCCACGGTGATTGCGCTCAAGGAAATCGAAATGGGCAAGGTCGGCCTGGAAATGCTCAATCGCGGACAGGCTTAGGGGACTACCGGGAGGTGTCGTGGAATCTGCCCATGTACATACCCCGCAAACTGCCGACATCGCGCTGGGCGGTGCCGACACTGATGTCGCTCATTCCGGCCCCGCCCCGCCCGCTTGCGATCCTGACATGGATTCCACCGAGCCGTTTTTCGCGCTCCTGAAAGAAAAGATCCTCGCCTATCTCAAGGACGAGGATGCCGCCCGCGTTGAGGCCGCCTATCGCTTCGCTGCCGAGGCCCACAAAGGCCAGACGCGCAAGAATGGCGAGCTCTACATCGTTCATCCCCTCGCAGTAGCTTCCATCGTTGCCGACTGGCATCTCGATGCCCAGGCCCTGTGTGCGGCGCTGCTCCACGATGTCGTCGAGGACGCCTTCATTTCCAAGGCAGAAATCGCCGAACGGTTTGGTCAGGCCGCCGCCGATCTCGTCGACGGCCTGACCAAACTGGACAAGTACAAGTTCAAGTTCCGTTCCCGCGAAGAAGCGCAGGCGGCCAATTTCAACAAGATGCTGCTTGCCATGAGCAGCGATCTGCGGGTGATCCTCATCAAGCTTGCCGATCGCCTGCACAACATGCGCACGCTCTTCGTGATGCGTCCCGAAAAACGCCGCCGCATTGCCGACGAGACGCTGGAGATTTTCGCGCCGATTGCCCGCCGCCTCGGTCTGGATGGCGTCTTTCAGGAACTGGAAGATTTATCTTTCGTGAACAAGCACCCCTGGCGGCATCGCGTGATTGCCCGTGCGGTCGCTGCCGAGCGCAACAATCGCCGCCGTCTGCTGACCCAGCTTCAGGCCGGCATCGAGGAACGTCTGCCGCAATGGGGCGTCAAGGCGGAAGTGCAGGGGCGAGAAAAACGCCTCTACAGCATCTACGGCAAGATGAAGGAAAGAATCGGCGAGGCGCGACGCGGTCACGCTCTCGTTCATCCGATGGGAGAAAAACGCCGGGCCTTTTCCCATGTCTACGACATTCACGGCTTTCGCCTGATCGTTCCCAACGAGGCGGCCTGTTACCTGGGACTCGGCGCGCTGCACTCGATCTACCAGCCCTACCCCGGCCGCTTCAAGGACTACATTGCGATGCCGCGCGAAAACGGCTATCGCAGTCTGCATACGACCCTGATCGGCCCCGGCGGCGTGCTTGCCGAAGTGCAGATACGCACCCGGGAGATGCACCACATTGCCGAACAGGGCGTTGCCGCGCACTGGCTCTACAAGGACGACGACAAGAGCATCAACGAATTGCAGCAAAAAACCCATGCCTGGCTGCAATCCCTGCTTGAATTGCAGATGCACTCGGGCGGAGCGAGCGAATTCTTCGAACAGGCCAAGGTCAATCTGTTCCCCGGCGAAATCTTCGTGATTTCACCCAAGGGCCGCATTTTCAGCATGCCGGACGGTTCCACTCCGGTCGACTTTGCCTACGCCATCCACACCGATGTCGGGCATCGCTGCGTCGGCTGTCGCATCAATTCCGACAACAAACCGCTCAATACCGAACTGCAAAGCGGCGATCAGGTGGAAATCATCACGTCGGCCTATCCCAGCCCCAATCCAGCCTGGCTCAACTACGTGCGCACCGGACGCGCCAGATCGGGAATCCGCCACTTCCTCAAAAGCAAGCAACAGGACGAGGCCATCGGTCTGGGCGAGCGCATGCTCAATCTTGCCCTGCGCCCCCACGGCTTCAGCGTCGACGAAATTGCTCCGGCGGCCTGGGAGCGTTTCCTGCGCGACCGGGGCGTGGCCAGCACACGCGACATCTATGCCGATATCGGTCTGGGCAACCGCATGCCGGTGGCCGTGGCGCGTCGGCTGCTGCTTGCCCAGAAACGGGCCGACGGACTGACCGACAAGGAAGAAGGCGACGGGGAAGGCTCGAGCATGCCAAGGCTCAAGATACACGGGGGAGAGAGCGGCGCCATGCAGTTGGCCCGATGTTGCCAGCCGATTCCCGGCGACCCCGTGGTGGGGCTCGTCCGCCGTGGGCAAGGGCTTGAAATTCACCTACAGGATTGTCCCGCCGTCACCCGCATGCGCGGCCACCTCGGGCACTGGGTCGACGCCGACTGGGAACCGGACGAAACCCGCCTGTTCGATGTAACGATCCGCATCCTCTGTCATTCAGGCAACAACACGCTCGCGCGCACCGCCAATGCCATTTCCTCCGGCGACTGCAACATCAAGAGCGCCGTCATGGATCATCAGCCCGAAGCGCCGTCCGTCACCACCCTGCGCATGACCTTGCAAGTCCGCGACCGCCAGCACCTTGCCCAGGTAATGTGGCGCTTGCGGCAGATTCCGGATGTCGCGCGCATCGCGCGGCTGAAACCCGGCGCCTGAGCGGGAGACCTTTCCCGTTTCCATACGCGGATCGCCTGATCTGCCAGATCATCAGTGAGCAATTTCACTCCGCTACTTTTGGACACGATGCATCTCCTCTGGGAATACGTAAAAGCCTCTACGATGTAACGTAATTAGCAAAAAACATGCCTGTTCGTAACAGCATGTTTCTTTTGAATATTCCCCTCCCCCGAAAGAGAAAGTGTAAATAAAGCCGACGATCTGGGGCACTGCGCCACGACGCCAGCCATCCCAAAACCCGCATGACTCAGGTTCCGGGGTGGAGGGAGGCGCGCGGGCCACGTTGCTCACCAGAAACACGATTGGCCGCGTATGCTCACCACGCCTGCAAACCCGGTAGAATCATTCGTTTCGCGTTATGGCATTCTTTTGCCCGCAACCATGACACCGAGCAAACCCAGTTTTCAGCAGATCATCCTCACGCTTCAGGATTTCTGGAGTCGGCACGGCTGTGCCCTGTTACAGCCATACGACATGGAAGTCGGCGCGGGCACGAGCCATACCGCCACCTTCCTGCGCGCCATCGGGCCGGAACCCTGGCGCGCCGCCTACGTGCAGCCTTCGCGCCGCCCGAAGGACGGGCGCTACGGCGAG
>Ga0209737_10003648_pt1 | contig 10742 bp, 8 predicted proteins | sample TergutCu122P3_FD_187284 | JGI IMG/M metagenome (GOLD analysis project Ga0209737, IMG submission 187284) | Cubitermes ugandensis P3 segment gut microbial communities from Kakamega Forest, Kenya - Cu122 P3 (SPAdes) (version 2) | ecosystem: Host-associated > Arthropoda: Insects > Digestive system >...
ACAATATTAGGAAAGAATCCTTCCAGAAGAACCATTCAGGCTACTAATCCTGAAGCGGTTTATTATTACTACAATCCCGAAACACGGATTTTGAAGGTTACCTGCCGCGAGCCGATGCAAATTATTAATTTTGAAACAGGGTATCATATTCAGTATGTTCTAAACCGTTTTACGCATGATTACAACACAGGCGTCACCGACTGGGGTTATCAATGCGCTTTTACAGAACTGCAACCGCAAAATCCCAGACAAAAAAACACATGGGAGAAAAACAGGAAGGAAGTATATGATATCTCTCTTACAAAATTCATCAAATCGATGTATAATAACACGTTGCAAAATGATGGATTTGTGCTGGCCAATTTCAATCTTTCTTTAATAGACCGTGATGAAATCTTGCAAATAAATCCAACCACCAACAGTAAAACAATAAACGTTGACGGCTTAGTTTTGCTAATTTGTTACGGCAAGCCTGTTTCCGGTAAAGACATGTTAAGATTGCAGTCTTTGCTACAGGCTTCGCAACAGACATCAGTACAAGTTTTACCACCGCCTGAACTTGTACCCGGTACGTCGGAAGCGATTGTACAAAATAACGCACGACTACGGGCAATAAGAGAGAGTACGGTTTCATACAAGCAATTACGGGAAATGGAAAACATGATAGCAAGGTTTGAGAATGAAGGTAAAATCATGAATTTGCTGCAAGGCGACTCGATCCGTATTTTCCCCGACGGTACGTTTACCAACACTTTGTCTATGGGGCGTGTGAATAACTCAGAATCATTGATGGGGCTTAGTATGCGATTGCCTGTCGAATATGTTCCCGAAGCGGCTATAGCAAATGTCATTGCTGAAACAGGTGATGATTTATCCCATATCTCCCGTCATTTTGACCGTCAGTTGAGCGTATTTCCTCAGGAAAAAATTCACCTGCATACCGACCGGGATTATTATGTTCCCGGCGAGAAAATCTGGTTCAAGGCTTATGTTACCGATGCCGCTACGCATCAACCTTCAACACAGAGCCGGTATGTGTATGTTGAACTGATTGATGCGCGCGATTCGCTTGTCAATAGGGTAATGATCCGCCCAGAAAATGATATGTATTACGGGCATCTACCACTTACTGAAATGATTCCGGAAGGCAATTACACGCTCCGCGCCTACACACGGTATATGGAGAACATGGGGGACGACTATTTTTTCAAAAAAAATATCCGTATAGGAAATCTTTCTACCGAAAGGGTAAGCGGGGAAAAAAGAGAAAGCAGGGGAATTAGGGAAAATCAAAAAAATCAAAAAAATCACACAAATCACAGTCAAGATTATGATGTTTCCTTTTTCCCTGAAGGCGGGAATCTGGTGGACAGCGCTATATGTAAAGTTGCATTTAAGGCATTGAACAGAAATGGTTATTCCGAAACCATTTACGGCAAAATAATTGATGAAAACGGCTCGGAAATCACATCTGTTCAAACCTTCCATGCAGGCATGGGTGTTTTCAGTTTCATACCGGGACAGGGGAAGCGATATTTTCTGAAATGCCGGAATGAAAACGGACTGGAAAAACAGTTTGAACTGCCTCAGGCCCACCCTCGCGCATACTCATTAACCGTTACACAGCATAATAAAAGAATTGGTGTTAGCCTTCGTAAATCAGCACACAGTCCTGATATCATTTGTTATCTTCTGATACACTGCCGTGGCAAGGCACTTTATTTCTCGAAATGGGACAAGAAGCATGAGAATATCTTTTTTTCGGAAGACAATTTACCAGCGGGCATCATACAGTTCGTTTTGTTTGACGAACAGATGAATCCTTTGAGCGAACGATTGATGTTCAGCAAAAACTATGACAATGTAACTGTGGAATTTCAAACCGAGAAAGACCTCTATGAAAAGCGCGAAAAAGTTATTGTCATACTGACAGCCCCACCCCAACCCTCCCCCGAAGGGAGGGAGAAGTGTAAAACACAGGAAGCAACGGCGCTTTCCCCCTCCCCTTGGAGGAGGGCTGGGGAGGGGCTGTTGGGGCTTTCGGTTGCTGTTACTGACGATAAGGATTTAGCAGTCGATTCCTCGACTACTATTCACTCAAGCCTGTTGCTCTCTTCAGAGTTAAAAGGATATATTGAAAATCCGGCATGGTACTTGCAGAACAACATTCAATCCGCTACTGCTTTAGACAATCTGATGATGACGCACGGATGGCGAAGATACAATGTGCCGGAGGTTGTCAAGGGAAATCCGCAAACTCCCATGATTCCGTTTCAAACGAGTCAGCAAATCTCCGGAAAAGTAAGAGGGCTGCTTTTTAGACCTGTAGCCGGCAGCGAAGTATTAATTGTAGCGGAAGGGGGCGCTTATGGTACAACATTAACCGATGAAAAAGGCACGTTTATATTTCAGAATTTCGAGTATCCCGACAGCGTCTCTTTCATGTTACAGGCGCTAACCAGAAGAGGAAGCAACCAGGTTGAACTTGTTTTGGACGGGGAACCGTTTCCCATGCCGGTTCACGCTCCGAAAAGTCCCCGCCTCACCCCTCCCCTATCCATAGGAAAGGGAGATATAGAAGAGGAAAAGAAAAATGAACCTGAAACAAACGCTTTTATCGTAAAAGCAGAACAGCGTGCAAAATATGATGAAGATATGCGGGTGATTCATTTAAGCGAAGTCGTAGTAACAGCGCCAAGAATTGACCGGCCAAAAGAACGCCGGCTTGAGTTCTGGGCGAATGCAAGTTCTGATTATACCGTAAAAAGAGAAGATATTAACAGAATATATTACCCTCATATTGCTCAGTATCTTGTTTTTGTTCCAGGCGCAAAGGTTTTTCAGGATCCGGAAAATCCCTGGAACTACACTGTCTTTCTCCTTCCACCTACAGCGTTTGGTCCTGCCCTGATATTGGTTGATGGTGTTCCAGTGGATAATATGGACGACATTTCGCCTGATGCTGTTGAAAGTATTGATGTGTTTAAATTTGCCGGCGCTTCAGCATTTGGTACTCGAGGAGCAAACGGGGCAATCAGTATCACTACTCGAGGAGGAGAAAACAGAGAAATAGAAAAATTCAACCAAACCGTGTACACCCCTTTAGGCTATCAAAAGCCCGTAGAATTTTATTCACCCAAATATGATACACTGGAAGCAAAGCGTTCCGCTATTCCTGATTACCGCACTACCATTTTCTGGAAACCCGATGTAATTATCTCTGATGAAGGAAAAGCAAGTTTTGAATTTTATACTTCCGATTTCAAAACAACGTATTCAGTTGTGATTGAAGGATTAACAAATGACGGGAAAATCATCAGGCAGGTGGAGAAAATACGGGTGGAGTGATATTGAGGAATATTTTCCCGTGTCGATTCTGTAAAGCTTTTTTTGTCTATCTTTGTCGATTCATGTCATTTTCTTTATATGGCGCTAAATTATATCTGGATCGGTTTTTTTGTGGTGGCCTTTGTGGTGGCTGTCATTCGTTTTGCCTTTACTGGCGATACTGAAATATTTAAGATCGTCATCGACAGCACTTTCAGTTCATCCAAAAGCGCCGTGATGGATATTGCCCTGCCATTGACAGGAGTAATGGTTTTGTGGCTGGGATTGATGAACATTGGCGAAAGAGCCGGAGCGGTTAATTTTTTGTCGCGTATTGTTGGGCCTTTTTTTGTGCGGCTTTTCCCGGAATTGCCACGCAGGAGTCCTGTTTTCGGACAAATGCTGATGAACTTTTCGGCGAACATGCTTGGATTGGACAATGCCGCTACTCCGCTTGGACTGAAAGCCATGCAGGGACTGCAAGACGAAAATACCCGTAAGGATACCGCCTCCAACGCACAAATCATGTTTCTGGCGATCAATACCTCCGGTTTGACGATCATCCCTGTCAGCATCCTCGCACAACGCGCCATACTGGGCTCTGTCAATCCCACCGATATATTTATCCCTGTACTGATAGCCACCGCCATTTCTACCCTTACAGCCATTATTGTTGTGGCTTTGTGGCAACGCATTAATTTGTTCGATCCGGTGATTTTGTCGTGGATCGGCGGCATTATCCTTGCTATCGGGGCGCTAACCTGGTGGATCGGAAGTATGGAAAAGGAACAGATAGAAGTAGTTTCGAAAGTGGGAAGCAACCTGCTGCTGGTACTGGTAATCGGAGTTTTTATTGTTGGCGCCGTTTTCAGGAAAGTGAATGTGTACGAAGCATTTATCGATGGTGCAAAAAACGGTTTTGACGTCACCATCAAAATTATTCCCTATTTAGTGGGGATGCTGGTGGGAATTGCCGTTTTTCGTGCATCGGGCGCTATGGATTACATTATCAACGGTTTGGCGTTGCTTTTCGGCGCTATGGGGTTGAATACCGATTTTGTGGCGGCTTTACCCACTGCTTTCATGAAACCGTTGAGTGGCAGCGGCGCAAAAGCCATGATGGTTGAAGCCATGCAGCATTACGGACCGGATTCTTTCGTGGGGCGGCTCTCATGTCTCTTTCAGGGCGCAGCAGATACTACCTTTTACATCCTCGCCCTGTACTTTGGATCGGTGGGCATCAAAAAAACCCGCTACGCCGTGGCAGCCGGTCTGATTGCCGACCTTTCGGGGGTGATCGCCGCTATTGTGCTGGCGTATCTGTTTTTTGCATAGAATGGATATGCTTCTTCAAAAATATTAATACGCTCATCAACTTTTTTAATACGTTCGTCAAAATAATTATTCACTGATGTATATTTGATATATTTTTGTAATTATTATAAATAAAAATTAATTATAAACAATTTAAAATTATTTCAAATGAAAAAAGTAAATTTTTTAAGTTATTTTGTTGTGCTGGCATTAGTTTTCAGTGCATGTAACAAGGAAGTCCGGGATCAATTCGTGGACGAAGATTTTGGTGGTGGCGCAAAATCCACCCTTTCTACCATTAAATGGAACGGCGACGCCGACAAGAAGGTTGCCGTAAACATTGATTACGTGAATAACGACACACGCAAAAATGCGTCGGGTCACAAAATCACGTCAAACGCGCACAGCGCCGACTTTCCCGGAATTTATTTTATTTGGGACTGGAAACAGAAAGATCCCGGGTATGTTAAGGTCGCTGCCGAGCTGTTTGAGAAATACTCAAGTATTACTCTGACCACCAAGGAGTCAAATAAGTATTTTGACTTCACGCTTGCATTGCAGGACGGTCAAAAGAAGACTGCCGACAATTGCTATGTCTTCTTTATTCCAAAGGTCAATTGCAAGAACATCAACATGGTGTTTATCACATTTGTGGATGATAAGCAGCCGGTGGAAATTAATCTTGGCTTCATAGGCTATTATGTTTTTGAAGGTAAGGTGATGAGTACTTCTTTCTATTGGCAAAAGCTTATGAAAGGCGATTGCATTGACTGGGTTGCAGTTGATGCAGCGTATGCAGGCTGGGTTGCCAAAGGCGGATTAGAGCCTGACAGAACATATTGGCAAACAAGCGGTTCTGGTTCTTACACCTTTGATGATTATGCCGTAAAATGTTATGGTGACTTTACTCCCGATCAGCTTGAAAACTATTATCTTGCGTATTATGTTGATCCGGGATATGTAATGCCGAAAGAATATGTGTTTTACGTATTTACTTATGATCCATGGTATATGGCGGCTGGAAAGTGGACAGTTAATTTAGGCGATAAAGTCGACTGGGATGCAGTTTATGACGCTTATGCAAACTTTCCCAATGTAATGGGCCCTAATACTGAACATTCAACAAAAGTTACCAGGGATAATGTTATTGGCTGGAAATACGCGCACACAGTAATGACTGATGATCAATTCGTAGGCCCAACACCTAATGTAACGTTCAGGGAAGAGATGTTTCTTTTCTTTGATAATGGAGTAAACCCGGGAGAATACCAGTTCCAACTTCTGCCTGTTCTGAAAGAAGTAGATCCTTGCGATGAAATTTGCGAATGCGGCAATAGTGTTTGTGATTGCAAATGCCCTATAACTCCTCCAGAGCGCGTAGTAGTAGTTACGCCAGTTGGCCATTGGGAGAATTGCTATGAAAATGCTGATGGAAATCATACTGTTAATTGGAAAGTTATTGTAACAGTGGATGGCGTTCCTGAAGAGTTTTCAGGAAAAGTGAATGCTAATGGAAATAGCGGAATCAAAGTTGATAATGAATATTTTTACATAGAAGTGTATAAAAGTCATTGTGTTCGCATAATAAGTAAATATTAGACAAAAAAATCAAAGACCCGCGGACTTTCCAGCGGGTCTTTTTTTCGTTTATGATGGATCAGCGTAATTTCCTCCGCAGGTATTTCCACTTGTTTCCACTCCTTACATCCTCGCCCTGTACTTTGGATTGGTGGGCATCAAAAAAAAACCGATACGCCGTTGCAGCGGGTTTGATTGTCGACCTTTCGGGAATTGATGTTTTGTATTATCTTTGCGATGTTTTTAAATCATTAATTTTTTTTTATTTGAAAGTGATAATTGTTTAATTCTTAAAATTTTACAACCATGAAACGTGTAAATTTATTTTTATTTTTGTTTTTGAGCTCGATGTTGGTGTTCGGGCAATTGAAAGTTCAATCCAACGGGGATACCTATGCAAGCATGAATATTTTTATCGGAAACTCGTCCAATTTCTTGGGTACGAGTACCAATGTTCCCGTTGTTTTCAAAGTAAACAACATTTTTGCAGGTAGCACGGGAAGTACCTTAAACCGGAATGTATCTTTCGGTTATGAGGCATTGTTAAATCCTTCGGTACCAACGGGAGGTGATTGTAATTCCGCATATGGTTTTAGGTCGCTTTATTCAAATACAACGGGCGCGAATAATATCGCATTTGGTGCTTGGGCGCTATACAACAATACAATAGTTAGTTTCAATACCGCTGTTGGTTATATAGCAGGTCAAACAAACGCAAACAATCTGATTAATGCAACAGCTATAGGTTATTGGGCTCTAAATACCGCAAATCAGCAGGTAAGAATAGGCAACAGCACTGTTATCAGCATTGGCGGTTATGTGAGCTGGTCTAATATATCCGACGGACGGGTAAAGAAAAACATTCGAACTGAAGTACCGGGGCTTGCCTTTATCAATCTTTTACAACCAGTTACGTATAACCTTGACCTTGACGCCATTGATAAAATCCAGAAATCAGACGACCCATCAATCAACCGTTTCACTGATTCTTTGCACTTGGCACGTTCTCCAGAAGAAAAGGAAATAGAGGCAAAAGCGAGAGAGAATAAGGAAAAACTTGTTTATTCCGGTTTTATAGCGCAGGATGTAGAAAAAGCCGCACAGAGTGTCGGCTATGATTTCAGTGGCGTAGATGCGCCGGAAAACGAAAGAAGCCCTTACGGTCTTAGGTATTCCGATTTTGTAGTTCCATTAGTGAAAGCTGTACAGGAACTTAGTGAGCATAACATCAAATTGCAGGAACAAAACAACAGGATGCAAGAGCAGATAAACGAATTTACCGCCAAATTGAATGAATTGATAAATGCAGTGAAAAGCCAGAATGCGATGGTTAATAGCGAAAGCGAAAGCGCTAAAAACTTTTCTTTTACAATATACCCAAATCCAACAAGTGGATTTTTTACAATTGAATATTCACTTATCATTGATGCTCAAATATGTATAGAAATGTATAACATGTTCGGAAAAAGAGAAAAATTGATTCTACCAAAACAAAACAAAAAAGCAGGAACGTACAGCGTTCAAATTTCAGTTAGCGACTTAGGGTCAGGAACATATTTTGTTAAGGCATCAAGCGGAATCCAATCTGAATCGAAACAGTTGGTTGTAAATCATTAAAAATCACTTTCATGAAATCCGAAATCAAAATTTGTATGGAGGGAATTATGATACCGAACAAGAACATAAACAAATTAATCAGAGTAATGGAGGCAGAAACTATTTCAAAAAACGGGAATAAAGTTTTAAAACAGGAGCGGGCTAAAATTTTTAAAATGAAAAAATATATAATATTAGTCCTACTATTTTTTTCAACAATAGTTCAGGCTCAAACGCAAATTGAGTCTATACAATTCATTGGTACAACTGCCGATAGTTTGGTATTTGTTATTAATTCTACAATTAGTGGAGGTGCTGATGACTTTTCTGTCGGATATGTTGATGAAAAAGTACTGTAATAGTAAATATTCTATATACACAGATAAAGCAAACAGAATGTTATTGCCTCTTTCAAGATACAATTAAGATAAAAAAAAATATTTATACAAAAGCAATTGTCGAAGTTAAGGTTTGTTTCGGACAAGATTGTTGGCTTGTGGGTATTAAAGAAATCGATTTATCGGATATCACGAGTATGGATGACGCCACTGTTTTTTCTAAAATTGTTATTTTCCCTAATCCTGTACAAAATGTGTTCTATATAGGTTTAATAGAAAGAAAATCAATAAATTTGGAAATATATAACACACAAGGAAATTTGCTGTTGAGTAAGAATATAACTTCTGACAAAGGAATAGATGTTTCTTTTTTATCTTCAGGGTTATATTTTGTTTTTGTTGATAGAAAATATATTAGTAAAATTATAAAAAAGTAAAATCATGAAAAAAGTATTCATTTTATTTTTGTTTGTTATTTCAAACATTTGTTTGTCTGCACAAAACAATGTGCTTAATTTTAGGCATAGAAGCGTTTCTGTAAAAGAAGAGATAAATACTCCTGTACGAAATGTTTCTACCAATCAAAATTATATTGATATAGAATATGATTTTGAAGAAGCGATTGCAATAGATATCAGAAGAAATGATGAAACATTTCAATTTATAAAAATTAAAGGTTTTGGATTCATGGACAATATCGGAAAACCCGCACTCCCTGTTTATAATGACATTTTGGCTGTTCCATCTAAAAATGGATTATCTATTCACATTATTGAATCTCAATATACAGATTTTGAAGGATTTTATATTCATCCGGCATTAGAGCCCGAAACGGGTTTAGTGGGAGATACTACAAAGCAGCGGTTTACATTAGATAAAACAACTTATTCTACTGATTTTTATTTTCCTGATAATCTTGTAGAAATTGTTTCCATACAAGATTATAGAGAAGTTCCTCTTGCTTTTGTGCAAATTAGACCTATTCAATATAATCCAAAAACAAGACAATTGCGTTGTTATTCAAAAATAAAATATCGTATAATTTTTACCAATAATGAAAGATTGAAATTAAACGACATTAAACAGGAGGCACTTGATATTATCTGACATTTATAAAATGGGACATGTTTTAAATCAAGGGTTGTTAAGAATGGCACAAACATGGAACTGTGGTGGTACAACATTTATCCGTTATGCAAATGAAATATTTCATTATTTCGGAGACCCAAGTATGGAAATGTACACTGCTTCTCCTACAAAATTTACAAATGCTACTGTTTCTCAATCAGGAACAACGTTTACTGTTAATACAGGAGGAATTTCAGGTTGTACAATTGCCATTACAAGTATGGATTATGGTGTGTCATATTTTGATGTTAGACACAATGTTTCATCTGCCACATTTACGAATGTGACAGCATCTTGTTATGTTACAATAACTAAACATAATTATATTCCTTATTCTGAATGTTCAACCCCTACGTTTAATTTTATCAATCAAATCGTAACAACCAACACAACAATTACAGGTTGCGGCGACATAAATGTACAAAACGTTAAAGTACAAAATGGGGCAAAGTTAATCCTTGATGCAGCAGGCGTAGTTAATATTATCAGTGATTTTGAAGTTGTTTTAGGCTCTGAATTTGAAATTAAATAAAATGATAAATAAATGAAAACAAAGATTTTAATTATATTCACAATTTTTTCAGTACAACCATTAAAAAGTCAAATATTTAGTAAAAAGAGTAGTTGGACAACCATCACAACTAATCGGGTTGATCATACATTTTCAATAATACATGCTTTTACAATAGATGGAGACACGTTGCTTGGGGATAAAAATTATTCAAAAGTCTTTAGAGACAATGAACTTTATTCGGCATTAAGGGAAAGCGAAGACAATAAGGTTTATGCTTATATTTTAGATTTAGAAAAAGAGTTACTTATTTATGATTTCAACTGGTATCCAAACAAAGTCTTGTATTTTCAAAATACAGGTTCTGATGATTTTCATATACGAGCTGTTTTAGGAAGCGAAATAGACTCTATTCAACTCCTTGATGGCAAATACTATCAGTATATTAGGTATGATGATAGCGTACTTGGCCTGATAAGAGGCATAGGAGATACAAGAGGATTTTTTATTTCAACTTTTCCGTTTCCTACCAAAGGCGATCAGTATGCGCTACTTCGTTTTTACATAGACGATACATTGGTATACAACAGGTTTAATTTTGTCACCTCCGTTGATGATCCTTTGCCTTCCAACCCGCTAAGTGCTTACGCACACCATGGATTGTTGCACCTCACCGGGCTAACTGCGGGTGAAACAATAAACATATACAACGTAAGCGGTGCGTTGGTGTACCAAAGCATCGCTACATCCGACAATGCGAATATACCTTTGAATGTGAAAGGGGTATATATTGTAAAGGTGGGTAATCGGACTGTAAAAGTGGTATTTGAATAGTTTGAAATGGGGACGCATCTATCCACTGATCAATCTGCCTGATCTCCGATCTTTCAGGGGTGATTGCCGCTATTGTGCTGGCGTATCTGTTTTTTGCGTGAAGAGATCATTTTGCG
>Ga0209737_10003650_pt1 | contig 10740 bp, 9 predicted proteins | sample TergutCu122P3_FD_187284 | JGI IMG/M metagenome (GOLD analysis project Ga0209737, IMG submission 187284) | Cubitermes ugandensis P3 segment gut microbial communities from Kakamega Forest, Kenya - Cu122 P3 (SPAdes) (version 2) | ecosystem: Host-associated > Arthropoda: Insects > Digestive system >...
ATTCAATAAGCAACAACTAACGGCGCATCTAAAAATCTTCCCATACATCCATTAGACTATGATATAGACATGAGCACATTTCTCACTTTGGCACATAAAAATAACTAACCCACTAACTAACTATTAGAGCCAAGTTTTACTTACTTATCGGGTTATGTTTAATATGTGGCAGGTGAGAGCATAAAAGTCTTACCCAAATTATGATCATCATCATTATTATTATTAATTAGAATTTTTCAAGTAGCAGCTTTTTTAATATTTATAATTTGAGGCGTTATTGGTTTTATAAGAGACTGCTGAACGGTTTTTTGTGTTTTGAAGTGAGCTCTGTGTCTGGCAAAAGTTGTTTTTTTTTGTTTTACGTATGGTTTGTTTGTATTTTGAGTATGTTTTGTGGGAGTTTTTGTGTTATGTTAATATAGTCAAAGTGTGGAACAGCTTTTATGCCCCTTATTGAGTTTGAAAATATAAAGAAGGAATATCTTACTGGCGGTGTAAAGATTACTGCTGTTGAGAATTGTTCTTTTTCTATTGATAAGGGTGAGTTGGCTGTTATTCTTGGTCCAAGTGGGGCGGGGAAGACTACGATATTGAATTTGCTTGGTGGCATGGATAGTCCTAGTTCGGGGTGTATTTTTGTGGATGGGAATAAAATTCATGAGTATAGTAAGAGGCAGTTGGTGGAGTATAGGCGTAGAGATATTGGGTTTGTTTTTCAGTTTTATAATCTTGTGGGTAATCTTACGGCTCTTGAAAATGTAGAGTTGGCTTGTCAGATTTGTCCTGATTCTCTTAAGCCATTGGCTATTTTAGAGCAAGTTGGTTTGTTGGAGCGTGTTAATAATTTTCCTTCACAGTTGTCAGGTGGGGAGCAGCAGCGGGTTGCTATTGCGCGGGCTATTGCTAAAAATCCCAAGATTCTTTTGTGTGATGAGCCGACGGGTGCGCTTGATAGTGATACGGGGCAGCGTATTATTGCGTTGTTGCAGCGGACTTGTAAGGAGATGGGTATGACTACGGTTTTAATTACGCATAATTCAGTGGTTTCAGAAATTGCTGATAAGGTGATAAGGGTTCGAAATGGTACTGTGAAAAGTGTAGTTGTTAATGAGTGTCCAAAGTCAGCTGAGGATATTGTGTGGTGATGTTTTTATTTTTTTGCTTTATAAGAATTCTTTGTTAAAAATTCGTAAATCGTTTGGCCGATATTTGTCTTTGTTAATTATTATTATGGTTGGGGTTGGTTTTTATGCTGGGATTCAGGCGACGGCGCCTGATATAGTTGGGGTGGCGGATGGTTATTTTAGGGATTATGGGCTTATGGATTTTAAAATTGTTAGCTCTATGGGGTTAACTGTTGATGATGTGACTGTTTTGAAACAGTTGGAGGGGGTAGTGGGGGTTGTTGCTAGTTATTCTTTAGATGTTCAGTGTCGAGACGGAGTTATTAGGTTGCATGCGGTTGAGGAGGGGGTTAATGTTGTTAGGTTGCTAGAGGGTCGTCTGCCTGAGTTGGAGGGGGAGTGTGTTGCAGATAGTAGACGTTATAGTGTGGGGGATGTTATTGAGTTAACAAATGAGGAGGAGGTGGGTGATAAGCTTGGGCGGGTGGTGTTTATTGTTGTTGGGTTAGTGGATTCGGTTCTATATTTACACGATGACTACGGCAGCACCCATGTTGGTAATGGGCAATTGTCTTCGTTTGCTTTCATAAGTAGGGATGTTTTTCTTTTAGAGGCATATACTGAGATATATCTTACCATTGAAACCTATGGGGCTGCTGCTTACTCAGATGAATACGTTAATAGTGCAGCACAGTTTTATGATAAGCTTGTAGTTCTTAAGGTGGATAGAGAAAAGGCTCGTTTTGATGAAATATACAGTAAAGCTTTGGTTCTTATTGAAGACAGTGAGGGGAAATTAAATAGAGAAATAGCTCAGGCAGAAAAAGAGTTCTCAGACGCTAAAAAGAAACTCGATGATAGTTCCAAAGAATTAAATGATGGTAAAGTGGCGGGGTTGAAAGAATTTGAAGCCGCTAAAACAATACTTGACGAAAACGCACAGAAACTACAGGAGGCAAAAGATGAAATTGCAAAAAACGAGGCAATATTACAAGATACCATAAAAACCCAAACAGCAGAATTTGAGTTAGCTAGGCAACAAATTGCTAAAGCATGGGAAGACATAAACACTGCCTTAATGGAAACCGGCCTAACAATAGATGAAGTGGAGCTGAAAATTTATGAATTAACCTTTATTATAACAAGTCTGCAAGCTCAACTTGACGGCTTAACTTCTGGTAGTCCTGAATATGAAATGCTATCCAAAGAGATTGCAGAATATTCAAAACTGTTAGAGGGCTTAAAGCAAATTCAAGGCTCTATTGAGGTTTTACGTGAGCGTGAGCAGCTATTAAATGAGGGCATTGCCGTTTTTGAAGCTGAAATTATGGAAGCATTGGCTGCTATAGAGGCTGCTAAAGCTCAAGTGGATGATAATGAAAAAACATTAAATGCGGCGTATGCAGAATATGAAACTAGCTTTGCTTGGTTTAATGCAGAAATAGCTGAGAGCGAAAAAAAATTAAATGCTGGCTATTTAGAGTATAATAAAAACTTGGCAAGCTTTAGAACCCAAATTGCTGATGCTAAACGCGAAATTAATAATGCTAAATTAGAACTCTCTGACCTAAAACATCCCCAGTGGCATATTTTTGATCGAAATGCCGTTATAGGCTATGATGCCTTAGGCAGTGGCATTCAAGTTGTATCTGTAGTTGCCATGGTTTTTCCCTTCTTTTTTATCCTAATTGCTCTGCTTATGACCTCAAATTCTATGACCCGTATGATAACTGAAGAACGTAGCGAATTAGGCACCTTAACCTCCCTTGGCTACACTGACAGCTCTATTATCCTCACTTATCTGCTATATGTTCTATCTGCCTCTGGCATAGGCGCAGTATTGGGATTTTTTATTGGTTGCAGAATATTTCCACCCCTCATATACGCTAATTTCACTTTCATATTACCCCCCTTAGTGTTACATTACAACTTGTTAACTTTTGGAATTATTTTTCTAATCACTTTTACACTTATGACCCTTGTTACCCTAATGTCCTGCAATAGAGAATTGAAACAAAACCCCGCTTCCTTAATGCGACCCCTCCCCCCTAAGCATGGTCAACAAATCTTTCTTGAAAAAATTCCCCTCCTCTGGAAACGCCTCTCCTTTACATGGAAAATAACCATACGCAACATGTTCCGATATAAAAAACGCGCCTTTATGACCATAGTCGGCATAGCAGGCTGCGCTTCATTATTAATAATAGCCTTTGGTATACACAACGGCATGAGTGGTATAGCTCAAAGACAATATGGCGAAATTTTACAATATGACAATATGATAATACTAAAAGACGAAACCCTAACATTAAATGACGAATTAAAAACCTTACTTGACAACCTACAAATCATAAACCCCTTATTAATAAGGCAAAGTGCATACACCTGTGAAAATAACAAAAACCCCCTTAACGCCTTTCTAATAGTGCCCCAAAACAATAGTTTATTTGAACAATACTTTAACCTCAAAAGCACCGCAGACAAAAAAGACATAACCTTAACAGATGGCAATGTTGTAGTAACCCAACGTATAGCTGTTGTATATAATCTGCAAAAAGGTGACCCCCTTGTAATTAAAGATACAAACAATAACTTTTACACTTTAACTATCACTGATATAGCTGAAAACTATGCCTCAAACTATATCTATATCACCACCTCTACTTATGAGGAAACTTTTAAAGAACCTATAACCTTCAACACCATAATTTCCAACTCTAATAACCCTGATAAAACAGATTTAGCCAACCTTCTAATTGACAGCGGATTTGTAATCAATGTAATTTTTGCAAACGACATGATTGAAAAAGTCCTAACCAACGCTGAAAGTCTAACTGGAGTAATCATACTTATAGTAATTGTCGCCTCCATTCTTACAATAGTTGTACTGTATAACTTGACTGCCATAAACATAAGTGAGCGCACTCGAGAAATCGCTACCCTTAAAGTTCTTGGTTTTCGTGATAGTGAAACAAATGCGTATATTTACAGAGAAGCCCTTATTTTAACATTAATTAGCATAGGCATAGGTATGATAGCAGGCGTTATTCTGCACCATTTAGTAGTAGAAATCATAGAGATTAACGCATTATCCTTATACAAAAATATCCACTGGACCAGCTATGCCATAGCTTGCATAATTACCCTTATATTTTCTGTCATTATGCAAATAATAACTTATTTTCAACTTAAAAAAATCGACATGATAGAATCCTTAAAGAGTGTAGAATAAAGTAGCCAACAGCAGAATCTGTGAAGGTGTTTTCAATAAATGAGTTAGCTCTCTGTTAACCCACGGTCACACGGTGCACTGTCTATTAGTTCTATTTTTGCAGTTTTGGCGGTGTGTTTAGTGTTTGTGTAACTCGTTTAAATTTGGCTAAATGTTAAAAATAGTCTTTAATTGTGCCCTGTTGGGATAAAAAATTTTTATGGTGACGTTACCTGTAGGGGTGGTGTGGGTATTTTGGAGTTTTTGTGCAATTTAAGCTGTATTTATGGCTATTTTTGTTTTTTAAGTAAATTTAAGCGATTTTTAGCGTCGTGTATTGTTGAAATGGAGTGTTGGGAATTAAGTAAGTTTGTCTATATGTGTTTAGTCCTTGGTAACGTTTATACAAAGATAGCGTAGCAACCTATATAGTTTAAAGGCACGGAGTTACTGTTAATTTTATACATAAGTGTTACAGCATCGTTAGGGTATGAAACGAAAATGGCCGATGACTTATGCTTAATTTCACGTTACAAAAGAACCTCATGGATATGGTTAATGTATGTGTAAATTGAGAAAAATAGAGCTGCCTGCTGGTATCGTCAACATTTCTCATACTAAAAACAAGGTTCCTCTGTTTAGGATGATGTTTTTATGTGGATAATATATGCGTTAGTCTCTGCATTTTTTGCCGGTTTAGTTGCTATACTGGCAAAGATTGGTATGAAAAATATAGACTCCAATTTAGCTACAGCTCTAAGAACTGTGGTTGTTGTTCTTTTTGCATGGTTAATGGTTTTCATTGTAGGTTCTCAATCCTCATTGTTGTATATTGACACAACGAGTCTTGTCTTTCTTATCTTCTCAGGGTTAGCTACAGGGGGTTCTTGGCTTTGCTATTTTCGTGCACTACAATTAGGTAATGTTCATAAAGTTGTTTCTGTGGACAAATCCAGTATTGTTCTTACTATGTTGTTGGCTTTTCTTTTGCTAAGTGAGGGGTTAACTTTGTTAAAATTGGCGAGCATGGTGTTAATTGGTGTAGGTACATATTTTATGGTTGAACATAGAAAACATACTGATAGAGTAGCAAAAGGGTATAGGTGGTTAATGTATGCTGTTTTTTCAGCTGTGTTTGCAAGTTTTGCAGCCATTTTAGGTAAGGTTGGTATAGTTGGCGTAGACTCCACTTTAGGCATGGCAATACGAACGGTGGTTGTTCTTATCATGGCTTGGTTGATTGTTTTTATGCAAAGAAAACACAGCGATATAGTGCAAATTAAAAAGCAAAGTTGGCTCTTTCTTGGGTTATCTGGGCTTGCCACGGGAATTTCTTGGCTATGTTTTTATCGTGCATTACAAGAAGGACCCGCAAGTGTGGTTATCCCTATAGATAAGCTAAGTATACTAATTACTGTTATTTTTGGCTATTTTATGTTCCATGAAAAGTTGAGCAAAAAATCGATACTTGGTCTTGTAATGATTGTTATCGGAACCCTAAGCCTGCCGTTTCTATGATAAACCCTAAAACAACAGACTTTGCAATTAACATGGTGTCTGGATGTTTTTTGTGTTGCTTAGCTTGTTTGTTTTGCTAATGAATGGTGTTATTTGTCATTATTTTGGGTAATTTATAGGTGTTAGAGGGTTTAAAACTAAATATTTGTGTAACTTTCACACATTTACTGTCACATAAATATATTGTTTTTTCGTTTTAACTTTGTTCTGTAAATGTGAATAATTGCGTAGATTGTTTAAATTGTGAATAATTGTGAGAACCAAAACAGTGATAAATAATGTTTGCTTTATGAAAGGCTTGTCTGTTACAAAAATACGGGAGTTTTATGTGTATGAAAAATTTATTTGATTTAACAGGAAAAGTGGCCCTTGTTACAGGTGCCTCTTCTGGTTTAGGTGTCAAGTATGCAAAGGCCATAGCTAATCAAGGTGCAGATATTGCCATTACCGCTAGAAGAGTTGATAAACTTGAGCAGGTCAGAAAAGAAATTGAAGCTATAGGTGTCAAATGTTTTATGGTACCTTGTGATGTTGGTAAACCAGCTGAAATTGTTTCAATGGTAACTAAGGTCAAAGAACACTATGGAAAAATTGACATCCTTGTTAATAATGCTGGAGTCGGTAAATCATACTCTGCGGCTGCTCAGACAGATGAAGAATGGCTTTCCATGATTAATATTAATCTTAACGCTGTTTACTATGTTGCACGGGAAGTCAGCAAAGTTATGATAGAGCAAATGTATGGAAAAATCATAAACATAGGCTCCATACATTCAACAGTTGGTTTTTTGGGCACTCCCATGTCTGCTTATTGCACCTCAAAAGGTGGTGTGTGGATGTTAACAAAAACTTTAGCAACGGAGTGGGCTAAATATAACATAACCGTTAATGCCATTGGTCCGGGATATTTTCCAAGCGAAATGACCGATGGGCTTACTGCAAGTGAAGAATTTCAAAGAGCCATAAAATGTTATTGTCCCATGGGTAGAATAGGTCGTGACGGCGAGTTAAATGGTGCTATCATATATTTTGCTTCTGATGCATCTTCTTATACTACAGGCCAGCTTTTAATTATCGACGGTGGTTGGACTACCATTTAGAGGTTAGGTGGATTTTTGTGAATAAGGCAACTTTATACAACCTTTCCTATGGTCTATACATTATTGGTGCAAAGGATGGCCAAAGAAATGTTGGTTGTGTGGTAAATACAGTGGTGCAGTCAACATCTAATCCTGTAACATTAACTGTTTGTATCAATAAGGATAACTATACCAACAGGTGCATAAAACAGACAAAAGAATTCGCAGTATCCATTTTATCTGAAAAAACTAAAGAAAGCATTTTTGGAATTTTTGGATTTAGCAGCAGTCAAAATAGAGATAAATTTGCGGAAGTGCCTTTCAGCTTAACACCCTCAGGATTACCCTACATTAGTGAAGGTGTTACGGGTTATCTTCAATGTAAAGTAATTAACTCTATTGACAACTTTACGCATACAATTTTTATAGCTGAAGTACAGGAGGCTGAAAATCTGTTTAAAGAACCCCCCATGACATACGCCTATTACCATAACGTTGTAAAAGGCAAAACTCCTCCTAAAGCGTCAAGTTATACCGCCGCTGAAGCTCAAAAATTAGTTCCATCTGAATCATTTGTTTGCAGTATCTGTGGCTGGAAATATCCTGGCAGTAAGGAAGAGTTTGAACAATTGTCCCCTGACTATGTCTGTCCTATTTGCGGAGCCCCTAAAAGCGTATTTATACTTCAGTTAACTGATGATAAAGATAAGTAAGTTATAAGGTGATTTGAAATGGTTAATTTGAAAGGTACTAAAACTGAAAAAAATTTGATGGAAGCGTTTGCCGGCGAAAGTCAAGCACGCAATAAATATACCTATTTTGCCTCTAAAGCAAGAAAAGAGGGCTATGAGCAGATTGCTGCCATATTTGAGGAAACCGCAGGCAATGAGAAGGAACATGCTAAAATTTGGTTTAAACTCCTCTGTGGAGGCGAAGTTCCGGCAACTGTTGATAATTTGCAGGCTGCTGCTGATGGTGAACGTGGTGAGTGGACTGAAATGTATAAGCGTATGGCCATAGAGGCTCGTGAGGAAGGTTTTAGTGATATTGCTTTTCTTTTTGAGTCTGTAGGTAAAATTGAGAAAGAGCATGAGGAACGCTATCTTAAACTGCTTAAAAACATTAAAGACAATACGGTCTTTGCGAAAAAGGAAAAATCTGTTTGGATTTGTCGTAACTGTGGTCATATTGTAGATAGCGAAACTGCTCCAAAAGAATGCCCAGTTTGTGTTCATCCGCAAGCATACTTTGAGTTACGTATAATTAACTATTAAACGGAAGAGGCGTGGTAACATTATGAGTGGTTCTCCTGTCTTTTTTGTTTGTAAACAATGCGGTGACATAGTTAAGGTTATTAAAAATAGTGTGGCCTCGATGATAACCTGCTGTAACAACGACATGATTGAGCTTGTACCTAATACGGTAGATGCTAGTGTAGAGAAACATTTGCCTGCTGTAACCATTTTAGACAATAGCATTAACGTTGAAATAGGCAGCATACCTCATCCAATGCAAAACGACCATCATATAACATTTGTATGTGTGGAAACAGAGCATGGTGAGCAGTGTAAATACCTAAAAATTGGTGAGGAACCTAAACTGGTGTTTAGTTTTTCAAACGACAAACCCGTAGCTGTTTACGCTTATTGCAATCTACACGGCCTTTGGAAAACCAAAATATAACCACCCACATTTTTTTCTAAATTTTTTCTGTTTCATGCTATTTAGCTCATATATATTTAGGTATTTTTATTGAGACAGGTGTATAAATGTACATAAACAATAATATGCTTACCGAGTTAAAACGGCATGAAAATTTAACTTTTAACAAAAACGAGACAGCTGTAGGCTCCTTTTTGGGTGATGTCCTGAAGTATTTTAATGATGGTTGTTGGTTAACCAGAAAAATTTTTGCTGCCCCATCTCCTTTTTACACCAAAAACCACAATCACACCAACCAGCAACTTTTAAACCTAACCACAAAACCCACTACACCACTTAATTCACGACACTACACTTTTTTGTTGCGAGTTGAATACATACTTTCTGTTTTATGCTATTTATTTTTGGTTCCAGTAGTATATGTTGTTGTATTTTCCTTTGATAGGGTGGTTTGGGTCTTCAAAGATTATGTCCAGCTTTAGTCCGTGTTGGTCTAGTTTGTTTTGTAGTTGGTTCCATATTTCTTGGTTGTCCTCATTTGCATACCATATACCCCAAATGATGTCTGCCGGATATCGTATGCCCCAGCCGTAATTTTGGGGTAAGACAAGAACCGCTTCAGCTTTTATATTGCCATGGGTTACGTCTGGGTTTTGAACTATCTCATTCCAAAAGCGTTCTAATGCTTGAAAATGTTCTTTTTGTAGTGTGTTTGGGTTTGTGGGGTCTTCGGAGTAGTTAAAAATTAGTATATATTCTGCGCCTGCCTCATAGGAGGCTTTCATTTGTTCAAACATTTCCTCTCCATCAGTAAGATAAGGTGGATGAGTATATTTCCATGTAATACAGGTGCCCCATTGTTTGTTTTGCAGATTTGCGGCGCCTCTTACTAAGCCTATTTCTTGGGCAACAGTGTTATTCCATGCTAATTCTGCAAGAACAAGGTCATAGCCACTTTTATAATTCCACCAATAAAGACCATAATCTGCTGTGAAAACTAGAACTTGCTCTTTCTTTAATTGTGCCTTATCTATATCTTCAAGCAAATTTCTATTCATATTAACATATGCCATAGCTGCATCATCATAGTTTTGTATGGGGTTTTCTTCTAAAATTTGTTCATAGAGTGGTATTGTGTTTGTGTATTTTGTAATGTTTTCAGCTGTGTAGAACTGATTTTTTTTACTTTCAAGTATTGTTATGGTTCCATTGGAGTAATAAGAAATAGTGACGGATTCTTTAACATTCTCTACAACAACTTTTCCATCTGGCCAATATGTAACTGTAGATAATAGTGGGGGTTTTGTGTTTTGACTATTTTCATAGTTATAGATCATTATTGTGCCTTCTTTGGTTTTTGTAACCCTTGGCATTGGCACTGGCAAACCCTCTATTTGATAAGCGGTTTCCAAAAAAACCGTTTTATCCAACATGTATCCTCCCACTTCATCATTATAATATACCCCAATGAATTGTTTTCCCCATCGCTCTTTTGCCTCATTGAGCCACCTATTTAGCCCCGCCTCATTTCGTGTACCTCCATAAACAGCATAGCTCAAATTAGAAGCAACTACATACTCTCCAATCTCCTCCATAGCCACAAAATCATACTGCAAAACCCCTGACTGCAAAACAAACAGATTTGTGCAATCTCTTACTGTATCCACAAGTTCTTTTGCCTCTTGAACCGAACTTCCACAATACGTAACCCCAACATAGAATACCTTCTCCTCCTGATTAAATGCAACATAGCCTATAGCTGATATTGCTACAACTAACAATAACGATAACCCCATAATTGTTACAAGTAGCCTTTTTTGCTCCATCCACGTCACTTCTAATAAATACTATATCTTCTTTATAGTTAAAATTTTTCCGCCATTTACCTCCCTACAGCTTCTTAACGATTGCATTAACATATTTTTTGTTGCGTAAAACAGGGGAAACCGTTTTCCCCATTCACATATACTCCCTAAAATCCCGTGGAATTATACATAGGTTTTTTCGTCTATGTTGAAGGCTGTAAATATTTCACGTTGCGCTTTAGATAGTTTTGAAAAAACAGTTTTCCGCTGTCCCTCCAAGTAAACACTATGAATAGACTTTAACTCATTCATAAGCTCAGGCAAAGTATACTTCTCATCCA
>Ga0209737_10003651_pt1 | contig 10740 bp, 5 predicted proteins | sample TergutCu122P3_FD_187284 | JGI IMG/M metagenome (GOLD analysis project Ga0209737, IMG submission 187284) | Cubitermes ugandensis P3 segment gut microbial communities from Kakamega Forest, Kenya - Cu122 P3 (SPAdes) (version 2) | ecosystem: Host-associated > Arthropoda: Insects > Digestive system >...
ATAAACCACTGTGTAGCATCTAGTTGGATTTTCTCTCTACATATCATCAATGATGCACGGTCAAACACTCATCAAATCTGGAGTTAACTATAACCAATTATACGAGAGTTGCTTTTAGTATCAGAAATATATTAGTATACCCTGGATTCAGCCCTAACACTTTGGAAATTCTGGTACAAGTAGATGATTTGCCACATCTAGTGCGTAGCCTCTGGTCTCGCCGTTGGTCCCGAAGATGGCGTTATCTTAAAATTACGAGGGCAAATGTCATAGCCTCCTCACGTTAGATATTTTTAAAAGCGTTGCTTTGGCCTTTGCTGTGGTTTTTATCGGATAATCAAGCTGATTCCTCAGAAATAACGCTTCTGTTCTCAACGTGTCAATTTACTGTCATATTCGTGTACCACGTAGAGATAGGAGGGCAATGTTTCTTGTTGCGAACTAAGCGTATAAATGTTGGTTGGCTGGAGTAGGCATTATTTCCTGGCTAGGTCTACTATAATTTGGCGAAGAAAATTGTCTCGTCTAGTTTCGGTCACAGTTGTGGTATTCGTTTCATTCCACATCTTCATTAGTTTCATGGACTCCTTGCTATGATAAACTATTTTTTTTTCGTTCAGTGGCTGTTCTATGTTAATCAGCAGTACCTTCTGTAAAATATGTAACTGAAGCTAACATTCATTCCGTACTGCTTGTAGAAATCGAAAAATACCTGAAACTCAATGGGAGTCTAAGACTCTGCCTATTGGTAACCAGTCACTCACGGTCGAAGCAAATGTTTCTTGTGTGTGTGTGTATGTGTGTGTGTGTGTGTGTGTGTGTGTGTGTGTTTGGTGATTGAAAAAGGTGTAGGCTATATTGCGTCGAAAAGTTTGCAATGATTAATGTTATTCTCTTCAGCATTACAATAAAGTACAACCAATTCCATTTGATAACTGAGAATTGCCAAATAATCATACCCAGTTGCTGAAACTTATCTTCAAGTACTTTATAAATACCAGACGTTGCGCTTGCAGCTTCAGATACGAAGCAAATAAGGTTTCTTTAAAATAACTTTGATGCAAATCGTATGAATAAGAACAGTTAAAAACCTTCGTCTTATTAGTTTCTGGCTTGTACTTCTCAATAACAAGTAAGGAACTACTACAATGGCAATTAAGTAAAAGGGATTATTTCTTCTCTCTCGTTTAGGGATTATGCAATACACTACCCGTTTTACAAAGATTCTTTATTCTTCCATTCAACGGTAAGTTTTCCCTGTCCACGCCATGAAGGCATTTAGGGGGAGTACAGGTATAGCGCCAATCACGATTTATTGTTTCTGTCACACAGTGTAATATGCATGAAGAATTATTCCATCTTTCTTTCGCAGCTGAATTAAACCTTCATGCCGTGAATGACAGTTAATTTTTAACCAAATAACAAATAGCATTGAATTTTTTGTTTTATTAATATAATGTTATTTTGTTGCCATGGTAATTTTTTCAGTTGTGTGTTTTGAGTACTAGCTAAAATTAACCTGTCTTTAACAGGTGCTGATATGATGCTTGATGGTCCGAACTCATGTTTATAGATTTTTCAATGGCAGTAATTTCTCCGTGTTTCGGATGCCAAGATGGTCTGGACAATTTCGGGCCGAAAATAATCCGATATTCCCCACGTGATCGGCCCAATAATCTGGACCACTTGGAGGAAGCCCGACACGACCCGTCCCCATTCGTATTGTGTGGCTGAAGGGGAAGCGTCAACCGGCCTTCGTTTACCTTCGCTGCTGTAAGGACCTTAGGTACGGTATTTTCGCTTTCAGTGATGAATCTAAGGGGGTAAACTGACTATATCATGTGCTGTTCATCGGTTCGGAACTTGGCGATAATCATCGCGTTATGAAGTCCTTAATGAACTACTGACAACTTTATCGCTTACACCCTAAAATTCCGATCTTTGCTGTCAGCTATTTACGTTTCGTCTTGTATCGGCCTTCTTCTGATCGGACTGTAGCTGGGTAATCTCTATTTGCATTAAATGTAATCGCGATATTGCGTGCATGTTCTTTTCAGAATATGTTGACGAAACAGTACAATCGAGGGGGCAAGCGAATCACAATTCCGCAGGGAATTGTTTGTTACAATATTTTGTCCCACTCCAGGAGTCCATACATTTTTACAAAAACCTAGGAACCATAAGTCGCGCTTCTCATACAGTTGCTGGCGTCTGTCTATATTCTGTACGTTGATAAACCATTGCCACAGCGTAAAAGAAAATTTAAAGGCTTTGAGCTCATGAAGTTCACCGTATCTTTCATTACTAAAGTGTTTTAAGAAAGAGACATATTAGAGTGCCGGATTTATCTCTTCTGTCTTCAAGAAAAATGTGTGTGAAATATTACGTGAGATTATTAATTTGCAAGGAGAATTATCATTGAAAACAAGAGTGAATGAACAGTTTGGAATTTAGTTCCATGTGCAAGGTGTCGAAGCTAGAGTCATTAAAATTGAATGTACGGTTCGGTTATACTTCAGTGAATTAGGGATTACAGTAATAAAAACAGTACAGTCAAAGTACTAATGATAATTAACCGATGAACATTTAACTCATAAAAGCCTAGTGGTTGCTTTATGTGCTATTAGGAAGAACACCAAACATACCGCGTTCTGCCCACAGACCGCATTTATGTTTTGAGTAAGGTTCTCAGAACAAATAGCTGTTATTAATATAAATAATTACAATTCAGAAATCCCATTTACACAGCTGTTATACTGAAATGTATTACATCGGATTATTTTTTATATCTGGTATACTCCGTGGCTACATGTATCAGGTCGCCTCCAGATGCTTTATGTCTTAAATCTGAGCACATTAACGTAATGTGTTAAAAATCATAACTTTTAAACTATAGTTTTGTGATTCAGTATATCACAGTTATAACTTCGATATATTAAATCACCAAATTACATATTTGAACATTCCGTAGTTTTATGATTTCATCAGAGTGGCGTAGGCAACAAGCAGCGGTAGTACAAAATAATGAGAATAAAAATGTTTGCAAGGTTGGGCAATGCGAAACCCAACACAGAAAATACAGAAGGTTTTAAATGGGCGTTAATCAATCTTCAAGGACTTTCCAAGCGAATAAGCACTCTTTCTCGCAAGGAGCTAAATAAGATACCGTAGGAACAGCTGTACAAAGCGTAGACTGGCACAGGCAATTTATGCATCGTATATTTTTCATAAAACTAAGTATTTAAAATACGTACATAGATTCACACCAAATATGTAAATATGTAAAACCAACATATACGGATTCCCTCTTACAACTGACAGATCCAACTCTTGTCAGAGAAAGTCCTTCAAGACTATGATTTTTATTCATTGCATGGACTAAAATCTGTATATGGGCCCCAAGAGCGGCTTGACACCAGGTCAGAATGACCGACTGACTACTATTCTCCCGTAACGTGACTGAGTGGCTCAGGCTTCACAACATTAGTAGTTTGATGACGCTGCAACTACGCTCACCTAAGCACGGTGTCGTAAGAGACGCTGACTCCCTTCTCAAGCATTCGGCGGTAAAGCTGCCAACACTCTCGCTCTTTCGGCGATTGGAACTGGGGCTCACCCTCTTGTGAACCGACTGGGTCTGTAATGGCCTTGGGTTCCGGTCTCAAAATGCGGGCTACCATTACCCCCAGACCTGAGGACACATAAAAACTACGCATTATGTAAACTATCCAGTATTTCTGATCTCTGTAAGAAAACTGAATGTAGGTAGAAGGTACTACGCTATTAACCTTTAAAGTACTGACTTTTAAAAGCCAGTATTACCCTGGTGGCCGGAATTTTTGGGGCATTTAAATCTTGAAATTGCATCCCTCCACAAAAACATATATTCTATACTCGTATTTTCTGCTCTATATAACATAAAATTATGAAATAAAAACTGTTTGAAAGAGAATAAAATTCTGCATTTATAGAAGAAGTGTTGAGTATTAGCTAAAAATCGTACTCACGAACCTTTATTATAGATTCAAAAGTTATTTTGCATGACATATTTTATGCCACTTCTGTGAATTTTTTTATGTATTACCCCTTGCTTTACACCGCTGGCATGTGTGATGTTACATACATAGCAGTATACAACACTTATTTACAAGGCAAATGTTTTCTATCCGCGCTGTACAACGATATAATTTGCCTCGCGCCATCCGAGTCAACGCTACTCTTTGTGGTTAGTGACAAGTTCACATGCGTATGCCACATTTCGAAGCAATTCACTACGCACAGACCAACGTCACACTTCCTGCAGAAATAGAGCGTGCTCCGTGTTTGCTTGTGAGGCGAACACATGCGGCACCGCCGTTGTTTTCCTTTGGCAGGCCAATGCTGAGAATGCTTAACTTCTATCGACTGAGCTGGGACGCAATTGGACTTGGTCCGCCCTTTGATGTGCCACTAATTGTCACATTTTCTTCTTGCGAATGAGTAATCAATTCGCGAACGGGAATTTCACGGAAATCTTTGTGCGTCATTTTGCCGTCACATGATTTGTGTATAAGAAATGCGTTTAGAATGGTTATGTCTGTTAGATGAAAAAACAGTTTCTTGGTCCACTTCCAAGTTCTGCGAGAAATTCCATAGCTGTTGACCATTCTGTCTGACTTGCCCACAAACCCCATGTATGCATTGTAGTCTTCTAAAACACGAGGTTTGATAGCCTGGTCAGATTCTTCTGTGAAATTTCCTTCGACAGGGGGAGCGTGCATGTTTGGCAGAATGTACGCATCCCGCCTGACTTTCCAGCAAACAGCCCTTAGGGTTCCCCTGGCCCGTGTCGCTATGTCCCCCTTTTAATTTTTAGATATTTTTGGTTCAATATCTCGTGACATTCCACGCCTGTCATGGCGAACTGTTCCACACGTCTTGATTTTTGGTTCGAACAGATCATCAAACAGAGCAGGTGGGGTGAAATAATTGTCCATGAAAATTTTGTGGTCCAGTCCCTCAACTCTTCGAATAACTTGCAGCACTGTTTCGTGCGTTGCTGTTATTTGAGCTGTGGCATGCGTGCACGGCATTACATATATCTAACATTCGGCCACTGGGGAGTGCAGGCTGCGTTAGCTCCACCTACTCATCCCGGCACGCTGGATGGGTCCTAGAGTCGGTGGGCCTCTCGTCCAGTCTAACTTACAAAATATAATAACAGATGAACACAGAACATAGAGAGTGGGTGACATTTTTGTCAGATGATATTTACTGTATAATCGAGAATTACCAGAAGAATCGCGAACCATTAAACCAAATCTTTTCTTGGGTCTCCAGACTGGTTTAAACGTCATGCGGATGTTCGAATGAATTTTGTGACAAGGTTATTGTTACACGGTGGCACTTAATTTTGTATACTTAATATAACAGAATGTTCACTGCTAAAGAGCTTACCGATTGTTCCGAAACTCGGCAGTTTGTCACTTCACCGGTAGGAGTTCCCCAGTACAATTCATCCTCACAATTTATTTCCACGTGCCAAATTCTGTATTTCTCTCTTGCGCCGCCCAATTCTTCTCGTCAGATTTCCTCTCCTGAATGTGCGCATTCTCTAAGTTCAACGGCGAACGTCGCGTATTTTTATGTTCTCTGCCCCTACTGCCGTCTTTCTTGAAAGGGTTTACGAGATTTTCACCAGCCCCCCCCGCCCCCCCCAGGCGAGCCTGTATCATTCGATGGTATGGAATAAACCGATGAGCTACTGTCAGCGTTAAGTAAATAAAACAAATATATAATTCCGACCGATTCTCCACCAACTATATTAGAACACCCTCACAGAATTACAAATATATAATTCCGACCGATTCTCCACCAACTATATTAGAACACCCTTACAGTATTACTCGAGTAAGCCTGCTATAAAACAGAGCTTTCATTACATAATTATCTTAGTATTATTGTAAACAATTTCGTGTACATAAATATATTGTGTTTTGCAATATTTTGTTCCGAGCATCATCTGCATTCTTCGAAAGACTGAAAGACGATAAATAAAATTACCATATTACTGTAACACTGAAATTTACAACTTAAGAAATTTGTGTAGGCTGTACCTCTTGAGGTGCCTGCCCTCATTCTTCTGTAATTATCTAGAAAACGGTACGAATAACGGAAAACCTGTATTGGACATTAAATATTTGCTTCTTGAGTCATATCTATGAGTTTTGTTCGAAACACTTTTCGCTTCCTTTTGATTATTAAGTTACGTTATTTTTCTCTAGTGTTAACCAAATTTCGAATAACTCAACAAATTTCATTTAAACCTGCTATGTAAAATTTCTGGAATGGTTACATATAGACGAATAGAGGTAGCGAAGCTAATAGGTTAAATTCTGCATTTCTTCTTTGCAAACTTGCCAACAGAGACTAGCCTGTGTTAATTAACTACATTATTATAACACAAGAATAACCGTGGTTTTCTTTAAGACATTCTAATATTGGGTTTTCATGACGTTTACGTTGGCTCAAAAAATCTGTAGCTTACCCGTGCTTGGCGGCTCAGACATGAAGACCGATGCTTCCGATGGGTTCGCAGGTTGATCCTCATTTGGAGGCAGTGCCTCTCGCTCCTCAGGAGATGCTGTTTCAGCGCAGTCCTTTGGCGGAATGTCAATGATGCAATCCGCAACCTGTTGCTCACGGTTCGGCGGCGTGACTTCTGCCTTCCTAGAGGTATACGTAGAGGGGTTTCAGTAGCATATCTAGTATAAATTATATTCGGAGTTTTCACGAGTAATCTTCACGACACTTCCAATGATCCGGCCATTAAAACAGTATAATGAGTCGGAAGGTAAGTAGTTCTCTGGTAGAAGTAAAAAATGTAAAGAACACCCTAGAACTGGCCATGAAGGCCCGAGGGGAGTAGAGATATAGCTCTACTCTTTATTTAACCTCGGTGTTCGATGGGAATGGGTGATCAACGCCACGTCCCGACCGCTTTACCCCCGGGAAAGAGACAAGGAACGTATTGTATATGAAGCTGGGTTGGTCCTAATGCCGGTCTGGACGGGTGTGGAAAATCTCGCCCCCCACGAGCATTCGATCCCCGGACTGTTCAGCTCGTAACGACTGCCTAAACCGTCTACGCTATCCCGAACCGCAGTAGTTCTCTGACATTCATAAGTAGTCGAACTTATACATTGGCAAAACATGAATGTTATCTACTATGGACTTCATAATTAAGAGGGTAATACCTAGGAGTCATAGCAGAAGTCATATTGCAAAAGAAGCACAATTTGTAATGAGTGTGAGCCGGGCATTTTATGTTACTTGTGTACTTAATTGTGGAATCAAGCCATGTAGTGTATGTTGTGACATGGGTCTATGTCTTTATGTCCCTGGCGCCTGTCTAGTTGTTTTGTTTGTATTGGACATTCACCATTGACACAATTGTATCATCAACAGTTCCGTGGCACCAATTCTGATGGAGCAGCAGCGCATATCCTCATATGAAATATAATCCAAATAGTATATTTTCCTGTCTGAACAGTAACATATATTACTGTAGAAAAATTTTACTGATTGAACAGTAACACATATTATTGTGAAAAAACGTTACTGATTGAACAGTAACAATCCACATAGCAGAATGATCAGTAATATAGAATCGGGTAGCGGGGTGTTTCTGACCGAAAGGTAACACATTTACCAGTACTGAATTATTTCTGATGGAACAGTAAAGTATCTTTGTAACATAATTTTTGTGACTTAACAGTAACACGTATCGTGACAGAAAAATACTTAAGGAACATATATTCTCATGTATCTGGACGTTAAAAGAGATTAGCGTCGCGTTAAGTAAAGCTGTCATACCGATATAATCTAGAGATTTACTGCTCGAAATCTGCGGACAAATTGAACTAGAAAGATTAGGATAATTGATGAGCAATTTCAAAATATTTTCTTTTCATCAGTCTTGATTTTCTTTCATCATGCACAACAGAAGAGTTTGTTACACCCTGAATAAAACGCAAAGGTAAAGGTAAGGAAGTCCCGTAACAGGCCCGATGTGGCCCAGAGGGTTCCAGGAGGTTTAGGCTCCCAAATTTCATGACATTCGGCACGTGAAGGTGGTGAAGTCAGACTCACGCACCGGCCGCCTTTACCCCAGGAATGTTCCTGGTACTCATTTTCACTAGGGGCTGAATCGACGCCAGGGCCATGGTATGGTCGGAAGGAAATATGTCACTGAAAAATCCAGTGACACCACCGGGAATCGATTCGGTCCCGTCCGACTAGTAGCGCAGCGCCTTAACCACTACGTTACCCCATGTCCCCTGAATACAACGTACCAATGAAGATGGTCTTATTATCATGCTGGTCATTATGTCCGGTACATCCTTTATAATAACGTTATAGCTCAGCGATAAATTTTATTATCCGGCGTGGACTGGCATCAGAGATTTTGCAGTACTGGTCGGCTGTTCCGATTCCACTTTGATATTCATTCGTCTTTTCTGGCACGCCATATTCCTTACGAATTTCATCTTATCCATAATCAATATCCCTTAGAGCATGCCACAGCGCTTCTATATGCTTTATGCTGCAAGTTGCAAAGTCAAATAGATAAGCTACCGAGCAACCAAATTTAGTGAATTAATTGTGATATTGTTGATTTCAAAGGGGCTGGCGGTGTCGCAGTTGGTTGAGGCACTGCGCTACAAGTCGAAAGGTCGCGGGTTCGATTCTCGATGGTGTCATTGGAATTTTTCATTGACAATCCTTCCTGCCGCCCTATGGCCCTGGAGTTGACTCAGCCTGTAACAGAAATGAGTACCAGGAATATTCCCTGACACTTAAGGCGGCCGGTGTGTAGGTCTGACAACCTTACCACCTTCATGGAAAGATAATTTGCTAAAACTCATGGTGAGAGTGACAGAATATTTTATTAAATACTCAATACAGAGTTTTACGTAAGTTTTCTGATACCAATTTAGAAAACCTGACGATTGCAGAAAGTATGGTAGTGTAATCTGAAGACAGTTACTTGTTAATAAGTATGAATCGCCGTTTTCTAAAGAGTACTAAACAGCTCTATCAGAAACGAATTTGGATTTAAAAAAGTAAAAAGAAGGCCTGGAACAGGGGTTATGCTTTTCCTTGATAGAACTAATAACGGTACTTAAATAATTCACTAATTAATACCCACAAATGCACTTGATGTTAAAATTATACGTATTATCACATACAATCCATACAACAGTCTCTTTTCTGGCAAACTCTGTGCCCGTTGGCGGGTCCCACAAGTTGAAGTCGACAGGAGTAAGATGGGGTGATCGCGGAGGCCACAGAAGTGGTCCGTTTCGTCCCATTCATCAATGAAGGTAGTGATGGTTCAAGAAATGCTTTTTGTCTCGGATAAAACAAGCAGGAGTCTTTGCTCTATCTCGCTAATACAGGGGTGCTGATAAGTCCTTAGCCCGACCAGGAAGGAAACAAGCTACAGCGACAGAAGATTTCGAGTTTCATGTATCGTATTTATAATCATAATTGGAGGAATATTAGTACTATTTATATATATAACAAGACTAGCATCAAAATAAATATTCTCACCATCAAATAAAATGCATCGGGAAGTGGGTCGGGCTAAGGACTTATCAGCAACCCTGTAAATCAGTTTCATCCACTTGTTTGTAGGGGATTTCGGGGCTGATTTTAGGAGTAGAACACAATGGTAATATTAATTGTACCTTCTTAAGAATCGTGCAGTATTTTTCTATGAACAGACACATTAATTTTAATATACTGCTAAGAAGGCTTTTTGGATTTTTTGTCACATTATGAAGTAGGACCAAATCCCTTCCATTCGTGTTCTGTTTCAAAAGAAAAGATTTCCAACATTTAATGTTTTTATGTTTCTGAAGTATAAACTCATCAATTATTTTATTAGCTCAATCTGTTGATGTGAGACGACACGTATTACATTTTAAATCACTTTTATTTTATCGAAATAAAAATGGTCTCCGAAAACTGACTTCTTGCTAGCGATTTCTCTCACACTTCTGCTGGAAGATTCTACGAACATGATGGAAAGAACAGTCTTCTAATTTAGACCGTAGTCGCTGTTCTGTCTGATGTCTTGGCAGCGTGTAATGCGGTTCCTGGCCCACCTGCAAATTACTTTCCATGGTGATGTTTTCGATTTCCAATCACTCACTCCCCATACTAACCTACTGGAGCCAAAAGAACAACACGTAACCAACTCACGGCAGCACATTCAACGAAATTTTGTGTTGGAAGGTTTCTTGAATTAAAGACCCTGCGCAGCGCATATTGTAATCGCCCTGTCTGTCTGTACGCATAAAACAATTCGAAAGCCGTTGATCTATGTTCATGAAATCTGATATTTGGAAGGTGAACTACACTCTGTCGAATCATTCTAATTTAGTTTAAAATCTTACGAAATTAACCGACTCTTTTTATTATAACTTACACGGGTCTCTGCGGGGATCTCTTAGCTTAGCGCGCTAAATATATACTCGTATTAAAACAAGAAAAGTTCTGGAACGAAGGTTGCAGAGAAAAAAATGCCGAATAGCTACACCCTTCTCTCATATCTTAACGGTTCTCGAGACGAGTAAACAAAACTTGTTTTTTTTTAAACACGAAGTTCAACTAAGTATTTTAAAGTCCAGTTTCTTCCCCACAGAAAAAAACAATTACAAAGATTAATCGGTTAGTGCTATTTAGGGCAACGAT
>Ga0209737_10003652_pt1 | contig 10739 bp, 11 predicted proteins | sample TergutCu122P3_FD_187284 | JGI IMG/M metagenome (GOLD analysis project Ga0209737, IMG submission 187284) | Cubitermes ugandensis P3 segment gut microbial communities from Kakamega Forest, Kenya - Cu122 P3 (SPAdes) (version 2) | ecosystem: Host-associated > Arthropoda: Insects > Digestive system...
GGGAATGGTAATAGAGGTTAAACCGCAGTCCGTAAAACACCCGTTGGGTATTGCCGTAATACCGCTGCCGATAGTGATTGAAGTCAAATTGGTACACCCCTCAAAAGCGCCGTTACCAATCGTTGTAACGCCGTCTTCGATGATGACAGTGTTAATACTGCTTCTTACGGCGACCCACGGTTGACTTTTTGTACCTGGCGACATACCGGCCGGCATTGCGCCGTTGCCGCTAATGGTAAGCGTCCCGCCCGTTAAAGTCCACGTCAGGTTGTCGCCCAGTTTGCCTGAGGTCTGGGCGAATACGCCGCTTGCAAAAGAAAGGAAGATGACTGCTGCTAATAATTTGTTCATTTTTTCGATATTAAGTTACGGTGCGAAAATATATTTTTTTTCACTTATTTTGCACGCACCAAAAATCCACAACAATTATGAACAAAATTTACACAAAAAAAGGCGACAACGGAACCACATCATTGGTGGGAGGAGCCAAAATAGATAAATCGGAACAGATTCTTGATGCTTACGGTACTTGCGACGAACTGAACGCACACATCGGAGCACTGATTGCCGAAGAAAATATTCCGTTTTTTACCGAAATTCAGGAAAAACTGTTTGTCATCGGTGGTATTTTGGCTACCCCAAAAGAGAAATTTGAACAGTACTGGAAAGAGGTTGACCTCAATTCCTTTTTAACAAAAATTGAAAAAGAGATTGATGAAATGGAGGCAACGCTTACGCCGTTGACCGGTTTTTTACTTCCACAGGGCTCTCGTGCCATCGCTCAGGCGCATATCTGCCGGACTATTTGCCGGAGATTAGAAAGAAAAATCGCCCAAATTCGCACCCAAAACGAGTACTTTTTACCTATTCTTCAAATTACAAACAGGCTCTCGGATTACTTCTTTATTTTGGCGCGTTTTCTTCATAATACATCAAACATTGATGAGAAATATTTGAAAATGAGATAAATAATAATACACGAAAACACGCTGTTCGTATTAATAAAAATATATTTTTGCGCCCCACAAAAATGAACCCTTAAACACTGTTTTTTTATGTATTGGACGTTAGAATTAGCCTCGAAATTAGAAGATGCACCATGGCCCGCCACCAAAGAAGAATTGATTGACTTTGCCACCCGCTCCGGTGCCCCTATGGAGGTTATAGAAAACCTGAGAGAAGTGGAAGACGACGGCGAGATTTATGATAATATCGAAGACCTGTGGCCCGATTATCCTTCTAAAGACGACTTCTTCTTTCACGAGGACGAATACTAAAAGTTGTGAATGAACGAATTTGAAAAACAATATTATAGCATTAGTGAAACCGCCGAAATTTTTGGGGTTAAAAGATCGCTTTTGCGCTCCTGGGAAAATGATTTTGAACTTCTGAATCCTTTTAAAAATAAAAAAGGAACCCGCTTCTTTACGCAAAAAGATTTGGAAATTATTAACACCATTTTGTATCTTACTAAAAATAAAGGATATACCTTGCAGGGTGCCAAAGATGAAATAAGAAGTAATTTTGCGAAAAATGCAACCCAAGCAGAAATTGTTACTAAACTGACAAATGTTAAGGATTTTTTATTAGAAATTAAAAACAACCTGTAATGACTCCAATTAAGATGGTTGACTTGAAAGGTCAATATGAAAAAATAAAAAATGAGATTGATGAAAGCATTCTGCAAGTTGTTGAAAGTACAGCGTTTATCAATGGGCCCAAGGTAAAGGAGTTTCAAACTCATTTTGAACAATATTTGGATGTCAAAAATGTAATTCCCTGTGCCAATGGTACTGATGCGTTGCAGGTTTCTCTTATGGCGCTGGGGCTCAAACCCGGCGATGAAGTTATTACCACGCCGTTTACTTTTATTGCTACGGCTGAAGTGATTGGTTTACTTGGTCTTACCTGCAAATTTGTGGATGTGGACCGAGAAAGTTTTAACATTGATACTTCTCAATTGGAAAAAGCAATTTCCAAAAAAACGAAAGCCATAATTCCGGTGCATCTTTTCGGGCAAAGTTGTAATATGGAAGAGATTATGCGAATTGCAAAAAAACATTCGCTGTATGTGATTGAAGATACCTGTCAGGCAATTGGTGCGGAATATCTTTACAAAACAGGAGAAAAAAAGAAGTTGGGAACTATTGGAAATATTGGGTGTACCTCTTTCTTTCCCTCTAAAAATTTGGGATGCTACGGCGATGGTGGTGCAATTTTTACCAACGATGATGAACTTGCTGAAAAAATGAGAGGTATTTGCAACCACGGGATGTTTACGCAATATTATCACGAACTGTTGGGGGTTAATTCCCGCTTGGATTCTATTCAGGCAGCCATTTTGAATGTAAAATTGAAATATTTGGATGAATACAATGCAGCACGACAAAAAGCAGCTGAATGTTACAATAAAATGTTTGAAAATCATCCAAACATTCAAATTCCTGTAATCTCGTCATTTTCTACCCACGTTTTTCATCAATACACTTTGAAATTGAAAAATGTTGACCGGCAAAAATTGATAGAAAGGATGAAAGATGCCGAAATTCCTGTGATGGTATATTATCCTGTCCCCCTGCATCTTCAGGAAGCATTTAAAAACTTGGGATACCAAAAAGGAGATTTTCCCGTTGCAGAAAAACTTTGCGAATCGGTATTCTCACTTCCCATACACACCGAACTAACCGAAGAACAACAGCAATATATTGGGAAACAATTGATTGAGATGATAAGATAATGAGATGACTAATTAACTTCTTTAACTTCTTAACTCCTTAACTCCTTAACTCCTTAACTCCTTTAAACTATTAAACTATTAAACTAATAATTATGATTAAACTAACGAATATTGAAAAAAGTTACGGAAACCTCCAAGTGTTAAAGGGGATTGATTTAGAGATTTCTGAAGGCGAAGTAGTAGCCATTTGCGGGGCTTCGGGTGCCGGAAAATCCACCCTGCTGCACATAATGGGAACATTGGATAAACCCGATAAAGGAGAGGTGCTTTTTGACAATACTTCAGTTTTTTCATTTAAAGATAAAGAATTATCACATTTTAGAAACCAAAATATTGGTTTTGTGTTCCAATTTCATCATTTGTTGCCCGAGTTTACTGCTGTAGAAAATGTAGCGCTACCTGCAATGATTGCCGGAGTTTCTAAAAAAAACGCCCTGAAAAAAGCGCAGGAGATGCTTCAAATTATGCAACTTTCTGAACGTTTATTGCATAAACCCGCACAACTGTCGGGGGGAGAGCAGCAGCGCGTGGCAGTCGCCAGAGCATTGATTAACAACCCAAAAGTAATCCTTGCCGACGAACCATCCGGAAATTTAGATACGGAACACGCAAAAAAATTACATCAATTGTTCTTTGAATTGAGAGACAAACTGAAAAAAACGTTTGTCATCGTTACGCATAATGAAGAACTTGCAAGCCTTTCCGACCGAAAAATAATGATGTGTAACGGCTCCATTAACCATTAACCATTAACCATTAATCATTTATGAAAATAGGGCTTATCGGTTGCGGACATCTTGGAAAAATTCACGCGAAATGTATTCAGGAAGTTGGTCAATTAGAGTTAGCCGGTGTTTTCGATATTTCACAACAAAAAGCACAAGATACTGCCCAACTGTTCCATACAACACATTACAACAACTTGCAACAATTGGTTGAGCATTGTGATGCGATTGATATTGTTGCCACAACTACAGCACATTACGAATTGGCAAAACAAGTTATTGAAGCCCAAAAGCACTGTTTTATTGAAAAACCGATAGCCGCAACGGTTGAAGAAGCCGAAAAACTGATGGAACTTGCTGATCACTACAATGTGGTGGTTCAAATTGGACACGTGGAAAGATATAATCCCGCTTTTGTTGCCGTTTTACCCTATATATCAAATCCATATCATATTGAAGCACAGCGTTTTTGTAAATTCAATTTGCGTGGGTCTGATGTTTCTGTGGTTCACGATATTATGGTTCACGATATTGATTTGGTGTTGTCTATTGTTAAAAGTGAAGTAATTGATATTCAGGCAACAGGTTATAAGTTGGTTACGGATAATTGGGATTATGTAGATGCGCGGCTCTTTTTTGCCGATAAAACCATAGCGCATCTTACCGCAAGTCGTGTTGCATCGGATACTTTACGAAAAATGTGCGTTTTTCAGCCAAATAATTGCATTTCTGTTAATTTTCAGGAAAAAAAAGCAGAAAAAATTGAATTTGAAAGAGAAAAAACGGTAATCCACGATATTCCGCTTGCAGAACACAACGCGATTGTTACAGAATTGGAAGATTTTTATCACGCCATCCAAGAGAATAGAACCCCGAAAGTAAGTATGAATGATGGTTTTAACGCATTGGTTGTGGCAGATAAAGTAATTGCGAAATTATTGCAATAAAATCTGAAACATTGTAAAATAATTAACGATAAATGACGTTTTTTTCAAATGAAAAATCGCTATTTATTATTTTTAGTTTTCCTCATTGTTTTTTTTAACTTTTCTTGTGAAAAGATTCCTCCTCCTGTTTATCTTTACTTAACTGAGGAAGAGTTTACAGATTGTTTGGAAAATGATCTTGCCGAATTCAACAAAATTCATGACACAAATTACGAAGAAGAAGAGTTTCAGGTTATTAGACAGCATTCGTTTAGAGATGCGTGGGTAAGTATCAACGGAACCTTGGTGGGGGCTTGGCAGCTTCCGTGCCGTATTCCGCTTAGACCGGAATATGGGAAACCCAATACCATTCGCGTTTCTGCATCTGTGAGGGCACCCGATTCAGAGTTGATGACCAAGGAGTATCTATTTGTAACTCCTGTTACACAAACGTTTGAAAATTTAGAGAAAGGTGACACGATAAGACTATCCCCCTTTAAATTGGAGTACGTTCCCAGCGTGGCGTTTCCCATTCTGGATGCATTTATCCAGGATACAAAGTTTTCGCCGCGAGACACAGCATACAACACCCCTATGGTACCTACAAAAGACCCTGATACGAAAAAAAATATCGGAAAAATTTCGCTAAGTGAATCGGATCTCTATTTTGATGTGGTAACTCAGTATCAACAGATGCCCGGTAAGGGTCAACAACAATATTGGGAAATCTGTTACAAGTCTTTAAACGGAGAGATGGTAGGATATCTTGGTTTTGAAAAATCTCTTACGGGAATACCGCAAATAAACATATTTGTTCTTCCTTCCACTGGGGGAAAATGGAAAAAAATATACGTTGATGTTACTAATAACATTCGTGATGCCTGCTCCACAGCAAATTATGTTAATGTTCGTTTAGGGATTAGCGGATATAAAGTTGAAGATTCGCAGAGCGCAGAATTCTATTTCGAATATGTTAAGTTGATTACAAGGGTCGCTTTCTATTAACCACTACGCTGTATGAACAAAACGAGGAAACTTTTTTTCTACATACTTTTTGATATTCTTTCAGCCGCAGTTACCTGGTTTATCTTTTTTATTTACCGTAAATATAACGTAGATTATACTGTTTTTGAACATTTTAACACAGCAATACTTCAAGATTCCATACTTTATATCGGATTGTTTGCGTTGCCTGCTTTCTGGCTTTTTTTACACGCTTTTACAGGTGCTTATACCAATCCTTTCAGAAAATCCAGATTGCGTGAGTTGGAAATTACAATATTAACAACTTTCTTCGGTACGCTGATTTTCTTTTTTATCTTTATCCTTGATGATATTGTAAACAGCCCTTTCGACTATATTAAGTACTTCGTTATCCTGCTGTTTCTTCAGTTTATTTTGACTTACATCCCACGAGTTCTTATTACGACAACTACGATAAACAAAATCAATACCGGCAAAATTGGTTTTAGAACACTCATAATTGGTAGTGATATTGTGGCGTTGAATGTGTATCAAAATATTATTAAACAAACTCCTTATGTTGAAAAATATATTTTGGGGTACATTCAAGTGCCGAATGAAGAGGATGAATCTATTTCAACAAAACTCCCTTGTCTGGGAGCGCTTACTGAACTCTCAACTATTGTTAAAGAGCATCAAATTAATGAATTGGTTATTGCTGTTCAAAACGGAAAACGAAAATTAATTGAAACGATTATTACTTCTATCAGTGATAACCGTAATTTAATGCTCAAAATTATTCCGCAGTCACAAGATTTTTTGATTGGAAATGTTAAGATTTCTGCCATTTTACAAGAGCCATTAATGTCGGCTTCTGCTAATGATATACCTGTTTGGCAGCAACTTATAAAAAGATTTATGGACATCTCTTTGTCGGTTTTTGCAATGATTATTTTGCTTCCTTTTTATCTTTTTTGTGCCATAGGGGTAAAAATATCCTCAAAAGGTCCCATTTTTTATTTACAGGAAAGGGTTGGTTTAAATGGCAAACCTTTTCATATCATCAAGTTTCGCTCTATGGTAGCGGATGCGGAAAAAGGAACCCCGCAGTTGTCCAGTAAAACGGACGACAGAATCACAAAATTCGGGCGTTTTATGCGAAAATCGCGCTTGGATGAAATTCCTCAATTTGTGAACGTTTTGTTGGGAGATATGTCGTTGGTAGGACCCCGACCGGAAAGACAGTACTATATCGACCAGATTCTTAAAGTGGCACCGCACTACAAATTGCTGCTTACCGTGAAACCCGGAATGACCTCGTGGGGACAGGTTAAATTCGGATACGCCGAAAATATTGATGAAATGGTAGAACGCTTAAAATGGGATATCCTCTACTTAGATAATATGTCGCTGCAAACCGATATTAAAATATTAATATACACTGTGTTAATTGTTCTCAAAAGAACCGGAAAATAATATATGCCCTATTTTTTTCAAGAAAACATAAATCAAGATTCTTTTATCCTCACTTCCGAAGAATCAAAGCATATTTCAAAATCTATGCGTTTGAAAGAGGGGGATAATATTTGGATTACCGATGGCAAAGGAACGTTGGCAAAAGCCGTGTTAACAAGCGTTAGGAAAGAGAGTTGCGAAGTTGAAATTGAAGTACGCCGTTTTATTGAGCAATCACATAGTAACAGATTTCATTTGGTGGTAGCGCCTACTAAAAACCCCGACAGAATGGAGTGGTTGGTTGAGAAAGCTGTGGAAATCGGAGTTTCACAAATTACTTTTGTCATCTGCGAACGCTCTGAACGAAAACATCTAGAATTGAATCGTTTGCATAGAATTTCAGTGGCTGCCTTAAAGCAATCGCAAGGCGTTTGGCTGCCGGAAATTATGACTGTTTCCCATTCACAATTTATTAAAGAAAGTGCCCATTACAGTGCTGATAAATATATTGCCTGTTGCGATGATGTAGTGCAAACTACCCATATTTCTGAGATACAATACGGAAATAGGGAGACTGTTTTTCTCATAGGGCCTGAAGGAGATTTTACCCCGAAAGAAGTAGAATTTGCTATGGAACAAGGATTCCAACCGGTTTCATTGGGTAAAAAAATATTACGCACGGAAACAGCGGCACTGTTTGTAGTTTGTTGTTATGCAGGGATGAAACATCCGCTCTAATTCTGCTTTTTTTGCTCTTTAATCTGCTTTTTTTGCTGCTTTTTCTCCTGTTTCATCTTTTTATTCGCTTCCTTTTGCTCTTTTGAAGTCATAGGAATACCTACCCCCACCTGAAAACCCATATTCAAACCACTTTTTTCGGTACTACTTTTGTAAGTATTTATTAACCCTTGCTCATAACGAAGATTTATCTGTAGTCCGTTTCCTTTTAATAGCCTGCATTGTAAATCAAAGGCGAGACCAAAATCCACAGGCGAATAGTATTTGCTGGTTTTAATTTTATGGGTAACTTTGTCAACATCTTTCTTTCGGGTGTAGATGTCATTTGCCGACATAAGAACTCCAACATAGGGTCCTACGCCTAAATTCAAACTTGGAATAAAACAGTATCTCATTACCGGCGTAAGCTGAAGGTAGGTAAGATTGCGTTGTATCATGTCAAAGTTTTCAATAACGAGAGGGTTAACCATAGAAAAGGATTCGGTTTTTGCGTCCATACCTGCTGCGCCTTTCGGTGCTTTAAAAAGCAGGTAGTTTTGCAAAATCCATTTCCCCTTTTTGTCGAGTTTCACATCCACATAAGCGCCAAAAGCTAAAGAGATGTTAGGTTTGAAAGCCACTGTTTTAGCATCCATAATACTACTGCCTTGTGCGCCAAGCAGTAAGCCAAGTTTTACTTTGTCGGATTGAATTTTATCGCCAAGCAGCAACGCAATTAATGCTTGGCTTTTTGCTGTTACCGGCAACAAGGCAAGTAAAAGCAACATTGGGATAATTTTTTTCAGAGAGATTAAATTTCGAATTTTCATATTATTAATAATTAAGTTGTTAATGCGTTTACAATATTTTTTATGTATGGGTCAATATGACTAAAATAGTTGAACAAACCTTTGCATAAGTAGTTCAAACCGGGTTCGCCATTTGCGGTTCTCAGGAATCTGTTTTTAGGACATTCGCCCGAACAGGCAAAAAGGTATTTACATTTTCTACATTTTTCAGGTAAAGAAATATCTTTTCCATAGCCGAACATCTCCTGTTTTTTCGATAAAGCCATACTGCTCAGTTTCGTTTCGTTGATATTTCCCAACTTGTATTCGGGGTAAACGTAATGGTCACAGGCATAGATTGTTCCGTCGTGTTCCAAGGCTAATCCTTTACCACAAATTGGCGAAAAGATACATAATGGGGAGGGCATACCCATCCATTGCGCTATGGCGCTTTCAAAAAAAGGAACATTAATCAATCCGATGTCATGATTATACCACTCGTTGAAAACGGAGATTAGAAAATTGCCGTAATTTTCAGGGGAAACGCACCACTCCTTAACAAACGATTCGGGGTGATGCGGTGAGGCTTGCGGTGAACCTTCTACCGGCATTTCGTGCAAATTCCATCGTTGAGGCGCAGTAGCATGAAAGGTTTTCGGCTCAACAATAGGAATAAATTGCATCTGCCTACTATTCACTTCATCCCGTAGAAAACGGTAAACTTCAGCAGGATATTGGGCATTAGCATCATTTACCACGGTTAATGTGGCAAACCTTACATTGTGTTTGTTCAATAATTTAGCAGCCCGAAATACTTGAGCAAAAGAACCTGTTCCATTTTTAAATTTGCGATAATGGTCGTGCAAATAAGGAGGTCCATCAATACTTAAACCCACCAAAAAATTATGTTCCCGTAAAAATTCACACCATTCGTCATCTAAAAAAGTTCCGTTTGTTTGCAAATCGTTTTCACAACAGACAAAAGGAGGCGCATATTTCTTTTGAAGTGTTACCACTTTTTTAAAAAAATCAAGTCCCAACAAAGTGGGTTCGCCTCCCTGCCACGAAAAAACAATATCTTTAGTATTTTGTTGCTCAATATATTGACGAATAAAATTTTCCAAAGTTTCCTCCGACATCCGCCACCGGCTATCCGTTTCAAGTAACGTTTCCTTACTTAGATAATAGCAATACGAACAGTTGAGATTGCAAACAGGTCCCGTTGGTTTTATCATAACGTGCATCCTAACCAAAGGTTTCCCTCTAAACTGCGGCTCTTTTTTATGAAACTTTATCTGATTCGACATCTATTAAGGCTATGTTAATTATTTTAGTCCCCTTGAGGCATCATTCGTTTGTAGTTTTCTATTTTTCTTTTTATTTTAATTGAAGTCATCACTTCATCAATCATATTTGTGGGGACAAAACTTGGCGGGAAAGAGCGCGGCGGATATGCTATTAAAGATTCTGCGAAAGCTATCACATCCTGAACCACTCCATATACGGCTCCTACTTGATTAAGATTCCAGTCCCAATACGTATTGGAAGTGATGTCGGCTCTTTCGTAGGGGTCTTGCATAAGGTTGAATACTTTTTGCATACGAAGATGTGTAAACGGTTCTCCCCATACTCCCATAGTGCCCTGCAAACGTTGTTCGGCATACACATATTTCATGTGTCCTTTTCTAATACCAATCAATACTCCGTCATCATTGGCATAAAAGAAGATATTTCTTGCACTTTTTACGCCGTTGTTGTTAGCGGCAGAGCCTTTGAAAGAAGTAAGAAACGGAAGTTGATTGAATCCGTCGTGGTGAACTTTATAGGTTTTACCACCATAAGTGTAACCTTTTAAACATTTGTTAGTTATTTCAGCATCTCCGGCGGCAGCACAAAGCGTGGGAAGCCAGTCCAAGTGGCTCATCAGTTCATTGGTAACTGAACCGGGGGCAATATGTTTGGGCCAGCGAGCCAAACAAGGCACTCTGAAAGCGCCCTCCCAATTGGTGTTTTTTTCTGAACGGAAAGGAGTCATCGCGCCGTCGGGCCACGTGTTCATGTGTGGTCCGTTGTCGGATGTGTAAACCACAATGGTGTTCTCTGCAATTCCCAATTTATCAAGCAAGTTCAATATTTCTCCGATGGTCATGTCATGCTCAAGCATTCCATCAATATATTCACTGTCGCCATACTGATATTTTCCTCTGTGTTCTTCTCTCACGTGTGTACGCAAGTGCATACGTGTGGCATTGAACCAGCAGAAAAACGGTTTGTTATCGTTTGCCTGTCTTTGTATGAAATCCATAGCAGCGGCAGAGGTTTCATCATCAATAGTTTCCATTCGCTTTTTAGTAAGCGGACCGGTATCTTCAATGATTTGTTTTCCAATTTTACCAAAACGAGGGTCAACAGTAGGATTATCCACATT
>Ga0209737_10003653_pt1 | contig 10739 bp, 7 predicted proteins | sample TergutCu122P3_FD_187284 | JGI IMG/M metagenome (GOLD analysis project Ga0209737, IMG submission 187284) | Cubitermes ugandensis P3 segment gut microbial communities from Kakamega Forest, Kenya - Cu122 P3 (SPAdes) (version 2) | ecosystem: Host-associated > Arthropoda: Insects > Digestive system >...
CGACCGGGTAATCACCCCGGCGGAAAAAGTACCATCGAGAAGCCTCTGCCCGTTGAAGTTGGTGGCGCTGATTACCCGGTCGATTTCACTCGCCAGTTGCTGATATTCGACGTCCAGCGCCGCCCGGTTGTCGGAATCGTATTGCCCGGAAGCAGACTGCACCGCCAGTTCGCGCATCCGCTGCAAGTGACTGGTGATGACGTTCATCCCCGCCTCCGCAGTCTGCGCCAGGGAAATGCCGTCGTTGGCATTGCGGATGGCTACCGACATCCCCCGCGCCTGGGAATTCATCTTCTCCGCTACCGCAAGACCGGCAGCATCGTCCTTGGAACTATTGACCCGAAGACCGGAAGACAAACGTTGCAGCGCAGTAAACAATGAACTCTGCGAAGTATCCAGATTGCGCTGCGAATTGAGCGACGAAACATTGGTATTGATGATTTGCGGCATTACATTCTCCTTGGGAGAAAAAATTAAAACCAGATCGGCGGCTATCCCCGCCAAGCATTATCCTGAGCAAAGGAAAGCATGTTTTGTGCCAGGGACAGAGGACAGATGTCAGATGTCAGAAGTCAGGTATCAGCAACACCTCTGGCTTCTGATATCTGGCATCTGAGCAGACAAAAGCCAATTCTTGCGGCAGATGGATTAGACTTTCGCCTTCTGAGACCACGCGCAGCTCACAGGCACCACATGGCAAAAAATATCGCGGCAAGTACAGACAACCTGATCGATAAAGGCAGAAAGGCGCTGGCAAAACAACAGTACGAAGAAGCTGGCGCTTTTTTTGAGGAAGCGGTAACGAAATCGCCCAAGGCAGACGCCGCGTGGTTCGGGCTGGGCGAGGTGGCGCTGGCAATCGGACAGGCAGACACTGCCGTCACCTTTCTCGAAGAAGCGGTCAAACTCCAACCGGAAAAAACAAAATACCTCCTGAAGCTGGGAGAACTCTACAGCCAGATCGGCCTCTCCAGGGAAGGGGTCAAAGTGCTGGAAGCAGCAAGGCGCGCCAAGCCCCGCGACCCCGACATCCTGTGCAGTCTCTCCGGCGCCTATGCCCGCGCAGGCGACTGGCAACACGCCAAAAGCATTCTGCGCGAAGTCATTCGCCTGCCCAAGCCGCTCTCTGCCCACTTCTGTCTCCTGGGGATGGCCTGTCAGCAACTTGGCGAGCTGGACGAAGCCCTGATCGCCTTTCAACAGGCTACCGCCAAAGCGCCGCGTTACCCGGATGCCTGGCTTTCCCTGGGGCATCTCTATCTGGACAAAAAGGAACTGGGCAAAGCCGAAACCTGCATAGAAAAACTGTTTGCCTTAGCTCCAACTTCGCCTGCTGCCTTGGATCTTGCGGGCAGTTTGGAATGGGCGCGCGGCAATACCCGCGAAGCGGCAAGTTTTTACCGGCAGGCGGCAGAATCTGCACCCGATGACCCCGCCATTCAGGCCAAACTCGCCATTACTCTGGTAATGTCCGGGGAAGCCGTAGCCGCCATCGACGCCATGGCGCGCGCCCACGAACTGGGGGTATCCGAAGACTGGATTCTCGAAAAACTGGGGGTGATGTTCGTCGGCAAATACTGGACACCCATGGCGCGCGAAAACCTGGAAATGGCAGTCGAGCGCAATCCCGATAACCTCAGCGCCTGGACGACCCTGCTCATGGTTTACGTCAGAATGGGAGAGAGCGACAAGATCCAGAAAACCGCTGATTCCATTCTGGAGAAAGACCCGGACAACATCTACGCGCTGATGAATATGGCCACCTGGTATAACGATCAGGGACGCCACGAGGAAGCGCTCGACTGCCTGAAACGCGCCCGCGAAAAAAGCCCTGAGCAACGCGTCATCTACAGCAAGATGATGTGGACCATGGTGAGCGCATCTTCCGCCAGCGCTGCCGACATCCTCGCAACAGCCCGCGCCCTGGATGAGATCATCATGCAGCCAAAGCGCCGCGCCAACGATTTTGCCGGGCGCAACCGGGATGAGGAGCGATTGCTTCGCATCGGCTGGATATCCTCCGATATGCGCAGCCACCCGGTTTCGGCTTTCGTGCTGCCATTTCTTCCCCATCTGGATCGCAACAAGGCCGCGCACTTTATCTACTACAACTTTTCCGAAGAAGATCACATTACGCAGCAGATCAAGGTACATGCGGATCAATGGCGCAGCGTAAACGGCATTGGCGACGATGCCCTCGCTGACCTCATCGAAGGCGATGAAATTGACATTCTGGTTGATCTGAATGGCTATACCGATGGGACGCGCGTCGAAGTAGTCGCGATGAAGCCCGCCCCCATTCAGCTCACCTGGCTCGGCTTTCCCGGCACCAGCGGCATGTCGGCGATGGACTACATCATCATTCCGCCTGATCCGGTGCTGGAACAAGGAGACTGGTGTTCGGAGACGCCCTGGCCGCTGCCGGATTGCTACGGGGTGCGCGGCAACATCAGCGACGCCGCCATAGAGCCGGGGCTACCCTGCGAGCGGCGACAGGCGCCCTTCACCTTCGCCTGTTTCAACCATTTTCGCAAGGCCAGCAAGGAGACAATCGCCCTCTGGAGCCGCATTCTCATCCAGTGTCCTCACGCGCGCCTGATCCTCGTTGCTATCGGCGGCAAAGACGACGAAACCATCCGTTATTTTTCCAGCAAATTCGAGCAATACGGAGTCAAGCCGGAACAACTCGAATTCCGGGGTTATGTCTCCAAACAGCAGTATTACGAGAACTATAACGAAGTCGATCTGGGGCTTGATCCCTTCCCCTTCAACGGCGGCACCACCGGTTACGACTCTGTGTGGATGAATGTCCCCTTCGTCACCCTGCCCGGCGAGCATCTCTCCGCCCGGATGGGGCGCGCGATTCTCGAAAACGTCGGGCTCTCCGAATTGGTGGCCAACAGCGGCGATGATTATGTAAACATCGCCGTCGCCCTTGCGAACGATCACGACCGCTTGCAGCGCCTGCGCGCCAATCTGCGCGAACGCATGTTGGCCAGCCCATTGCTCGATGGACAGCGCATGGCTCGTAATCTGGAAGACGCCTTTCGCGGCATGTGGCGGCGTTGGTGCGAAACCGGATGCTCTGGATAAAACATGACTAATTCACAGCCTCTGGCGCTTAAATATTGTACTGGGAATGGCGTAGAGCTGGGTGCTTCCCTGCATAACTCGTTTGGCTTACCCAACTGTCCGAATGTCGCCCCCAGTAATGGAGTTGACTTTTTGCACCCGCGCGATCTGGAAGATTACCTGATCTATGCCAAAGAACAGGAAAAATACGGCGCAAGCACAGCAAGAGTCGACAAAATCGGAGATTTCAGGCATATCCCCGTCGCTACGGAAAGCCTCGATTTTGTCATCAGCTCCCATGTCATTGAACACGAACCCAACCCAATTGCGGCCTTTCTGGAATCAGCGCGTGTTTTGAAAGAAGGCGGCATATTTTTCTGCATCTTTCCCAAAAGAAGCGCCGAAAAGAAAAGCGACATTTTTCGCCCCCTTACCCAATTTGAAGAATTTATCGCGGCCTATGCGGAAGATCGAACTGTAGACAAACTTTCTTCTCCCGCAGAATCAGCAGACGCAACGAGTAATTGGCGTTCACATTATTACGTCTATTCTCTTCAATCCATGCTCCAACTCGTAAACTGGATCAACCGGCAAAAACTGGCAGCTTTTTGCATAGAAGCGGTAGAAGAAACCGACAGCAAGGTCGGTAATGGTCATACTATTGTTTTGAGGAAAATGCCGCCCAATGTCATGCAGGAAGATGATGCCTCCTCGATCATCGAACACTGCATCATGAGCCAACAATACGAAGCAGGCTTGCTGGCAGCCAAAATCAACCTGTCCTTCGATTTTTTTCAGCCTTTGCTTTTACATGCGGCTGCTTTGCTCTTCTTTCAAACAGGGCATTTTGTCGAAGCAAAAGAGTTTTATCGGCAATGCCTGTTGCAAGACCCGGAATGCGAAGCGCGGCGGCGGGAGTTTTTCGAGTTGTTCGCTGAGTTTTATACCAATCCACTACGCTGAGAGAACGGAGCAGACAATGAACAGTGCAACAGAAATTTGGGAAAAGCAGAGTTACTACGAGATCTACAAAAACCATACTGGCCTAGCCTGCCATAAGTGGATACATTATCCATTCGTCTATGACCAGATCTTCGCCCGCCACCTCGATGCCGGAAAACCATTACGCCTGCTCGAGATAGGCACCCAGAACGGCGGTTCGCTGGAAATATGGAAAAAGTATCTGCCGCCAGGATCGGAAATTCACGGCATGGACATCGACCCCAAGTGCCAGGAAATCGATTTCAGCGACAATATCCATTTCCATCTTGGCAGCGCTGCTGACAGCGCCTTCATAAAAAGTCGGTTTGCAGGCATTAGTTTCGATATCATCATTGACGATGGCTCGCATCTGTGCAACGAAGTCATATCCACATTTCTTGATCTTTTCAAAAAAATCAATCCCGGCGGCATTTATGTAATTGAAGACCTGCACACAAGTTATTGGGAAAATTTTGGCGGCGGCCTGCGCCACAAGAACTCCTCGATCGAGTTTTTCAAGCAATTCATCGATACGATTCATGCCGACTATATTCCGGGAAAACAATTCTCCAACGAGGGGCATTTCGCACCGTTCCTCGCTTTATGTCGTCAGGAAATTGCCAGCATATCCTTTTTTGATTCAGTTTGCGCCATTGGCAAATTCGCAGAGAAAAAACATGCTCCATTCAGCACTGTCTTGAGCGGCGATATTTTCAAGGTAACTCCGAGTGCCACTTTCCAAAAAGTCGCGCTGAAAGACAAATGGCAAGACCTCGAAACCGCGCGCCGCATGTATGCCACAAGCAAGAACACAGAGAATGGCATAGTCACTACGGAAAGTACAGAGCCAACAGGGGTATTTCTTGCCAATGGCATCGAAGCTTTCCAGCAGGAAAATTTTGACGCTGCCATTGAATATCTTTCCAGCGCAATGAGCGAAGAACCGGGAAACCCGCTGTCTTCTGCATATCTCGCCTTCATTTGCGCCCAACAAGGGCTGCTACAGGAGGCGCACGATTTTATTGCTCAGGCGATCAAGATTGCCCCGGAACGAGCCGATCTCATCGCCGCTCTGGGTGAAGTTCTCCTGAAAAACGGCAAACCTTCCGAAGCAGTTGGGTATTTGCGGGAAGCCATTCATGCCCAGCCAGACTTGTTTGCAGCTTATCCCGCGCTCGCCCAAAGCCTGCATTTATCTGGGCAAAGCAAGGAAGCAATCTCGCTCCTGCAAACTGCTGCCGCCCTGCCATCCAGCGCCCAGGCAAGCATTCAGAGCGCCTTGCTGCAAATGCTTGCCGAATGCGGCGACTTGTCTGAATTCGCCAAAAATAGCCTGCGCTTTTCGGCAGGACTGCCCGACGAGTTGCTGGCGGCGCGTTGCCTCATGCGTTGCGATGAAACAGGGGAAACATTTCTCGAAACCCTTGCCCGCATCCAAACTCGGATGGAAGATGTTATCCATTCCAGCCGTGGCAATGCCATCCCGAACGAATCAGGGCTGGCGCGAATCGCGTTCATGGTTGGCGACTTCACCTCGCCCCAGCAACTGACCCAACTTTGCGCAATTTTTCGCTACCTGCCGCCGGAGCGTTTCTTCACTATCCTCGTTTCCTGTTACCCCTCTCCGCCGAAGAGCGACATGCTGCAAATGTGCGTCCTCCTTGCCGACAAGATTCTGGACATTGCCAAGGATGACGACTTCGCCGCATCTGGAAAACTGAGCACCCTTAGCCCAGACATTCTGATCGAGACGGAGGTCTGCTCTCCTTCTGAGCGCTTGGCAGTTTTTCTCGCCGCACCCGCACCCCACAAATTCCTGTGGGGAGAAGCGCCCATCCCGCCCATTGCTCCCGAGGTACGGACTTTGGCGGGCGAACTTCTCGCCGTAGAGCAGATGTTACCCGCCGTAAACCTTCCCGCGCTGGGAGAAGTCTTCGTTCTGCCGGAACTGCCTTTCTTTGATGCTCGCGCCCGTAAAATGGGCGAATCTCCGGTTCTGGGATGCCTCGCGCCCGCAGCGGGAATTGGGCAGAGCGGCTGGCAGCTTTTTGCGGAAACGCTGCGCGAGCACCCCGAAGCCACCCTGGTCATCAATCTGGAAGATCTGGGTGAGGCGGCAAAAACCTTTATCCGCGGACAATTTTCCAACGCAGGCGTTGATCCTGCCCGCCTCGTTTTCATCAGCGCCCGCAGTGTGGAAGAATTATGTCTCGCCTGGCAGTCGATAGACCTTGGCTTGCTGCCGCCGGTCAATTCCGGCAGCCTTGCCCTGCCTACCTGCCTGTGGATGGGCAAACCCTGCCTCGTTCCCGCCTCCATCCTGCCCTGGTCACAGCGTCCCGCAGCCCTGCTAAAGGCGCTGCTCAAGGAAGCATGGATTGCTGCTGACGCCTCCTCTTATATAAACCTCGTCCGCCAACTTGCCCCTCCCGGCAGGCAAACGATTCCCGACCCGGTTCTGCGCCAGCACATGCAGGCGCTGGGTCTTACTGATGCAAAAGGCTTTGCTCTGGGCTTTGCGGACGTCGTGGCAGGCCTGTTTCAATGCACCCATCCCGCGACCGCTACTGCCTCTGGTGAGCAGCCATGAGCGCACCTCTTTTTTCAGTCATCGTTTGCAGCATCAATCCGTGGAATTTCGCCCAGGTAAGCATCCGCTACCAAAGGCTTCTTGCCGACTTTACACACGAAATCATCGGCATTCACGATGCGCGCTCATTGGCTGAGGGCTACAACCGTGGTTTCAAGCGGGCGCTGGGCGACATCTTAATTTTTTCTCATGACGATGTAACTTTTCTGGACGAAGCCTTCGCCCAGAAAATAAGCGAACGAATGCAGTCGTGGGATGTGCTGGGTTTTCTTGGGCTGGCAAGTCGCCCATCTTCCACAGGGCTTGGCGCACAAAACCATTTTGCTGGCGCACACTCTGGTTTCTTGCCCGATCATCCTGACCGTATTCGGTTCTCGCTTCGTGGCGCATGGGATTACCCGGTTGTAGGCAATGGCATGTACCTGGACGGCCTTTGCATCATTGCCCACCGCAAAGTAGCAAGCGCCATCGGGTTCGATGCGGACACCTTTGATGACTGGATTCTTTATGATGTCGATTTTAGCTTCGCCGCGTACCTTGCGGGGTACAAAATCGGGATTTGTTGCGACATACCCCTAATTCATAAAGGCACAAACTCCGGGGGAACCTCAGATATTTATAGCAGCGACATTTACCGAAAGTACTTGCAACGCCTTTATGACAAGCACGACAACTCAGTCCAAATATTACTTGAAGCGCCTGGCTACAGCGCAGATTGCATCCTTTCTGATCACGAAAGCCTGAAAACCATATGGACAGAGGACGTGCTTCGCCGCGCTACCCTGGCCATGGATCGCCGCTTTGCGAGAGAAATATCATGAACGCGCCCGCAAAACCCTCTTTCTCCATCGTTATTTGCAGTATCAATGCTCTGAAATTCACCCAGGTCAGCGATTGTTTCGAAGGGCTTCTCGCCGATTTTCCGCACGAGATCATCGGCATTCATGATGCGCGCTCATTGGCCGAGGGCTACAACCGTGGTCTCAAGCGAGCTCGGGGTGACATCGTGATTTTTTCTCATGACGACATCCTGATTCTCGATCCTGATTTCGCCCGGAAAATCAGCCAGCGCCTGCAAGAGTTTGACATTCTGGGATTCGCAGGCACACCTCGTGTCATCGCAGAAAGCTGGTTCAGTGCGGGAGCCCCATGGTTATCCGGCGCAATCGCGCATGCGTATGACAAAAAACTCAACCTGAACGTCTGGAATACCGCACCCTGGCCGGTGGTAGACGGCATAGAGGGCATTGACGGCCTCTGCATCATGGCACGTCGGGAGGTGGCGGAAGAAATCGGCTTCGATGCAGCCACTTTCGATGGCTTTCACCTCTACGATCTCGATTTCAGCTTTTCCGCCTGGCGCGCAGGCAAGAAGCTGGGCGTATGCTGCGATATTCCGGTCATTCACGCATCAGCAGGCCGCTATGATAAACAACACGCCCACTACGGTCGCCTGTTCATCGAAAAGCACAAGAACGCCTTGCCAGTCGACGCGCCCAAAGTCGACAAGATCACGGGGGCAGCCGCAGAATTTTCTGACTACCGCGCCCTCATCGCGGGATGGCAGGAAGACATTTTTCGCCGCGTTCAGATTAGCACTGAGCGGAAAAAATCTGCCTTGCCTCTTCCTCTCGACCCGCCTCCAGAATAAGCTTGCACAAAAAAGACACCCAAGGCTCTCATTCATGCGCTAGAATTATTGGGTTTTTCTTCTGGCAGACAGATTACGGCTATGGCATTGATCGTTCAAAAATACGGCGGCACTTCAATGGGAAGCCCGGAGCGCATCAAAAATGTGGCGCGACGGGTGGCTCGTTTCCATGCGGAAGGCCATCAGGTTATCGTAGTGGTTTCCGCTATGAGCGGCGAAACCAACCGCCTGATTGCGCTCGCCAAGGAACTCCAGAGCGCTCCCGACCAGCGCGAGCTGGACGTCATGGTTTCTACCGGCGAGCAGGTTTCCATCGCTCTCCTCTGTATGGCCTTGCAGGACATCGGTGTCGCGGCAAGAAGCTATACTGGCGCCCAGGTTCCCATTCTTACCGATAGTTCTTTCGGCAAGGCGCGCATTCTCGAAATCGGCGAGGAGGCAATCCGCCGCGATCTGAATGAGGGAAAAATTGTAGTAGTTGCCGGATTCCAGGGCATTGATGCCGATGGCAATATTACGACCCTGGGACGCGGCGGCTCGGATACCACCGGGGTTGCCATCGCTGCCGCCCTGAAAGCGGACGAATGCCAGATCTATACCGATGTCGATGGCGTCTACACCACCGACCCGCGCATCGTGCCGGAAGCAAGAAAGCTGAATACCATCACCTTTGAAGAGATGCTGGAAATGGCGAGCCTTGGCTCCAAGGTGTTGCAGATTCGCTCGGTCGAGTTTGCCGGCAAATACAAGGTCAAGCTGCGCGTACTCTCCAGCTTTGAAGAAGAAGGCGAAGGTACATTGATTACTGTCGAGGGAGACAAACCTATGGAAGAACCCATCATCTCCGGTATTACGGACAACCGCGATGAAGCCAAACTCACCGTGCTGGGCGTGCCTGATCGTCCCGGCATTGCTTATCAGATTCTCGACCCCATTGCCGCGGCCAACATCGATGTGGATATGATTATCCAGAACGTTGGTCACGATGGCATGACCGACTTTTCCTTCACCGTCAATCGCAGTGAATTCGAAAAGGCGAAGGCAGTGCTGGAGGGAGTGCGGCAACATATCGGCGCGCGCGAGATCACCGGCGACAACCGGGTTTGCAAGGTCTCTGCCGTTGGCGTCGGGATGCGCTCCCATCCGGGGATTGCCAGCCAAATGTTCCGCACTCTGGCAGAAGAGGGGATCAACATCCAGATGATTTCCACCTCTGAAATCAAGATTTCAGTGGTGCTGGATGAAAAATACCGGGAGCTGGCGGTGCGTGTTTTGCACCGCGCCTTCGGTCTGGATCAAAAATAATAGTCGGTAGATTTGACCAAAGCGCGTATATTCTTTACGATACGCGCCCTTGAGGAGACGTGGCCGAGAGGTCGAAGGCACTCCCCTGCTAAGGGAGCATGCGGGCAAAACTCGCATCGAGGGTTCGAATCCCTCCGTCTCCGCCAGTTGTGGCTATCCGAACCTTGCCGAAAGGCTTGGTTCGGATTTGTTTTATGATGGGTTCGCCCTTGGTGGCTTTCGTAGCAGAATGACCCATTCTCCCTTTCCCCTGCCGCCTGCCGCTTTCAACGGCGAATCCCGCGCCAATCCTGGCGATGCCGCTCTGGATTGGCTGCTACGCGGCTGGGCTTTGTTTGCCCAGAGCAAAGTTCGCTGGCTTCTCCTCTCCCTTTTCTTCTCTCTCCTCGTCATTGCCCCGGCAGCCTTGCATCCGCGCGCCCTCTGGTTCTCTCTTCTCTTCCTCCCCTTTTTTGCCGCCGCCTGGCATGAGATCTGCCGCATGGCGGAAACCGCCGAGGAAACAAACCGCCACCCCCTTCCCGGAGATTTTTTCGTAAGTTTTACCGCTCCCCTTCTGATCGTGCCGGGAATCATGGGGGCAGGGGTGCTTTGGCTTTTGGGGACGGGTCTTGCGTTCCTGCTGACGCTTGCCGCAACGCCGGGAAGCCCCATCAGCCTCTGGCTGATCTTCATCCTGTGCTTTTTCCTGCTGCCCCTGCTTCTGTTGCCGCTTGCCATGCTACTCCTGTTCGCCCCTCCTCTCATCTACCCGCGCCGTCTGCCGCCCGGACGCGCCTTGCAGGCCAGCTTCACCGCCTGCCGCAAAAATCTGGCGCCCCTCTTGCTCCTGGCCTCGCTCCTCTCGCTCCTCGTTTTTGCCACCCTGCTTTCTCTCGGGTTGTTACTCCCCGTCGCCCTGCCAGTCGCTTTTGCCGCCTGGCGGGCAGCCTGTCACGATATTTTCATCGCCCTCTAAGTCCTGCGGACGGTAATTGAACACGGGTCTCGCGCAATCCCCGCCATTTAGAGCTTGTCGCAAAACACAATCGTTCTATGTACCTGCTTTGCAATCAAGAAAAATGGCACGCGAAGGCGCGAAGACGCGAAGACGCGAAGAAAGGCAAGGCATTGTTATTCTTGATTGCAAAGCAGGTACAT
>Ga0209737_10003654_pt1 | contig 10738 bp, 19 predicted proteins | sample TergutCu122P3_FD_187284 | JGI IMG/M metagenome (GOLD analysis project Ga0209737, IMG submission 187284) | Cubitermes ugandensis P3 segment gut microbial communities from Kakamega Forest, Kenya - Cu122 P3 (SPAdes) (version 2) | ecosystem: Host-associated > Arthropoda: Insects > Digestive system...
CGCCAAGGCTAAGAGAGAACCCAAATTTAAGGTTCGTCGCTATAATCGCTGCCAACTGTGTGGGCGTCCCAGGGCTTACCTGCGTAAGTTTGGGATGTGCCGCATATGTTTTAGGAGGCTTGTGCACCAAGGTTATGTCCCGGGTGTGAAAAAAGCCAGCTGGTAGCCTTAGGGTAGAAAGGAGGCTTAAGTATCAAAGATGATGACCGATCCTATCGCCGATATGTTAACCAGAATACGTAATGCCAACATGGCCGGGCATGGGAATGTGCAGGTGCCCGCTTCAAGGATAAAAGAATCTATAGCCAATATTTTAAAAAATGAGGGCTATATCAAGGACTTTGAAGTGATCTCCAGTAAGACGCAGGGTAGTATCAAGTTGTATTTAAAATACGGACAGAATGCCCGCAGTGTTATTACAGGTCTAAAAAGAATCAGTAAGCCGGGACTCAGGGTTTACGCTGGTAAAGATGAGCTGCCTAAGGTGCTCAATGGCCTGGGTGTAGCTATTATTTCTACCTCCCGGGGTATTATGACTGATAAGAAAGCCCGAATAGAAGGACTGGGCGGTGAAGTTATATGTTATGTGTGGTAGGAGGTGGAGAAGGTGTCACGAATCGGTAGACAGCCCATTCCCATACCGGAAGGGGTGGAGATCAAGATTCAGGAAGAAAATAAGGTAACTGTTACAGGTCCTAAGGGGCAACTTGTGAAGATGATCCCTTCCTGCTTAGAGATTCAAAGAGAAGAAGGGACGCTTGTTGTCACACGTCCAACAGATAAAAAGGAACACCGCTCTTTGCATGGCCTGGGAAGAACGCTGCTGGCTAATATGGTCGAGGGTGTTTCCCAAGGATTCAGCAAAAAGCTTGAACTGGTCGGCGTAGGTTATCGTGCGGCAATGCAGGGAAAGAATCTCGTCCTGAACGTGGGTTATTCCCAGCCTGTTAATATCGAACCCAGAGACGGGATTGAAATCGAAGTGCCGGCGCCGACGAGGATCACAGTAATGGGTATTGATAAAGAGATCGTAGGCGATACCGCGGCAATGATCAGGAAAGTCCGGCCTCCTGAGCCTTATAAAGGAAAAGGGATCAAATACGAAGGCGAGCATATCCGGCGCAAAGTTGGCAAGGCTGGCAAGTAGTCTTAAGTGGATAAAGTTTGAAAGGGTGAGGAACAGGTGGCAATGGTTAAGGAAAAAAGGATGGCCAGGAAGCGGCGCCACTTTCGGGTCAGGAAGAAAATTCAAGGTACGATGCAGCGCCCCCGTTTAAGTGTTTACCGTAGTCTGAGACATATTTACGCCCAGTTGATAGACGACATCAGTGGCCAGACATTGGTTTCCGCCTCTACTCGGGAGCCTTCTTTCAGAGATTTGCAGATCGCTTCTATGAATAAGGATGCGGCAAAAAAAGTCGGTGAAGTTATAGCTACTAGGGCTTTGGAAAAAGGCTTGGACAATGTTGTTTTTGACCGTGGCGGCTATCTTTATCACGGCAGAGTTAAGGCGCTTGCTGAAGGCGCCAGAGAGAAAGGATTGAAGTTCTAAGAAGCAGAGAAAGGAGGTTTTTGAGTGTGCCAAAGATTGAAGCCCAAGGTGAACTAGCTGAAAGGGTTGTCAGAGTCAATAGAGTGGCAAAGGTTGTCAAAGGTGGGCGAAGATTCAGCTTCAGCGCTCTTGTTGTTGTCGGAGACGAGAACGGTATAGTAGGGACCGGACTGGGCAAGGCAGGGCAGGTACCTGATGCAATCCGCAAAGGCGTAGACGACGCCCGTAAAAATATGATCAGGGTCCCTATGAACGGCACAACGATTACCCACGACGTCATCGGGCATTTTGGGGCAGGGAGAGTGCTTTTAAAGCCTGCTTCTGAAGGTACCGGAGTTATCGCCGGCGGTCCGGTCAGGGCGGTCCTTGAGCTTGCGGGAATTAAAGATATATTGACTAAGAATCTGGGTTCTTCCAATGCGTTAAATATGGTTAATGCTACTATCGAAGGTTTAAAGGCGCTGAATACGCCAAGTGAAGTGGCAAAGAAGCGCGGAAAAGAACTAGAAGAATTGAATGTATAGAGGTGAATCGGTTTGAGCGAGAAACTGAAGATTACACTTGTCAGGAGTACTGCCGGCAGTAAGCCGTCACACCGTAAGACGGTTAAGGCTCTGGGCTTACGCCGGATAAATCATACGGTGGAACATATAGATAACCCCCAGATTCGCGGTATGATTTTCCATGTTAAACATTTGATTACTGTAGAGTAAAGGTTCTGGCTAAAAAATTTCGCTGCCAGTTAATAGGGAGGTGTCTTAAAGAATGCCTTTACATGACTTAAAGCCAGCACAAGGTTCCCGGCATGCAATAAAGAGGGTCGGCCGGGGTATAGGATCAGGGCTAGGAAAAACCTCCGGACGAGGGCAAAAAGGACAGAAATCCAGATCCGGCGGCGGTACAAGAAGAGGTTTTGAAGGCGGGCAGATGCCCCTCTTTCAGCGTCTTCCCAAGCGGGGTTTTAAAAACATTTTCCGTAGAGAACCTGCTATTGTTAATGTAGAGACCCTGAACTGCTTTGAAAGCGGTACGGTTGTTACACCGGAGCTTCTCAAGGAAAAAGGGATCGTCAAATCAGTTAAAAACGGGGTAAAGGTCTTGGGTCAGGGTGAACTTGAAATGGTTCTTACCGTTAAAGCTAATAGCTTTAGTGCACAGGCCGAAGAGAAGATTATCGCGGCAGGCGGTAAGACCGAGGTGATATAATATGCTGGAAACGGTACGCAATGCGCTAGGGATCAAGGAACTGCGTCAGAGGCTCTTTTTTACTATGTTAATGCTGATCGTTTTCCGCATCGGCGCCCATATCCCCACACCGGGTATTGACCCGACGGCTTTATCGGAGTTTTTCCAGGATGATACGCTTTTTGGGTTTTATAATGTTATCGCCGGTGGGGCGCTCAGCAATTTTACCATTTTTGCTATGGGTATCATGCCATATATTAACGCTTCGATTATCATGCAGCTGTTGACTATCGTGGTCCCGAAGTTTAAAGAATGGAGTCAGGAAGGGCCTGAAGGACGTAAGAAAATGGTGCAGATCATCCGTTACGGTACCGTTGTTCTGGCTCTGCTGCAGGCTTCAGGGATGACTTTTAGTATGATACAGCCGGCGATTACCGATCATCACTGGACTTCGTATATGGTTATTATCCTCTCTCTGACTGCCGGAACCGCGTTCTTGATGTGGTTGGGAGAGTTGATAACAGAGAACGGGATCGGTAACGGTATATCTCTTATCATCTTTGCCGGGATCGTAGCCGGATTCCCGGGCTTTGTAGGGATGACAGTAGAATTGTTACGCTTCGGCGAGTTGCAGTATTACATGTTAATGTTGATTGTTGTTGCTTTACTTTTCTTGATCGTTGGTATCGTTGCGCTTGACGTCGGAAGAAGGCGTATACCGGTCCAATATGCCAAGCGAATGGTCGGCAGACGGATGTATGGCGGACAGAGTTCTTATATTCCTTTAAAAATCAACCAGGCAGGTGTTATCCCGGTCATCTTTGCATCGGCGATTCTCATGTTCCCTGCCACTATCGCCATGTTTATCAATCATCCGTTTACTATGCAGATCTCTGAAGCCTTGAAATTTGGGACGACGCTGAATACCCTTCTTTATGTTACTTTTATTATCCTTTTCACTTTCTTTTATACGGCGATTCAGTTTGACCCGATCAAGGTCTCAAACGATATCAAAAAGTACGGCGGTTTCATCCCCGGGCTCAGACCGGGGCGGCCGACGTCGGAATATCTGGCGCGAATCTCAAGCAGGCTGACATTTGTAGGGGCGTTCTCACTTGCCTTTATCTGCGCCGTGCCGATAATTTTGCAGCAGTTTACCCACGTAAACCTTACTTTCCAGGGGACATCCCTAATCATCGTCGTCGGTGTGGCTCTGGAGACAATGCGGCAAATTGAAAGCCAGATGTTGATGCGTAATTATCAAGGATTTATGAAATAAGGAGCGCTGGTCCGCTTGATCATTATTAAGTCTAACAAAGAAATTGAATTAATGCGTCAAGCCGGGCAGATCGTAGCAGAGACGCTGCTGTATATTTCCGGGATGATCAAACCGGGGATAACTACCGGGCAGCTGGACTCTCTGGCTAAGAAATTTATTGATAAAAAAAATGGCAAGCCTGCGTTTCTGGGTTACCGAGGATTCCCGGCAAATATTTGCACTTCGATAAATCACGAAGTTGTGCATGGGATACCCGGTCTTCGCCGTTTGATCGAAGGCGATATCATCAGCATAGATGTCGGAGTCTCTTATAAAGGTTATTTTGGAGATGCAGCCTGCACTTTTCCTGTGGGAGAGGTCTCGCCTTTAGCCAAAAGGTTGATCGACGTGACTAAGGACTCGTTATTCAGAGGGATAAGCAATGCTGTGCCAGGGAAACGATTGTTTGATATCTCCCATTCGATCCAATCATTTGTAGAGGAGCAAGGCTTCTCTGTTGTGCGCAAGTTTGTCGGGCACGGGATCGGGAGCGCTATGCATGAAGAGCCGCAAGTTCCCAATTATGGTCGTCCCGGCAAAGGAGCAAGGCTGGAGGAAGGGATGGTATTAGCTATAGAACCTATGGTTAATACCGGCACCTGGGAGGTTAAAACTCTGGCGGATCAGTGGACAGTGGTGACTAAGGACAAAGGTCTGTCGGCACATTTTGAGCATACGGTTGCAATTACGAAAAATGGCCCGGAGATCCTCACAGCGCTGTAACCTTATTTGAAACATGCACGATTTTCGTTAAATTCGTTTTAAGAAGGAAGGGAAGGCGGGAGTATAGTGGATGTTGTGCCGGGGCAGTTGGTGAAATCGCTGGTGGGCCGGGATAAAGGAGAGCATTATTTAGTCATCCGCATCGAAGCGGACAGAGTAATGCTGGCGAACGGGCGCAGCCGCACAGTGGGCAGTCCCAAGAAGAAAAATCCAAAACACCTGCAACCTTACCGCTGCACCCTCCCTGAGGTTAGAGAGAAGATCCGGCAGGGCCGCTTAAACGATATAGAGGTGAGAGAAATCCTGAGTGTATTTTTGAAAAGTGATGAGTTCGACCGGCTGAATCATAGCCTCCGAAATTCTTCTGATAGTGGAAGTTAGAGAAAGGAGGTATGCCTAAAGTATGTCCCAAAAAAAAGATGTGATCGAGATAGAAGGTAGGGTCTTGGAGCCATTACCCAATGCCATGTTCAGGGTGGAGCTAAAAAATGGCGTCAAGGTTTTAGCACATGTATCCGGTAAGATTCGGATGAATTTTATTCGTATTCTGGCTGGTGATCGTGTCTTAGTCGAACTATCTCCTTATGACCTGACCAGAGGACGAATCACTTACCGATACAAATAAATCTTCTTTAGGGAGGTTTGAAGAAAATGAAAGTGCGCCCATCGGTGAAACCCATGTGCGAAAAATGTAAAGTGATTCGCCGAAAAGGGAAAGTAATGATTATCTGTGAAAATCCCAAACATAAACAGCGTCAAGGATAAGGAAATCTTTGGGCTAAACAAGTTTTTGGGCTATACAAATCTTTGTGTTAAACAAATATGTTTAACTATCAGGTAAAGAAAGACAGATTTGCAAGACTTTTCGGCGAAATTATGCGTAAGCAGGACAAATTTGTTTAACCTTTTCAAGTAAAGGAGGTGCAGTAAGGGTTGGCTAGAATTGCTGGAGTGGATTTGCCACGTGATAAACGCGTCGAAATTGCTTTGACTTATATTTATGGTTTAGGGCTTAAGAGATCCCAGAACACTTTGCAGAATACCAATGTAAATCCCCAGACCAGAGTCAGGGATCTGACAGAGGACGAAATAGGCCGGCTGAGGGAGTATATTGATAAGAATTTTAAAGTCGAAGGAGATCTGCGCCGTGATGTGGCGATGAACATTAAGCGTTTGATCGAGATCGGCTGTTATCGCGGTATCCGCCATCGCCGCGGTTTGCCGGTAAGAGGCCAGACAACGAAAAATAACGCCAGGACACGTAAAGGACCGAAGAGAACAGTCGGTGTCCGCAGGAAAAAATAAGAGAGGGTGAGAAAGTAGGTGGCTAAGAAAAAAACATCAGCCCGGCCAAAGCGCAGGGAACGTAAAAATATTGAACACGGCGTCGCTCATATCAAATCAAGTTTTAATAATACGATTATCTCAATTACGGACCTGCAGGGGAATAATATAGCCTGGGCTAGCGCCGGGATGGTTGGCTTTAAGGGCTCCAGGAAATCCACGCCTTTTGCTGCACAGCTTGCTGCGGAATCAGCAGCCCGGACAGCGATGGATCACGGGATGAGGCAAGTGGAAGTATTAGTTAAAGGACCCGGTTCCGGCCGTGAGGCCGCGATCCGTTCCATTCAAGCCGCCGGGTTGGAGGTTAACCTGATTAAAGACGTAACTCCTATCCCTCATAACGGATGTCGTCCACCAAAACGTCGCCGCGTCTAGGCAGCTATTATTATTGGAGGTGAAAGGACTTAAAATGGCAAGATATACTGAGGCTTCCTGCAAGCTTTGCCGCCGTGAGGGTATAAAACTATACCTGAAAGGCGACCGGTGCTACAGCGAAAAATGCGCCGTAACCCGTAAAGGCTATCCACCCGGATTGCATGGGCGAAGCAGGCGGCAAAAGATTTCAGAATATGGACTGCAGTTAAGGGAAAAGCAAAAAACTCGTCGTATCTATGGCGTTTTAGAGAAACAGTTCAAGCGTTACTTTAAGGAAGCGGACAGGCGCAAGGGTGTTACCGGTGAGACGTTGCTGCAGATTTTGGAGAGCAGACTGGATAATATTATTTTCCGTATGGGGCTGGCGCGTTCCCGCTCTGAAGCCAGGCAACTGATCCGCCACGGGCACTTTGCAGTCAATGGCCGCAAAGTTGATATACCTTCTTACCTGATCAGGTCAGGGGACTTGATCTCTGTTCGGGATAAAAGCAGAAGCAGTTCCTACTTCAAAGAAGTAGCCCAATGGGGCGGCGCTCAAGGTGTCGGCGACTGGTTGGAGGTCGATCGTGAGCAACTAACGGGAAGAGTCATACGCCTTCCTCTGAGGGAAGAAATGGATGTTCCGATTTCTGAACACCTTATTGTAGAGCTTTATTCACGTTAACATCTCTTAAATAAGGTAGGAGGGGAATTTAACAAGTGATTGAAATTGAGAAGCCGAAGATTGAATGGGTGGAAAAAGATGGAAAGATATACGGACGTTTTGTTATTGAGCCTCTGGAAAGGGGCTATGGTACAACTCTTGGCAATTCTTTGCGTCGTATACTTCTCTCATCCCTTGAAGGCGCGGCGGTAGTAAGTGTGAAGATCGACGGGGTCCTGCATGAGTTCTCTACAATACCTCATGTTTTGGAAGAGACCCCTGAGATTTTGATGAATCTGAAAGCCTTGCGGTTGAAGATACATACAAATGAGCCCCAACTGATCATTGTTGACGCTGAGGGAAAAGGAGAAATCAGAGGTAAAGATCTGATAGTGTCGTCTGATGTGGAGGTTCTCAATCCAGATCAGCTTATCGCTACCCTGGAGGAAGATGGGAAGCTTTATATGGAAATTACAGCCAGCAGAGGCCGGGGTTATTTCCCTGCAGAGCGGAATAAACTACCTAACCAACCCATTGGTGTAATTCCCGTGGATTCCATCTTTACTCCCATTAGGAAAATGAATTTCTTTGTAGAGAACACAAGGGTCGGACAACATACGGACTATGACAAATTAACCCTTGATCTCTGGACTGATGGTAGTGTCGGACCGGATGAATCCCTGAGTATGGGCGCCAAGATATTAAGCAAACTTCTTAACCTATTCATCAATCTGACTGAAAGAGTAGATGAGGTAGAGGCAGCTATCGAAGAAGAAGAGAATAATACAGAAAAAATTCTGGAGATGAGTATTGAAGAACTGGATCTCTCCGTTCGTTCATATAATTGCTTGAAAAGAGCGGGGATCAATACCGTCGAAGAGTTAGTCGATAAGAGTGAAGAAGAAATGATGAAGATGCGCAATCTAGGTAAAAAATCACTAGAAGAAGTACAGAACAAGATCTATGGGCTTGGGCTGAAATTTAGAACAGATACAGAACCAACCTAGGCGGAGATCAATGTAATTTAATAATTTAATTAATAATTCGGGAAAGGGGGGTGTGCTGCTGATCTTGCTGTTATTGCTGCTAAGATCGGCGATTAATCATGGCCCATCGTAAATTTAGCCGTTTAACAGGCCCAAGGCGAGCGCTATTACGCAATCTGGTCACTTCGTTTTTCATTGCAGAACGTATCGAGACGACCGAAGCGAAAGCGAAAGAGATTGCAAGTATTGCCGATAAGATGATCACACTGGGCAAAAGAGGTGATCTTCATGCCCGTCGACAGGTTCTCTCCTATATGATGGATGAATCTGCAGTTAAAAAACTGTTTGATATCATCGGACCCAGATTTGAAAGTCGTGACGGGGGTTATACCCGTATCATGAAAAAAGGCTATAGACGAGGAGACGGCGCACCCATGGTCATCTTGGAACTTGTCTAAAGAAATATGAGCAATATTATTGAGATTAATAATCTAACTTACCATTTTCCTTTAGGGGACGGGAAGAGCATAAAGGCAATCGACGCCCTCTCCCTCAGTATCGCTCCGGGGGAATACTTGGCTGTCATTGGCCCCAACAGATCCGGGAAGTCAACCTTGGTGCGGCATTTTAACGCTCTGCTCCTTCCCGGTGAAGGAGAGGTTTGGGTAGAGGGGCTTCTCACCTCCCATGAAGAGCATCTTTATGAGATACGCCGATGCGTGGGTATGGTTTTTCAAAACCCGGATAACCAGATAGTGGCGACGACTGTGGAGGAGGATGTGGCTTTCGGCTTAGAGAACCTCGCTCTCCCTCCGGAGACGATCCGCAGCAGAGTCGCTGAAGCCCTGAAAATGGTCGGATTATCAGATTATGCCTGCCATGCGCCGCAGTTTTTATCGGGAGGACAGAAGCAGCGTTTGGCCATCGCCGGTATTATAGCTATGCGGCCTAGGTGTCTGGTGCTGGACGAGCCTACAGCTATGCTGGATCCTGCTGGTCGCAGGGAAGTGCTGGACACCTTGAAGAAGCTAAACAGCAGCGAAGGGATTACCGTGGTGCATATTACACATTTCATGGAAGAGGCTTTAGACGCTCACAGGATTATTGTCATGGATAAAGGAAAAATAATCCGAGAGGGCACGCCGGTTGAAATTTTCAGCGGTGAAATTGATCTGGAGAGCCTGGGCCTTGAGATCCCTTCTATTCCGAAGGTTGTGCAGATCTTGCGTGCCGGCGGCCTGGGGATACCGGCTGATATATTAAAAGTCCATCAGTTGGTGGAATATTTATGCTGATTGAAGTCAGAGATTTATCATATGTCTATATGCCGGGGACGCCGTTCCAGGCAGAGGCGCTAAAGGGTATAAATATAGGGATTGAAAAAGGCGCTTTTGTCGGCGTTATCGGTCAAACAGGCTCAGGGAAATCTACGCTGGTGCAGCATTTTAACGGTTTGCTCAAACCGACGTCAGGACAGGTGTTGGTTGATGGTCAGGATATCTGGTCAGAGGGTATAGATTTGCGTCAACTTCGTTCAAAGGTTGCTCTTTTGTTTCAGTTTCCGGAGCATCAGCTATTTGAAGAGACGGTTTTCAAGGATGTTGCTTTTGGCCCGCGTAATATGGGCTTGGAAGGAGAAGAGCTTGAAAGCCGGGTTCGCCTGGGACTTGAGATGATGGGGCTCGACTATGAGGCATATAAAGACAGATCTCCTTTTAGTCTCAGCGGTGGCGAGAAGAGAAGGGCGGCTATGGCCGGGATACTGGCTATGTCCCCAGAGGTGATCATCTTGGATGAGCCAACGGCAGGTCTTGACCCCACCGGACGGCGTAATCTTCTGCAACAGGTGGAAAGGTTGCATAAGGAGAAAAACGTCACCGTCGTCCTGGTTACTCATAATATGGAAGAGGTCGCCCGGCTGGCGGATATGATTTTCGTTTTTGCCGGGGGCAGGGTGGCGCTCCAGGGAAAGCCCGGGGATGTTTTTGCATCACCGGAACAGATAAGGACGGCAGGTCTGGATCTTCCACCTTTAGCTCAACTTTTACAGAGGCTTAGAAGAGGCGGAAAAGATCTGCGGACTGATCTTTTCACAGCTGAAGAGGCAGCGGCAGAGATACTGGAAAGCCTTAGCCGCCGCGGCAGGAGGGATGGAGCATGAGTACGAGAAGTATAGTCCTGGGCCATTATATCCCCGGGAACTCACTCTTGCACAGACTTGATCCCCGTGTCAAGCTGATCAGCCTTTTGATCCTCTTAGTGGCGTTGTTTTTAATAAAAACATTTTATGGGTTTTTATTATTTACTGTTTTTATAGTGGCGCTTTTCCTAAATTCACGTCTGCCCAAGAGATATTTTTTTCGGGGTTTGAGGCCCATCTTGGTAATCGTGTCTCTGAATCTTTTCATTCATTTTTTTTTTTACTAAAGGCGGTGAGGTTTTCTGGCGTCTCGGCGCTCTGACTGTGGAAGAGGCGGGGGTTTTTTTAGGGATATTCATGACCCTGCGGCTGATTCTGCTGGTCATAACTACCCTGTTGATCACTCTAACGACCTCGCCGGTCTCCTTTGCGGACGGTATCGGAACGCTGTTGCGCCCGCTGCGGGCTATAG
>Ga0209737_10003656_pt1 | contig 10737 bp, 10 predicted proteins | sample TergutCu122P3_FD_187284 | JGI IMG/M metagenome (GOLD analysis project Ga0209737, IMG submission 187284) | Cubitermes ugandensis P3 segment gut microbial communities from Kakamega Forest, Kenya - Cu122 P3 (SPAdes) (version 2) | ecosystem: Host-associated > Arthropoda: Insects > Digestive system...
CCTCTATAATAAAACCACCCTTGATGAGGTGCGCGCGGTCGCCCATGAGGTCTCAAGTGGACCTCAGACTACCGCGGTCGTGGGGCCGTATACCGATCAAGGATTCGATCACATTGAACAGGAGCATGAAGATGATTAGAGTTGTTGTTGCCGGAGCCAATGGAAAGATGGGCCAAGAGGTCGTGCGGGCGGTTTATGCCGCAGAAGGGCTTGAGATGGTCGCGTGCGTCGACCCCTCCTGCGCCGACGATACGCATCTGTGCGATGCGGGTGACACCTGTCGCGCGTTTGCCGATATCGCAGAGGCGCTTGATACCGTTGCGCCCGATGTCTTGGTGGATTTCACTCGCCCCGATGTCGTCGAGGCGAACCTGAGAGAAGCGCTTTCACGTAACGTCGACTGTGTGGTAGGAACTACCGGGCTGAGCACGGAGAAGCTGCAGGAGCTCAGCGCTCTGGGCGATGAAAACACCTGCCTCTTCTTCGCGCCGAACTTCGCGATCGGCGCCGTGCTGATGATGCAGTTCGCGCAGGTCGCCTCGCGTGCGATGAAGAAGGCCGAGATCATCGAGTTACACCATGACCAGAAACTAGATAAGCCCAGCGGCACCGCATTGCGCACCGCCGATTTAATGGCGGGCGATCCGGTTATTCACAGCGTGCGCCTTCCCGGTCTGGTGGCGCATCAGGAAGTGATTTTCGGTGATGTGGGACAAACGCTGACTCTGCGCCATGACTCGATAGACAGGACCTCGTTCATGCCCGGCGTAGTGCTCGCGTGTCGTGAGGTCGGCGCGCGCAGCGGACTGATCATCGGCCTTGAGACGTTTATGGACCTTGGCTGATCATGCGCGAGGTTATCTATTACTTGACCCAAAGTCTCGACGGATTCATCGCCGATGTCGATGGAGGCGTCGGGTGGCTAAGCGGTGTACCGAATGAGGATTACGGGTACGAGGAGTTCTATCACGGTATCGAAACCATCCTATTAGGCTCGCGTACGTACGAGCAGATCGTGGGATTTGGTGGAGCGTTTCCGTATCCCGATAAAGAGGTTATCGTCTTTACGCAGCGCGATCTGGAGCCTGCGGAGGAGAACGTGATAATCGATCGGGGCGATGCGGTCAAAACGGTCGCGCGTCTGAAGATGCGTGAGGGTGGACCGATCTGGCTGGGCGGAGGAGCGGGTCTTGCGACAACGCTTCTTGACGCAGGACTCGTCGACCGACTCAGGATATTCATCCAGCCCATCGTATTGGGCAACGGCATCGGAACGGTTGATGTGCTTGCGCGCTACAAGACGCTGGTGCTTGAGAGTACTAAGGAGTGGCCGGGTGGGATAGTGGAGCTCAATTACACGCTCGTCAAACCCTGGCGCAGCGACGTGTAGGGTCGCAGAGTTTGCCTCTGCCTTCGCATCGTCCTTTTGTAGGTAGGAATGGGCGAAGGCTCAAAGATGATGGTTGCGTGACAATCCGCGCCAATAGTCGCACAGTATGCTATCGCGTGGGATAATTTTATTCTGTATCTGTGAAGCTTTAAGGAGCACGAAATGAACACAGAGCCTCGTTTTGGGCGACTAATAACCGCGATGGTGACCCCCTTCGATGATTCGGGAGCACTGTTGCTCGATAGTGCGGGAGAGCTTGCGTCAAAGCTCGTCGCAGAGGGCACTCAGGCACTCGTTGTCAATGGAACGACGGGGGAGAGTCCCACGCTTGATCGTGCGGAGCGTATCGCACTGTTTCATGAGGTACTCTGCGCGACGGAGCGCAAGGTGCCCATCATCGCTAATGTGGGCGATAACTGCACTCACGACAGTGTCGCGTTCGCGCGCAAGGTAGAATCGCTGGGCGTTCACGCGATCATGGCGGTCACACCCTACTACAACAAGCCTCCTCAAGAGGGACTGTACCGTCACTTTCGTGCGGTGGCAGCAGCGGTCGACGTACCGATGGTCGTCTACAACATTCCCGGTCGATGCGTGACCAATATCGAGCCGGAGACGATTCTGCGTCTCGCACACGATGTCGACAACATCGTTGCGGTAAAGCAGTCGAACAGCGATCTGGATCAGGTTCGCGCCATCGTAGCCGGCGCACCCGAAGGGTTCGAGGTCATATCGGGAGACGACGCGCTCACGCTGCCGATGATGCGTGAGGGCGGTACCGGTGTCGTCAGCGTGCTGGGCAATATCGCCAGCTCGTACATGCGCCGGATGATAGAGGCGTTTGTCGCAGGAGACATCGAAGAGGCCGAAGCGCTTGAGCGGATACTCGTCCCGTTCTCTGAAGCGCTCTTCGAGACGACAAGCCCCATATTGATAAAGAAGGCCCTGGAATTGAAGGGGTTCAATGGAAGTAGATTGCGGCTTCCGCTTGTCGAGGCGACAGACGAGCAGACGGCGCGTATCAAAGAAGTAATGGACTCCGCGTTTGAGAAACTCGAACACGTGGGAGTCAGTTAAGGAAAGAAGAATACTATATGACACAAAGCAAAAAGCGTAGTACCAAGTCACAGCAACCGAAACAAAAAGTGCCCAAGAAACCGACTTTGCGGGTAATCCCGCTGGGTGGTCTTGATGGCATTGGCAAGAATATGACGGTCATCGAGTACGGTGACGAGATGATAATGGTCGATGCGGGACTCATGTTTCCCGACGACGATCATCTGGGAGTCGATCTCATCTTGCCCGACTACACGTATGTGATTGAGAATCAGCATAAGCTCAAGGCGATCGTTATCACACATGGACATGAGGACCATACCGGGTCATTGCCGTATCTGATTCGCGATCTTGATGTAAAGCCGCCTATCATCGCGACGCGCATGACGCTGGGTCTTATAAAGGGTAAGCTGAGCGAGTTCAAGTTGAGCAATTACCCGATGCAGGAAGCGGTCGCGGGAACGCACATAAACAAGGGGGTCTTCGGACTCGATTTCGTCCCCGTTAACCACTCGATTCCCGATGCGATGAGCGTGTTTATCCGCACACCGCTGGGCAATATCCTGCACACCGGAGATTTCAAGTTCGATCAGACGCCTATTGATGGCGTGGTGACCGATTACGGTGATCTGGCGCGCTTTTCAAAAACGGGCGTGCTACTCCTTTTGAGCGATTCAACCGGTGCCGAAAGCGATGGGGTGACACCCTCAGAGGCAGAGGTCGGAAAGGTCCTGCATTCGATTATCGAGCATGCGGAGGGCAAAGTTATCGTTTCCGCGTTCTCAAGTCATATCCATCGCCTGCAGCAGATCGCCGATGCCGCAATCGCACATGGGCGCAAGATTGCGGTCACGGGTCGTTCGATGCTGCAAAACACCGGTATCGCGCGCGAGCTGGGATACCTGCACATCGAGGACAAGAACTATATCGACGCGTACGAGATGAACAATCTGTCGCCCGAGAAGGTCGTGGTGATGTGTACGGGAAGCCAGGGCGAGCCGCTCAGCGCGCTTTCTCGTATTGCCGCCAATGAGCATCGCACGATCAAAATCGATGCGGGGGATACCGTTATTTTGTCGGCAACACCTGTTCCCGGCAACGAGAAGGCGGTAAGTAACGTTATCAACCAGCTTGTTCGTCAAGGGGCGAACGTGTATCACAAGGAACGTGCGCTCGTCCACGTGTCTGGCCATGCGTCCGCAGAAGAACTCAAACTCATGCTCAACCTCGTTAAACCGGAGTATTTCATGCCGGTGCATGGCGAGGCGCGCCACCTCATGGCTCATCGCCGCCTTGCGATCGATGTGGGTATTCCGCCCGAGTACGTCTTCATGATGGATAACGGCGAGGTGCTCGAATTCGATGAGGAGGGCGCGAGCGTTGGCGAGACCGTACAGAGCGGTGTGATTTACGTCGATGGCCTGAACGTGGGAGATACAGACCATGTCGTCTTGCGCGACAGGCAGCATTTGAGCCAGGATGGTCTGGTCACGCTTATTATGAAGATAAACCGCAAGCGTCGGGTGGTGATCGATGATCCTGAGGTCGTTTTGCGCGGTGTTGCGATACCTGACGACACGTTCGTCGACGCGCTTTCAAAACGTACGATGAAGACGCTGGAACGCGCGTTAAAGGATGGCGCGCAGCTTAATGCGATTCGTCGCTCAGTTCGTGAGAGTGCCAGCCAGATGATCTATGAGCAGACGAAATCAAGACCGATGATCATTCCGTTGGTCATCGAGGTCTAGAGCGACAAGAAACAACACACATGGAGTTCGTAGTTGCCATCGCCTCAGGTCTTCTCCAAGGTTTGACGGAGTTTTTGCCGGTGTCCTCATCAGGGCATCTGGCACTATTGAATCTGGTGTTTGGTACCGATCTGGGTGGGGGAGTCTCGTACGCATTCTTCCTGCACAGCGCGACGTTGATTGCGGCTTTCATTTACTTCTGGAGCGATATCGTTGGTCTGGTGACGTGCTGGTTGCCTAAAAACGCTCATATGAAAAAAGAGCGCACGTTGTTTTGGATGCTCGTTATCGCGTGCGCGGTGACCGGTCCAATCGGGCTGCTTTTAGAGCCTCACCTCGAGTTCATGAGCGAGTCATTGGTACTGCTTGCGTGTGGATTCTTCTCGACGACGCTTGTTCTGGTGGCAACAGAGCTCATCACCCGTGCTCAACAAAGAGGGCGGATGGCGGACCTGTCATGGAAGAACGCCGCGCTCGTCGGTCTGATGCAAGGCATCGCGGTCGTGCCGGGGCTGTCGCGTTCAGGTGCAACCATATCGGGCGGGATGCTGGGAGGACTTCGCCGCGATGAGGCGACGCGTTTTGCGTTTTTGGTGGGACTTCCGATCATTATTCTGGGTACCGTCAAAGATGGAGTAGCACTGATGCAGGGAGACTTGGTGCTTCCCTCATTTTGGGTGTGTCTGGTAGGATTTGTGGTCGCCGGAGTGAGCGGATATCTCGCTATACGATGGATGATCGCGTTTTTGAAAAAGGCGCCGCTGTACTGGTTTGGTGGGTATACGGCGCTATTAGGGTGCGTGTTACTGGCTGTTTGGTTCGTCGGAAGGTAGCATGACAGGTGGCAAATAAGAAGAAAAAAACGAGTAAGGGGCGCTCGACGCGAGGAAAGTCGCAACCGGTGTCCACTAAGGGTGATATCGCGACAAGCGAGAATTGGAAGACCGACATCGTCGGTGTGTGCATCGTCGTTCTAGGCGTTGTGTTGTTGCTCGCGACCGTCATGCGCGATACCGGTGTGGCAACTGACTGGATAGCGCAGGGAATGTTCGTGGTATTCGGTGTGGGTGCCTACATTGTGCCGGTGCTGCTCATAGTGCTGGGCATCACCTTCTTTATCCCCGCACGCCTTGCCAACGAGTGGCGAATGGCTCTGGGGTTGGACGTGATTTTGATAGGCACCATCTCGCTGGTGGCGTTGGCAACGCCCGACCATCTCTATCTTGACGCAGAGTATGTAAAGACATACGGCGGCTATGTAGGTGGCGCGGTCGCCTGGCTTTTCGTTCAGTTGACCGGATCGGTTATCGCAAGCGTTATCTTGGGTGGTCTCATACTTATCGGAATCCTGATTACCGGTTTCTCGCTCTCTGATTTCATCCGCTATCTCTGGGTGAAGAATAAGGAGCGCAACGTAGCGAAGAAAGCGACGCTTTCCTCGATCCCCTCACGTACCGCAAAAGTGGAGGAGTCAACGAAGACGCGGCTGTCTCGTCGCGACAGAAAGCGCGCCCAGTTCGCTCCCGCAGATGATCTGGACCTGGACTTCACGCACGTAATCGATCGAGACGAGCCGAAGACGGAGGTTCTTGACCCCAACGCTAAACGCAAGGAAAAGAGTGCCGAGGACAGCGCTGATCTCGCCGCCTCATCTGAAGATGCTGCAGACGCGAAGACCGTCAGGATCATAGACGACGGGTTCTTGCTGCCTGACTGCGCTCTGCTCGCGGTGAGCGCGGACACCAACCCGCGAACCGTCGCGGTCAAAGATGGTGAGCTTCAGGCGATCGCCGATACGATCGTCGACACATTGGGGGTATTCGATGTCATCGCGCGATGCGTTGGATGGGTTCCCGGCCCGACCGTAACCCTCTACAAATTAGAGATTGCGCAGGGTACGCGCCTGAACCGCATTACGAAACTGGCCGATGATTTGGCTCTCGCTCTGGCAGCCCCAACGATAAGAATACTTGCTCCCATCCCGGGAGAGAAATATGTAGGCATCGAAGTGCCCAACAGCAAACGTTCTTCGGTGACGCTTGGCGATGTGTTGCCGCCAGTTGATGCGGGCGGACCGCTCCTCTTAGCCATAGGTAAAGATGTCGCGGGCGAGTCCATTACCAGCGATTTGGCAAAGATGCCCCATCTGCTGGTGGGTGGAACGACCGGATCCGGAAAGTCCGTCGCGCTTAACGCGATGCTTATCAGTATCTTGATGCGCGCGACTCCCTCAGAGGTTCGACTCATTCTGGTCGATCCTAAGCGGGTTGAGATGGCGCAGTATAACGAGGTGCCACACCTTTATGTGCCGGTTGTGACCGAGGCTAAGGAGGCCGCCTCCGCGCTTGCGTGGGCATGCGCGGAGATGGATAGACGCCTCAAGGTTCTTCAGCGCGCCAAAGTCAAGGATATCGGCGCATACGATGCGCTCTTGAACTCGAAAAAAGCACCACAGTGGGCAGAGAAGATGCCGTATCTGGTTATCGTAATCGATGAGCTCGCTGATCTGATGCACGTTGCTGCGAAAGAGGTCGAGGCCTCAATCGCGCGCCTAGCAGGGTTGGCGCGCGCGGCGGGCATACACATGATCGTAGCGACCCAGCGTCCTGAGGCGAACGTCATCACCGGTCTGATAAAGGCCAACATCGCGAACCGCATTGCGTTCAGTGTGGCGACCGGTATGGATTCGCGCATCATCCTCGATCAGCCGGGTGCGGAGAAGCTGACCGGTCTGGGAGACATGCTCTTCAGCACGCCGGCGTGGGCAAAGCCCAAGCGCATACAGGGCTGCTTTGTCTCTGAAAAGGAGATCGTCGCGGTCACCGATTTTCTGAAAACACAGGGCAGACCCGAGTACCATGAAGATATCCTCACCCTTGAGATCGAGGGCGGGCAGTTGATTTCCGGAGCAGGCGGGCGCGACGTGGATCCGCTGATGTGGGAGGCGGCGGAGATGGTTATCTCGCAAGGATTCGGCTCGACCAGCTCTATCCAGCGCAGGTTTCAGGTGGGATACGCACGCGCAGGCCGCATCATGGACATGCTGCAAGAATACGGCGTGGTCGGACCCCCGGATGGATCGAAGCCGCGCGAGCTGTTGATCGACGCGGAGACGCTGGTCCGCATAAAATACGCGCACGATAACCCCGATGATGACCTCGACCACCATGAGGATGAAGACGAGTAAGTGATGAGTGAAGTCGGAAGAATACTGGCGCAGCAGCGCGCGAAGCGAGGCGTGTCACTTTCCGAGGTTTCTGGCAAAACACGCATTCGCGAAGCGTTTCTTTTGGCTTTGGAGGAGGGCGACTTTGCCGCGCTACCATCTGTCGGACACTCGAAAGGATTCGTCGTCTCGTACGCTCAGTACCTAGGCTTAGAGGGCGACGTTCTCGCGAAGCGGCTGGCAGAGGAGATGAAAGGTGATGCGCCGAAAGGGCGTGGAGCGTTCGATAGGGCTAAGTCAACCGATAGAAAGTCGACCGACACTCACGAGATTCCCTGGAAAGTCGTGTGGATACTTCTTATGTTTATCCTGATGGCAGGTTTGGTGGCGTGGGGGCTTACCGCATTCGTGTTCAATGACTCCACACCGACACCGAAGCCGCCCTTAAAAACGATTAGCACGCCTGAGGCGGATGAAGAAAGCGATGGCAAACCTGATCAGGAAGAGGGCCAGAGTTCAAGCGAAGGATTGAGCGGCGAGGAAGATTAAAGAGAAAGAAGGAGAAGAATAGATGGCAAAGGACAACAGTTTTGACGTCGTATCGCAAGTCGATATGCAGGAAGTCGATAACGCATACAACCAAGCGTCGAGTGAATTGAGGCAGCGCTATGACCTGAAGGGGAGCGGTGCCACGCTCGAGTTCAGCAAAGGTGACGCGCTCTTTACGCTGACCGCGCCCAGTGACTTTATCGCCGGTCAGGTAAAAGATGTCTTGGGAAGCAAGTTGGTGCGCAGAGAGGTCGATCTCAAGGCGGTCCGCTGGTCAGACCCGCAGCCGGCGTCTGGTGGCAACGTTCGCTACATTGGAACAATAATATCCGGGATCGAAGAGGATCTTTTGAAAAAAATAAACAAGGATATCAAGGCGGAGAAGTTCAAAGCGAAGACGCAGATCGAGGGCGATAAGCTGCGCGTATTCTCATCTTCGCGTGACGTGCTACAAGAGGTCATCGCGTTTCTCAAAGAGAAGGATTACGATATTCCGCTGCAATACATCAATTACCGGTAGTGATGAGTGCTGACGGTGAGGTGCATTGCTCATGGCTAAAGTCGGATTCATCACCTTAGGGTGTCCGAAAAACGAGGCTGACACCGCGCGGATGCGCGCGCTGATCGCCAGCTCGTCCTATGAGCTGGCATCACAGGTGGAAGATGCCGATATCGCGATTGTGAACACGTGCGGATTCATCACCACCGCAACGGAAGAATCGCTGGAATGCATTTTCGATCTGGCACGCGAGTGGCTGCCGGTAGGCGAGAATCGCCACCTAGTGGTTGTGGGATGTATGACCAGTCGCTATGGATCGCAGTTAACCGATGAGATGCCTGAGGTCTCCCTGTTTCTCTCTGTCAGCGAAGAGGCTGACCTGCTTGATCATCTCGACGTGTTGACGGGAGCGGTATCGCGCAGGTCTGCGGTCGATATTAAGCGCACAGCGGAGGGTCCCAGCGAATATGTGATGATCGCGGACGGCTGTGATAAGAAGTGTTCATTTTGTACGATTCCCTCTATTCGCGGGTCATATAGGAGCAGATCTCTCGCAGAGATAATCGATGAAGTGTGCGCTCTGGTCGCGACAGGTGCGCGTGAGATCATCCTTATCGCACAAGATACAAGCCGCTATGGGTATGATCTGGATGAGGAGGTTACGCTCTCCACGCTTATCGACACTTTGAGCGCCGTGGATGGTTTGCAGTGGCTACGTGTCATGTACGTGCAGCCGGAAGGCTTGACCGATGAGCTTCTCGATGCCATGAGGCGAAACGAGAAGGTGGTGCCGTACTTCGAGATCCCGATGCAGCATGCAAGCAAGAGAATTTTGCGTGATATGGGCAGAGGGGGAGATGGGGAGTCGTTTTTTGAGCGCATAACGCAGATCAGAAGGCTCTTTCCCGACGCGGTCATCAGAACGACGTTGATCGCTGGATACCCGGGCGAAACGGAGGCTGAGTTTCAAGAGTTAGTCGAGTTCGTCGAGAGGGCGCACTTCGATTACGTCGGGGTGTTTGCGTACTCGCCTGAAGAAGGAACCGTTGCAGCCGATAGAGATGAGCAGATACCCGAGGATGTCCGGATTCGGCGCGCTCAGATAGTGCGTGACGTTGCCGAGGAGATTTCATTTGAACGCGGTGAGGGATGGATCGGCAAAGAGATCGAGGTGCTGATCGAGGGCGTCGATGAGGACGATGAATGGTACGGACGATTTTATGGACAGGCGCCAGAAATCGACGGGGTGGTGCGCCTGACGCCATCAAAGGACGTGCAGCCTGAATCGGGTATGATAGTACGCGTAGAGGTCGAGGACACGTTTCTTTTTGATTTAGAAGGTACGATACGGTAGTGAGTCACCACGAGCCAAAGAACACCATAGAACGTTTCGGATACGCGAACACCATTACGATGATGCGTATTTTTTTCATCCCAGTGTTTCTGGGTGTCCTCCTCGTCGACTGGCCCGGATTCTTCCCCCTTTCAGCTCTGCTCTATCAGATACGTCCGTGGGTCGCTGCCATCGTATTCGCGGTTCTTGCCGCAACGGATGGGGTGGATGGGTACGTCGCGCGTTCACGCGGTGAGATATCGACGTTTGGAAAGTTTGCCGATCCGCTCGCCGACAAATTGCTGGTCACGGCTGCGCTTCTAGCGCTCATCGAGATAGGGGTACTGCCCGCATGGGTGGCGTTTATCATTATCTCGCGTGAGTTCGTAATTAGTGGACTAAGGATGATGGCATCGGTTGAGGGTCTCGTGATTGAGGCGTCATGGTACGGAAAGCTTAAGACATTTCTTCAAATCGTCGCAATCGTTATGTTTATGATCCTAGCATCCACGTGGTTCCAAAACATTGATGCTCAGGAGCAGTTGATCTATCACTCCATCGCCTGGTTCTTCATGGGATCAGCGCTGATTATGACGATTATGTCGATGGTCGATTATTTCAGAAACGCGGCACGGGTTATCACGGGACCATGGAACCGAAACGGCTCATAGAGTCAACCCAGCGGTTGCAGGCGCTCTGTGTTGAGCACGGTGTTACTGTGTCCGTTGCCGAGTCACTGACCGCCGGACTTATCGGGGCAACGCTAGGGAGCGTTGCAGGGTCGTCCGCATACTTCGAGGGAGGCGTCATCGCGTATAGCCCTCAGGTCAAGCAGTGGCTGCTGGGGGTATCTGGTGAGGTTATTGAGCGGTTCGGCGTGGTTTCGTGTGAATGTGCGACTGCGATGGCGACCGGTGTTAGGAATGCGTGTGGTTCGCGCGCAGGTGTCGCGGTGACAGGGGAGGCGGGTCCTCAGGCAGGTGACGAAGGTGTCGA
>Ga0209737_10003657_pt1 | contig 10735 bp, 9 predicted proteins | sample TergutCu122P3_FD_187284 | JGI IMG/M metagenome (GOLD analysis project Ga0209737, IMG submission 187284) | Cubitermes ugandensis P3 segment gut microbial communities from Kakamega Forest, Kenya - Cu122 P3 (SPAdes) (version 2) | ecosystem: Host-associated > Arthropoda: Insects > Digestive system >...
GTTGGGCACGCTCAATTTTAGTGGTTGGGGTTTTGTGTTTTATTTTTGCGTTGCTTGTTTCCATTCCGCCTAGTATTGTTGCAAGTCGGGAGGCTACGCAGCAAACAATCGATATTTTAACCACTAATGCTAAGGAAGTTAATGCTACAATTGGGGGGGTGGCATCGCAGATAACTTGTCGTCTACCCCAGATTTCTGTTCCTTTTTTTGAATTTGATAATGAGACTGTGGTGGTGCAGTCTGTTATGAATATGACTTATTATGCAAAAAACATCACCACCATTTCCCATGTTAGGGCAATGTTTCCTCTTTATGAGCAAGAAGTAACTGCATCAGGGTTTGTGTTTGAAGTCTGTGGATTACCTGTAGATGATGTTTCTTTGTTTTCTGTTGGTTCTTTGTTGTTGCCTTCTAATGTTGTGGATGGTCGTAATTTAGAATTAAATGATGTGGGTGTGGTGGTGTTGCAGCGACAAGTGGCTGAACATTTTGGGGTGGGTGTGGGTGGGAGTGTTAGGATTTTGGATAAGTCTTTTCGAGTAGTTGGGGTTGAGGGGTTTACGGCACTTAATCGTACAGCGGCTTATATGAGCCTTAAAGATGTTTGGTTGTTGACTGATAATGTGGGAAATGCGAGTAGTGTTAGGGTTTTTGTTGATGATGTGTCCAATGTGGAGGGGGTGGCTAAGGAGTTGAGTTTGTTGTTTTCTGAGTTGTCGGTTTCTTTTTCTGCTGGGTTGGTTTATTCTGTTCTTTCGACGCAGGCTCAGACTGGTGCGCAGTTGGAGTTGGCGCAGGTGTCTTTGGGTGAGATTGAGCGCATGGGTTTTATGGAGTTGGGGGTTGTGGTGGTGGTTGCTTGTTTTTTGGTTTTGTTTGTTATGTTGTATACGGTGCGGGAGCGGACGCGTGAGATTGGGACGTTGAAGGCTTTGGGCGCCAGTGGCAGTTCGGTTTTGGGTCAGTTTATGCTTGAGGGTGTGCTTTTGTGTTTTGTTGCGGGAGTGTTTAGTGTAGTGGTTGGTACGGTTGGTGCAGGTTGGTTTGCTAATTTGCTTCTTCCAGCTCCTACGTTGGCGGGTGAGAGTTTGGTTTCTTCATCGGGGATGGTCTTGGGTGAGGTTTCCTCACAAGTAGTTTCGGTGGCTCTGACTCTCGAGTTTGTACTGTTTAATTTAGGTGTATCGGTGTTGTTGGGTGCGTTGGGTAGTCTTTATCCTGCTTGGAGAGCTGCAAGGACCAGACCAGCAGAAACAATGCGATACGAATAACCGTGTAAACACACGTAAACAAATAGTACATTTCCGCTTTAAACAGTAGTATTGTCAGCGATATATTGTTTTACAGCGTTATTAGTTCTGAAGTGGTCAAGGTGTTGGGCAAATTTTTAGAATAAAACGTAATACGCGATTAATTGGTTAAAATGTCGTAATTGAGGCTTTACAACAAATGTGCAAGAAACAAATCAATGAATCAACGCTAAATTATAACTCGGATAAAACAATGTTACAAAACAATAAACGTTTGTGTTTAGCATTTGGTTGAATCGTGTGTGGCAGGTTTGGAGGTATGCTTGGTCGTGTCTGGAGAAGGTATGTTGAATGGTGCTTGGTGGATGGTGTTTTTTCATGTTTGTGCAGTTTGTTGTTGGTGTATTTGTGCGAAGGTGACGATTTCTGTGAAGTCGTTGGCATAGGATGCCATGGCTATGAAGGAGAGGCCTATGATTTCGTTTAGTTGATATTTGATTTTACCTTGTTGCTGTATGTCTACTGGGTTTATTTTTTGTCTGTGTGTTTGGGGTTTAGTTTACGATGTAACCATGAACCTTCTTTGATAAACAGCAACATTGATACAAACGTCAGGGCAGTTAAAAACAAAAAGTTTGCTTCGATCACTAAACTCTCAACAACCAAACTAAGCAAAATTACACTTACCTCAGCAATAAAAACACCTACAAAAAAGAAAGAATAAACCATCAAACGAGGCACAAGACGTCTACCAAACCACACATACCCATCAACAGACACCTTACCCTTAAGAGCGTATCTACTATAGCGATCCTTCTCTATTAAGCCAAGATTTTCAAGCTTAGAAAGATGATGATACGCAACACTAGTGCTACTAAGCTCTGCATTACGAGTTATATCCCTCACACCCACGGGTTCATCTGCACGAACAATACATGCATAAACACTTAAAGTGGTACCTTCCAACACATCACTACCCATCTTCAATAGCCTCCATGATTACGCCGTTAGTTTTCGAGGAGTAACCTCTGCTATTTCTGTATGGGCTACTGGCTGTATAGTTGCTGCCCAAAAGTCTGGTAGCACAAACTGGAATAATGGGTCATCATACATAAAGTCAGGCACTTCTCCAGAGGCAAAACCAAAGTCTGTTTTTGATAATTCTATGTGAGATAAAACTTTGTTGTGGGTTAAAGTGTCCGTAGTTGAGGCTATGGATGAGTCAGAATTAACTTGATGCTTGTATGTTATAGTAATCATTCGGGTAACGTTGATGTAGATTGTTTGAGCATTTTCCAGATTAATTAAAGCCTGCACTGCATGCTCTCCTTTTTCTGCAGACAAAAAGCTCGAAACAGTTACAAAAGTCCAGCCTCCCTCTATGAGACGGTTATTTCCAATGGGGTCAAGTTTCTGCCAAGCACCTCCATCAATGTGACCGATTGCATCTGTAATGTTGTAGATTGTGTTGTCTGCAAAAATATAGTTACCATAACCTATTCCACGGATGGCTGGGACAACGCCGTTTGGCGCCTTAGAATCAGGTATATCTCGAGCAGTTTCAAAGGCGTAGACCATGTTGGTAATTGGACCTTGGTCAGAGTATACGTGGAATTTGTAAACTTCTATTTTGGCATCTACATCTTTGAGATTGATTAATTCAGGGGTTAGGGTCAGGTTTGCGACTACGTTAACAGATGTCGCAAGGTTGTCTTTTGGATGTTGGAGAATGTTGGCGTAAAGTAGGGTGGCATCAAGACATGACTCAGTTTGTGTGGTAGTATTTGTTTTCATGTTTGTAAAGTATGCTATAGGTAATGTGATTGCTATTCCGATTGTTAAAGCAAATATGCATAAGGCAAATGTTTTCTTTTCTGCATTCATAGTTTTTCACCATTCTATAATTCTTAGATCGTTATATGTAACTATGTATAGTACATTTTTTTCCTAAGGTGTTCTGTTTTAGAACAACAAAAATTTTGTGTTCCAAAATAAAGCAATCAATTAATTCATGTCTATAGGAGTATGGAGAAAACGCCAATGGTGATTAATTAAGGAGCAGATGTTGTAGAAAAAGTTTTTGTTACTGGTAGTTTTGGTTGTTGTTTTTGTTGTAGAGGTTAGCCAATTTTAGGATGGCTTCTTTGTAGACGGCTATTGCGTTTAGGTAGTCTTCAATTACTATGTGCTCATCAAGGGTGTGGTCAAGATGTGAATCGCCTGGACCATAAGTTACGATAGGTAAATGCATAGCTTTTCCTAGTAAATTCATATCTCCTGTGCCTGTTTTACGTAGTAGTGTTGCAGGTTTGCCTATGACTTTACGAATAGAGAGGGAGATAGCATGGACTAGGGGAGAGGCTTTGTTTACTTCAAATGGTTCTACAGTGTCTTGTACACTTACATTAATACCTACTTGAGGGTTTGTGTCTTGATATTTTCCGATTATTTTTATCATTTTATCGTAAACCTGTGCCGTTGTAAACTGTATTGGCACACGTACGTCAAGGTTCATTTCAGCCTCAAAAGGAATAACTGAATTACCCTGACCGCCAACTAGTTTTACAAGGCAGACTGTTATTGAGGTGAAGGGGGTTTCTTGTGGATCCATGGAGGGGAAAGAACAGGCGGAACGAATTTTTTCCCAGAGTTCATATGCTTTTTCAAGAGCATTATCGTAGAGCCATGGGGTTGACGCGTGACCAGTTGCAGTTTTGATAACGATTTTTAGTTGAATTTGTCCTTTATAACCGATAGTTATGTTTTCAACACCGCTTGGTTCCCCAAAAATTGCGTAATCAGCCTCAATACCTTGAGTGATTAAGTGCCTAACGCCTCTGCTTGTTGCTTCTTCTTCCACAACACTTGCAATTAAAATTTTTCCTTTGAAGGCCGTGTCTTTTGATGCTATTAAAGCAGCCATAACCATGGCAGCTAGGGGACCTTTTGCATCAACTGCGCCACGAGCAAAAATTTTACCCTCTTCAACACGTAAAGGTACATGACCTGCAACAGTGTCCATGTGGCCACAGAGCAAAATAACAGGGTTTCCCTCACCCACAACGCCTATAACATTACCTATGGAGTCTATACCTACTTCAAAACCCATTTGTTTCATTTGTGTAGCTAAAAAATTAGCTATATGCTGTTCTTCCCCACTGGGACTGTAAATGCCTAAAAGATTAGTTAGAAACCGTACTGCTTGATCTTTCATTTTCTTCTGCTCCTAAAGACTCATCTAACACTTTAACTGCTTTATCAATTTGTTCTTTGTTTATAATTAAGGGTGGGAGAATACGCACTACCGTTCTGCCCGCATCTATAAATAAAACACCTTTACTTAGCGCCTTCATTAAAACGCCGTAAACATCATAACGAAGCTCCATGCCAAGCATTAGACCCAAACCGCGCACTTCCTTAACGATTTTATGCTTAGAGGCAACCTCTTCAAGTTGTGATTTAAAATATTCCCCATTAGCTGCTGCTTTATCAGCTATTTGTTCTTCTACTAAAACATTAATGGCCGCACATCCAGCAGCACATACAAGGGGGCTGCCACTAAAAGTTGTAGAATGCTCGCCTATTTTAAATGTGGACATGAGGTCTTCACGAGCAACAGTTATACCTATGGGCAAACCGCCAGCAAAGGGCTTAGCAAGACACACAATATCAGGTGTTATATTCCAATGTTGGCAACAAAATAGTTTACCTGTACGCCCAAAACTTGTCTGCACCTCATCAAAAATTAATAAAACCCCTTTTTCATCACAAATTTCCCGCACCTGATGCAGATAACCCTCCGATGGAAGACGTATACCCCCCTCACCACGAATGGGTTCTATGATTACTGCAGCAGTTTTATCAGTTATCGCCTCCCTAATCTTATCAGAATTATCAGGCGCAACATGTTTAATATTTGAAATAAGTGGCACGAAAGGCTCGCGGTATTTTTTATCCCAAGTTAATGAAAGTGCCCCCATAGTTTTTCCATGATAAGCACCCATTACACCAATAATTTCAGGTTTACCAGTTGCTTTACGAGCAAGCTTTAGAGCACATTCTACAGATTCAGCCCCACTATTTGATAAAAACGCCTTATCAAGACCCTTAGGCATTATATTGATAAGCTTTTGAATAAACTCAGCACGCTTATCATTATAGTAACAACTATGAAGAGTAATTAATTGCTCTGCCTGCGCTTTTATAGCAGCCACAATTTTTGGATGACAATGCCCTAAAGCAGCCACACCATAGCTGCTCGCACAGTCAATATACTCCTTACCGTTAACATCCCACAGTAAAACACCTTTACCACGTGTAAAAACTAGAGGTTTTTTAGAAAAAACATTAGCCAGATATAGCGATTCAATATCGATTATTTCTTTTTCATTCACTAGTTATCACTGTACCCACTTGATGATTTAAAGCTAAAGTTATAGGTTGCTTAATAGTTCCCGAAGTTATAAGAACCTCAGATACCCCTTGATTAAGCGCTTCAAGGCCAGCGTGAACTTTGGTGCTCATGCCGCCACCAATTTTAGGCAGAGCTTCTTTAACTTCAGACACACCAATTTTTGACACAGGTTCACCCTTAAGAAGTAAACCTTCAACATCAGTTAACATAATTAGTTTATCAGCTTTTAACGCACCCGCAATGACAGCTGCGGTTCTATCACCATCCACGTTAAGCGGATCGTATTCTACGCTAAGAGCAATTGGAGTGACAATGGGTAAATACTTTTTTTCAAGCAATAATCTGAGAAGCTCAGTGTTCACTTGAGTTATTTTACCTGTATATCCCCCATCAATTACCTTCTTGCGCCCCCGCTCATCAACTACGACAAGTTTTGTTTTACGCTCAGCCCTAAGAATACCACAGTCAAGCCCACTTAAACCGATAGCATTAATACCTTGAGCTTCAAGAGCTAAAACAATTTGTTTATTGAGTTTGCCAGCCATAACCATAGTGTAAATTTCAACAGTTTCTCTATCGGTATAACGGCTACGGAATCCTTCCGGAGACATTATGAATTTTTGTTCTTTACCCAATTTGGAAGCAATATCTGTAACTTCTACCCCGCCACCATGAACAAGAATAATGCTGTGTTCGTTAGTTACTTCTTTTAAATCAGCGACAAGATCATTTGATGCGCCTTCTTTTAAGATACTTCCACCCATTTTAATTACTAACAACATGATAATCACATCGGATGAAAACCAGTGCTCTTAAGGCCTGTGGTTTCGTCTATGCCCATAAGCAAGTTAAGACATTGAACACCTTGTCCAGATGCACCTTTACACATGTTATCAATTGCAGAAAATATTAAAAGGCGATTTGTGTGCTCATCAATTTCAAAACCTATATCACAAAAGTTTGTGCCAAGGGTGATTTTTGGGTCTGGAAGCTGATATGGACCTTTCTGATATTTTACAAGGCGTATAAAAGGCTCATTTCCATACATACTGCGAAGGGCTTTCCAGAGGTCTTTACTGGATAGGGCCTGTTTAGGATAGGCATAAATTGTTGCTAAAATGCCACGCACCATGTTGACGGCATGTGGTGTGAACCCAATTTTTACAGGTTGACTATTTAGGGCTGAGAGTTCTTGTTCTACTTCAGCTATATGACGATGCCCTGTAACTTGATAAGGGCGTACACCACTGAACCGCTCAGGATGATGCGAAGCAGAAGTTGGTTTACTGCCACCGCCTGAACTGCCAACTTTGAGGTCAACTATTATTTTATCAGCAACAACAAGATCAGCTTTAATTATAGGGGCTAACCCTAAAATGGCGCTGGTAGCCATGCAACCCGGACAAGCGACAAGATTGGCGTTTTTGATTTCTTCTCGATGAAGTTCAGGTAAACCGTAAACGGCTTCTTTGAGCATTTCATGATGAACATGTTTCCAACCATAATATGTTTCATAATCAAGGGGGTTTTTGAGACGAAAGTCAGCACTCATGTCTATGACCTTAAGACCTGTTTTGAGAAGTTGGGGAACAAGATTAACTGAATCCCCATGTGGAGTTGCTGTAAAAATTACATCACAATTTTTTTGAAGCTCAGATATATCCTGTGGTACAAATTTAAGTTGCGTTAAACCCCGAAGGTTGGGGTGTATGTTAAAAATGTATTCACCTGCACTTTGGCGTGAAGTAACCATTGTCACCTCTACATGTGGATGTATAAGTAACAGCCGTAGGAGTTCTCCGCCAACATATCCTGAACCACCAATTATTCCTATTCTTACCATTCATTTATTTCTCCTGAAATCTGCTGCTACGTTAGCCAATTAGACTTTGAGCAGTCTTTAAGAGAGGAATTGCCACATTTAAGCCTGTTACAAGTCGGGTGTTTTCCCAGAACTCGGGACAGGAATTTGCCTCATGAAACACAAGGGCATTTTTGTTATTTTCTATACTTCCATCGATTACGCTTTTAACTTTCTGGTAAGAATCAGAGTTTGCATATGTACTAAAGGTCTGTTCTAACTTGTTATTCCATGTAGAGAAATCGGTTAGTCGTGTCTCGTCAGCTTTTGCCTTCTGTACTGGTAGATATGCTTGTGATGCAAGATCTAGTTGTGTTTTTAGGAACTCTTCATCTTCTTGCTTGTTATTGGAAACATTTATCATTGCATCAAGTGCAAAGATCCAGGCGTCATTGCCTTCACCTAAAGTGTTACCACATTTAGTTGATAAGTCAATTATGTTTTGTGGCAATTTGGCTTCGAACACCAAGTTTCCAAGAAAAGTGTTTGTGCGAAAGTCTTTAAAACCTGCTCGTGCAAGTGCCTTGTTGTGACAGATAGCTTGTTTGCCTTTTTCTTTATAGACAATTATGCGCAGATCATAGAACCATTTGTTGATTAATTCTTGAGCAACCACGCCAATTGGGTTTATGATGTTTGGTTTTGTTTCTTTTATGTTAGTGAGGAGTTCTTCACGGTTTTTTGAGAGCATAATCATTTTACCATGTGTTCCAGCATCGGCTTTGATTACTATACCATCGTTAAGGGGGATTTCTGCTTGAAACAAATCGCCTATGTCTTTTTCGTTGTGAATTTCTTTGTGGTTTTTCATGAAATCAGATGCATCACAGGGCACAAAAACTGTTTTAGGAATGGGTAACCCTACTTTCCAGAGCTTTAGTAATGTGCGTAGTTTGCTGTAGCAGGTGAATTCTACTTGACTGGTGTTTAAGGTTTTTTTACCGAGTATTTCCATGATGTAGGAGGCTTGGAGACGTCGGTTTTTGCTTTGTGCACGGTTAAGTACAACGGTGGTTTGGTTGAAAGTTTCTGTGTAGTCTTTGCCTTTAGTTTTAGCACTAAAGCCTTCTTTTGAAATGGCTAAGGCAATTTTACGAAAAGGTATGAATTTGAGGTCTATATCGAGTTGTTGGGCTGTCTGCTTTATGCCTGCTTCATCATTTTCTGAGCGTTCATAAAGGAGGGCTATACTCATCGTGTTAGTTTTTCCTTTTAAAAATTGACAGTATAAAGTAATGTTTTGTTAACTGTTTATTCGCCCCAGTCTTCGCCTTCGATGGTTAGTTCTTGTAGGTCTACACAATCGCTTTTGATAGTTTTCACTTCGAGTTCAAGACCACATCCAGAACAACTGACGATTTCACCGATTTCTGTATCTGCCGGTATTTCTATTTCTGCATCACAGTCGGGACATTTTGATTTGAGCATATTTGTTTCTACCATTGTTTTATTTCACTTTTTTATTAGAAATGAACGTCTTATTAAAAGTGGGTACCTTTTAAACATTGTGACTTAAATGTTACAGGCTGACAAATAAATGTTCCAAATAGCACAAAAAAGTATAAACCAAAAACATACAAACACAAAAACACAACAAATAAACCAAAACAAAAAACGATAAACGTACTTTTACAGAAATAAAAAAGCCGAAATCGTTAAATTCAAACAAAACCACCTAAACATAGGTACAACACATGGACGAAACAGACAAAAAAATCATAAAAATACTAAAAGACGACTCAAGAGCAGGCTACGTCGAAATCAGCAACCAAGTAAACCTATCCGAAGGCGCCGTCAGAAAAAGAATCAAAACCCTAACAGACAACGGATCCATCCGTAAATTCACAATAAAAATAGGCACAACCCAAGGCGCAGAAGCCATAACCCTACTAACCGCAAACCCCGCCTACCCCACACAAGAAGTAACAAAACGCATACAACAAATCCCAAACGTAGAAACCATATACGAAGTAACAGGTGAATACGACATCATAGCAGTCATAAACGGCATGAACGTAGTCGAAGTCAATGAATGCATAGAAAAAATCCGCCGCGTAGAAGGCATAACAAAAACCAACACCATGATAGTCCTACGCAACATCTAAAAGCAACAAAAAATATACAAACTACCAAAACAAATGACATCACGAATTAATTTTTTAAAAAATTTACCAAACAGCACTCCATCAACACAAACGCTATGAATTACACGCTACATTACACTACAACATAATCAACCACAAAAACAGAAAACAAATCCCGAAGTAGATGCACTAATGATAAAATATGTATACGCGTTCGTAGCGTGTATACATGTTTTCTTTGCTTTGACGTATCATGTTTGATACAGAAGTCCAGTTAACTATGAAGCACACATGATGAATATTCATTATGTTCGGAGCTTGTTTTTTCTCTAAATAGTTAACCGATTAGCAGATAACACAAATTTATTATGTATGTGGGTTGAATTTGGGAAAAGCGTCTTATATTGTGTTGTGTTATAGTTATTTGTGGGAGGATGTGTTCATGTTTTTCCTTCTCCTAGCATATCCAAACCTTTATCCTCCCACTTTATAACTACAGAAACGAAAAATAACATCCATAACTTTCAACAAATAAATAAAAAACAAACTTAATTTAGTAAACGCCTATTTAGCCACAAATGGTATGTAATTTGAGAATTAATCACTACGAGTATGTTGTAACATCTGAATGCTCACATATTTGTCGTTGCGTGGTTTCAAATTTACCATAATATACGACATGCAATAAAATAGATTTCCAGATGTTACAGTATAGTCACTTACTTTACATAATTTACAATGCTACATTTTAGTTGTTAACCAGTTTGGCGTATAGTGCAGTCCTGCTTAATTGCATGATCTCTGCTATTTGTTATACTGTTTTGAAGCTGTTTGTTGTTTTTTTGTCTTCCTTGAAAATCTTGCTAACACACTAACTATAACTGCAACATCAATCACCATCAATATCCTTCCAAATATAGCCAGCCTGTCAGTTACAACAGCCATAAAAGGTTGCGACCAATCAAACAGCAAAATCCCCGTACCAGCAAAAAGACCTGAAATAATGTTAGCAATCAAGAAATTCAAAACAACCCCTGACACTATTAGATACTCTTTTCGTAAAAACGCATAATACAACAGTGAGCAACCCATAACAACAATATATAACAAACCTGAAACAGCCGCA
>Ga0209737_10003658_pt1 | contig 10733 bp, 8 predicted proteins | sample TergutCu122P3_FD_187284 | JGI IMG/M metagenome (GOLD analysis project Ga0209737, IMG submission 187284) | Cubitermes ugandensis P3 segment gut microbial communities from Kakamega Forest, Kenya - Cu122 P3 (SPAdes) (version 2) | ecosystem: Host-associated > Arthropoda: Insects > Digestive system >...
CCCAACCTGACAGTGATTCTATATTGGCTACTTGTTGCGTTTTGGCTTCCATGCTTAGACTTCCTTGTCGTAAAATTCAGTACACACACAGCCACAAGATTACACCGTTTGCCGCACAAAGTCAAATCAAGTTAGCGCTTATGCCGCAACGCCCCGCTTTGGCGACTGCGTCGCACGGGCGACCGTCCCGGTCGCCCCTACAGGTTTTTTTTGTTGGGGAACTCGTTCCCCCACACCCCCTGCGATGTTCACGCATCGCTTGTGGGGGGATGGCAAAATACATCGTTTAAATATAGAGGCCCCCCCATAGGCGCTGGCTTAGAGGTGAACTTTTAAGTTTTGTTTTGCGAGCCAGCAATTATCCTTTGTTAATCAGGGGCTGACAACGCACAATTGAGCTTGAGCTTGAGCTTGAGCTTGAGCTTGAGCTTGAGCTTGAGCTTGAGCTCGTAGCTAGTAGCTAATAGTTCGCACATCATGCGAACAATAAAGTTTGCCATTAGATTAGCGCTTATGGGGCAGATCTCCTGTGTCTGGGCTTTTCTGGTTTGGGCAAAATGTTGTTCGCTGTGACGAATTCCTGGTTCAAAATACAAAAATATTGCCTGTTAATATAAGGGGTGCTTGTGGTGGGGCTATGTGACCGCCCCCGCAAAATGTGCGCAGGCGTATCTGGCCTTGTGGCCGGATAGCCTGCGCCGCGCTCGTATTTGCGAAGCGAATAGAGCGCGAATCCAGCAGGGTGTTCAATTTTGTTTAGCGTATTGGGTGAAAGAAGATTCAGTGCCTGAGGGTTCTTTGACGAATCATGCGCGAAAAAAGTGTGTGGTTTGGCTGAGGAATTTGGCTCGCTGGTGCATGAAGGGGGGCAGAGTTCGGGTGTTATTGCTTTACCCTCTGCTGTGAGTGGCGTATAATATTGGCCTTGCGTTTGTGTTGAGTAATCCATGAGGGGCGAGGATATGCGTCTTAGAGAGCTCAGAAGGGGAACAAGGATTGCAGCGGATATTATTCTTGATGCATCTTTGGGCTCGCACCATGGCATAGCGGCTTATTTGGGAACGCATCGGAGCATGGGACATGTGCTGGTGCATATTTTGCCTGATTTTGGCGGGGGTGCATTGCTTCGCCTTGAGCAGAGCGTGTTATTTTACCGCGAAGTTTTTGGTGTGGAAACCTGGCGGGGGGAGTTCGAGGAGTTTTTATATTTTTGTGAGCCGTTTCCGCAGGGCGAGTTCATGTTTGAATGGCTTGAGCGCAGGGAATCGGTGCCTTTGGTAGAAGCGCTGCGATTGATCATCGGTTTGCTGAAGATACTCAGGCAGGCTCATGAGCGCGGTTTGTATCACGGACGATTGACGCCTAAGTCGGTATTGCTTGAGCGGCGTGGGGTGAATTTAGGGCTTCGCATGATGGGGTTGGGGGTGAGTCAGGCCTTGACGGCGTCATTGCGTCTGGATCTGGATTGGTTTGACTACACCTTTGATCTGGAGGGGATGTCTGCTGGGGCGGTGGATATTTTCGGCGTTGGTGTTTTGTTGATGAGTCTTGTCAGCGGTGAGTCTGGCATGGACGGCTTTGAGTCGACGGGACTTTTGCCGCAGCCGTTTTGCGGGGGGATTCTGCAGCAGACGATGGAGCGTTCTTTGGCGCTTCGCATGGATGCTTATTCGGACATCCTTGCTTTTACGAAGGATCTTGAGGCATCTCTGCTGGAACTTGATGTCAAGCAGGGGGAGATGTACGTTGGTGGGCTGGTTGGCTATGAATCGGCCGTTCGCAGTGTGTCGGGGAGCATATCCGAGAAAAATCAGAGGGGTGAGGCTTCCGGGATATGGAGTTCGTTTGTGGATGGCCTTGAGCAGTCTGAACGCTCAAGTTTGTTGTGCTCTCTGACGTCGTTGGCTGCGATCCGTGCACCAGCAGATGAAGAAGACGAAGTCGAGGTGACGCGTGTGACGTCGGTTTCGGAAGCGGTGCTTGGTATGCGCCGTATCCAGGCCAGGCCGGCTGGCCGGCGTTCGAAGGGCCATGCTGTGGCAGAGCCGGCGGATCAGTCCTTTTCAGGCGGCAGATTTGTATTGGGTGAGGCGGCATCGAAGAAGCTGGCCGATATCCAGTTCCTTGAGGAAGAAGACGAGGAGGATGAGTCTCCGACGCGTGTGGTGGTGCGTCCGAATTATTTATCGGTAAGTTTAACATCCTCCGATGGCCACTCGACGGTTAACGCACTTCAGGCTGTGCTGGCAATGGATGCGGGGCCTGCGTCTGTGCCGGATCATCGTGCACGGGTTTTGGCGGCGGAGGTGACAGAGCAAACCTACGTTTTGGGCCGTGACGTTCTTTATCCAGAGGAAGAAATGCCCGAGGAGACAGCTTTGGACTTGCCGCCTGTGGTTCCGGCTCCGGGTGTCGTGCCGGTATCGGGGAAAGGGGCTTTGGGAGAGACGAAGCCGCAACCTGAGCGCCGCCAGTCGAAGCTGTCCCGGGTGCAGGTGCTGAGTGTATTGACCCTGCTTGTTGTCATCCTTATTCTGGCCATCATGGTGGCGTTGAGATTCGTATCTGCGTGATTGGACCCTTCGAGCGTTTTCAACTTAAGTTGCTGCATGCCTTGGCTTCAAGGCTGCAAGCACATCCAGTCTGATCTTTCGCCTGCAGAAACAGGGTATGTGGCCACAAACGATGCACTCAGCCGCCAGTTCCCCCACATAAAAAGCTTATTCTAATTTGGAATCCTGGGGATGTTTGCCTGGATTTGCGTGGTGATTTCGTAGTTGATGGTGTGGGACCAGGAAGCGAGCTGCTCGGCGGTGATCTTTTCGTTTTGCTGTGCGCCCAGGAGCACAACATCATCGCCGGGACAGACGTTTTCGATATCGGTGACATCTGCCATACACATATTCATGCAGATGCGCCCTCGAACAGGGGCTCGCCTGCCATGGACGAGAACATGGGCCAGGTTGGAAAGGGCACGATGGTAGCCATCGAAATAGCCAACAGGGAGGATGGCGATTCTGGAGGGATGGGTCGTCTGGTAGGAACAGCCGTAGCCTATAAATGCGCCTGCGGGAACATCCTTAACCTGTGCCACGATGGTTTTCCATGTGAGTGCCGGTCTTAGGACGAGGTCTTTTGGGATGCGCTGGGCACTCACCCGGCATTCGCCTGAGGGCCACATGCCGTAAGCTGTGATGCCCATGCGTGCGAGCTCAAAGTGCGTCTCCGGCCAGAGGATGGTGGCGGCAGAGTTGGCAATGCTTCGGAGCTTGACGGGATAGCCGTTTTGAGTGAGGGTTTCGGCGAATTGGTTAAAAGCTCGCAGTTGTTCTCTGGCGTAGCTGTGATCGGTGGTGTCTTCGATATTTGCGAAGTGTGAGCATATCCCCTCGAAGACGAGGTAAGGAAAACGGGCGATGGTTTTGACCAGGTCGATGGCTTCCTTAATGCCGAGGCCCTGGCGCTGTGTGCCTGTTTCGAGCTTGATGATGAGCCGGAAGGGTTTTGTGGCGGCAGAGCTTGCTGCACCGAAGGCCATGACTTGTTCCTGGTTATACACAATGGCGTGGACACCCAGGGCGACAGCCTCTCTCGCGTGCTGGGGCGGAATGTAGCCCATGTTAAAGATCGGGCATGTACATCCGTCGTCGATCAGCTCGACGGCTTCATGGAGGGAGTCGACGCACATCCAGTCGGCGCCTCCCTCGGCGAAGGCGCGCCATGCGATGCGGCAGCCGTGGCCATAAGCGTTCGATTTGACGACAGCGGCAAGTTTGGCGCCAGGGGCGAGATTGGCCTTGACGAGGCGAATGTTGTGCGCAAGGGCATTGCGTTCGATGAGGCAGTAGCTTCGATGAAGGCCGGTTTCTATGGGCAGAGACATAGGACACCTCGTCTGGGTGGCATGGGATAAACCCGGGGTGATCTGCGCAGGCTAGCGTAACAAGGCAGAGTATTTTTTGAACGTGTCGTTTTTTGCCTCCTCAATGGCCTGGTAAACGAGCGTTTCGGTGTTGGTTGTATAGACACCGATGTCAGCCATCTGCTGAATGGCATTCTTCCAGTGGAGTTTTTTTCTGGAGGCGACGGCATCAATGGGGACAAAGATCTCGAGGGCTTCGTCTTCATCTTCGGCGATGAGGTCGACGATTGTCATGAAGACGCAGATATGCGCTTCGAGGCCTGCGATAATGAGCGTTTGCGGAATATGGGGGAGTACTTTTTGACAGAAATCGGGTTCGCCGAGGCAGGAAAAGGCGATTTTTTCGACTCTGAGGGCGCCCTCAAGTTTTTCCTTAAGCCTTGGGTGCGTTGGGCCGAGGCCGTTTGGATACTGCTCGGTGTAGAAAATCGAGCCATTGACATCTTTGATCAGCTCAATGAGAATTTCGGTATTTTTCAGGCATTGCTCCCGGATGTTTTCATCCAGGACATTGAGCAGCTTTTCCTGCATGTCAATGATGAGCAGGGCGCAATCTTCGTAGCATGGTATCATGGTGGGGCTCCATAGGTGAAAAGCGCATGATGGCTGGGCAGGTATTGAGAGGGCGTGCCTGGACGGGAAATCAGTCCTCGGGCATGATGATGACGGACACGCCTTCAGGAGGAAAGAGGTTGAAAACGGCTGGGGAAAGATCGCAGTTTATGTCCCGGCGTTCGATTCTGAGTCTTACGTCGGTTTTCTGTGGTTTCATGCGAAAGATAATCGTCTGCGGAAGCCGGAGGGATGCGGATGACATTTCGGACGCATCAGCGCTGCCGGACAGGTCAAAGGTTTTGAAGTCTTTGGCTTCGTATTGGTAGATGACATCGTTGTCTTGTGTAATGGTTATCATGACGATATCGCCGTGAGGATAATGGTAGAAGATATTCAGGGTGTTGCCTGAGGCTTGTGGCAGTGAGCGCTGATAAGCACCAACTTTGGCATTCCAGGCGAAAGATTGTCTGGCAAAGGCATCCTGTGCGAGATCGTCTGTGGGGAAGTCGCCAATGAGGATGCGGTATATATCCGAGGCAGAGAGGTAGAGAGGCAGAATTTGAGAGAGATTTTGAGCGGTTGCACGGCCTGCGACAAAGATGTTTTGTGTGGCATCAATGAGAGAAAAGCTGTGTCCGTCGGTGACGAGCGTGCTGAGGGCTTTGTCGAAGGAGGAAAGTGTCATGCGCATGCTTTGCGGTGCTTTGGCAGATATGACGAAGTCCCGGCCGACGACCCGTTTGTTCTGGCTTTCATCGACATAGTCGATTTTAGCAACAATTCGCATGGTGTCCGGGCCTGGTCTGGGCGCGGTGAGGGTTGACAGGGCGTTGTCGGGGGTGAGGTTTGGTTCCGGGAAGCGGGTCGTTGCACAACCGCAGGCAAGTGTTAACAGGATGAAGCTGAGTGCGGCGGTTAGGACTTTAAGTGGGCGCATTGTCTTGAACACTGGCGTGAGGTGGTTGGCGTTGGCATAAAGATCAGCGACGCAGCCAGAGCGTGTCATCGTGTGGGGAGGGTGTTACGAAATATGATAAACGTCAAGTCTAAAGCGCGTTTGTTGTTGCAGTGTTTCTTTGGCCCGGTGGTGTTTCTTGACAGTCTGCAGGGTTCGGCGTAGAATGTCCGAGATTTGTTTTGGGCAATTTGGCCGAAGTCAATGGTTTGTGCGACAGTTTTATGTTTTTATTGTTATGGGTTTTAAGGAGGTCGTATGCTTAGTGTGACCATCACCGAGAAGGACGGTCCGTCAACAACGACGACATTCGACAAGAATGAGGTGCTTATTGGGCGCGTTAAGGGCAACGATGTGGTGTTGCCGAAGACGAATGTGTCGAAACGTCATTCGCGGATTGTGGTGAAGGATGGTCGGATAATTCTGGTAGACCTGAAGAGCACGAACGGGACGTTTGTGAATGGTCGCAAGATTACGGCGCCTTGCATGATGGAAGAGGGGGATAAGGTTTTTATTGGCGACTTTACGATTGAGGTTCAGGAGATTCCTTCGCCGGGCGCGACTCAGGGTTCTCCGCATGCGTCGATGTCGTCTTTTGGCGGTGTTAGTCCGGCATCTCTGCCTTCGATTGGTGCGGTGCCACAGGTCGATGGCCGGCTGGGCAGCGTGGCGGGTCCTGGCGGTGGGGATGCGGGGGCATCTTCGTTTAACCGTCCCAGTTCATTTGGCCTGGGTCCGCAGCCGACGATTGGCAATGTGCCTTCCCTGGGTGCAGGTCCGAGCTCCCAGGGCGTAACTTCGCTTGGGATGGCTGGTTCGCCTTTGCCTGGTCAGGGTGTTTCACCGGCACCGAATCTTGGTGCAGGTCCTGCGGGTCCTGGCCTGGGTGCGGGGCCCGCAGGATCGGGGCTTGGTGCCGGTTCTGTCGGGATGGGTCCTGGGGCGATTGCCCCGGGCCTTGGTGGGGCGCCTTTGGGTTCTCCGATGGCTGGTGCACCTTCGCTTGGAGTTTCGCCATCGGGTCCCGCTTTGGGAGGTATGCCGCACGGTGTGAGCGGGGGAATGCATAGCGTGAGCAGTCCTGCGGGTGCAGCACCGTCTTTGGCAGGCGCGCCAGCGGTGGCAGCGCCAGGCCTCGGTGTCGGACATGCGGGTCCTGGCCTGGGTGCAGGGAATGTGCCGCAGCCTGCATCCATGGGTCCTGGCCTGGGCATGGTGGGCAGTACACAGTCTCAGTTAGGGACAAGGAGTCCGGGTGTGCAGGGGGCTGGTATGGAAGCAGCTTCGAAGCCTTCCGGGTTTGCAGCACCTGCAGGCGAAGGGGCAATCGACAAATCCCAAAAGGGTGCGGCCTCTTCAAAGCTGACGGCTTCGCAAGTTTCGCCTCAGAACCAGAAGGCTGCTCCGCGCGCGGCTGGAAGTGCGGCTACGCTGCCTGAAGAAATTATCGTCGACGATGCGCGTTCTCCCGAGAGTGAGGCCAGAATCAAAGCTGCGCGCATCGTGATGGATGCGTACCTCTCTGAAGTGGACTTCCAGTCTTTGTTGTCGCAGAGCTATCCTCCCGAGCCCGATGTTCAGGATGCCTGCTATGCGCAGCTTCTGAAGTGTGTCAACGATCATCGTGCCGCGCTGGGCGGCGTGAATCCAGACGCGCTTTTGGACTTTTTGCTGAAGGAAGCCTGCGGACTTGGGGCGATCGATACGTTGATCGATGACGAGGAAGTGACAGATTTTACGGTTTATAGCTTCGAAACCATCGTGGCGGAACGCAATGGCCGGCGAGAAATTTCCGAACTTCAGTTTACGAGTGCGGATGTGCTGTATCTTGCAGCACAGAGATTGCTGGCGATTCAGGGATTAAATGCACAGACGGCTCCGGCATTTACGGAGGGACGTCTTGGGGATGGCACCCAGATCGAAATTGTTTTGCCGCCGGTATCGGTTTCTTCGACCTATATTGTCGTGCGCAAGACGTGCCGCCGCTTTAATTCGCTGTCAGCACTTGTTCATTCGGAAACACTGTCATCGGAGATGGCAAAGTTTTTGCTTTTATGTGTGAAGGCACGACGCAATATCCTCGTCGTTGGTCCGCAGGGATCTGGGCGTACGAGCATCCTCAATGCGCTTGGGTCTGAGATTCCAGATGGCGAGCGCATTGTGACGGTAGAGAATTCAGCGATGATGCTGGTGCCTCAGCTTTATGTCATGAGCCTTGAGGCGCAGAATGCTTCCTATGGGCAGGGCAGTGAACTGGCAGCGCTGATTCGGTACGCCTCTAAACTCAGGGCGGAGCGCGTTTTGGTGGATACTGTTCAGACACCTTCCGATGCGAGGGCATTTTTGTCGGCAATCTGTGCAGGCGCTCAAGGGTCGATGGCAACGATGAGTGGTTTGACAGCCGGCGACGGGTTCCAGATGCTTGGCTATTTGGCTGAGGCGGACAATGCTCTGTCGAAGGCATCAAGTATACTGGGCGTGATCGACATTGTGATTGCGACGCGTGCCTTTACCGATGCCAAACGGCGCATTGTGGAGATCTCTGAGGTTGTCGTGCTTGAGGATGGCAGCCAGGGGCTGATTCCTCTCTTTGAGTGGGTAGATGGCGGAATGGGTGGGGCTTGGGCTGGTGCGGGGCATTTCAGAGCCTGTGGTCATGTGGCCAGGTTCTGTCAGGCGCTTGAACGAGGGGGCGTATCCCTTGATCCTTCGATTTTTAACGCATAGTTCAGGTAGACGATGTACACACTGATCATAGAAGATCGCCACGGGCGATTAGCAGCAGAGATATCATTCGATCAGGGCAGCTACACGATCGGGCGTGTTGACGGCAACGACGTTGTCTTGCCGTCCAATTCCGTCTCAAGGACACATGCACGCATTTTTGTATCAAATAACAAATGTTATATTGATGACCTGGGCAGCGCCAACGGTGTCACCGTCGATGGCGTGGCGCTTAAGACGCGGACAGAAATCGGCAATGGGTCGAAGATCAGAATTGGTGAGTACACGCTTTATCTTGAGTACAAGGACAATTCTGCCAATTCGCATGGCCAGGACGTTCTTAAGACTCAGATCGTATCGGGCGGCCAGGGTGGCTTCAAGATCGTCAGAGTCAGCGACAAGTTTGCCGGCGAGGAGTTTATGCTCTCGGAGCTGATCAACTCGATTGGCCGAACAGAAGATAACTATATCCTGCTGAGCGATCCCTCCATATCGCGCAATCATGCAAAGATCATCAATCAGGGCATGACGTTTAAGCTCTCTGATCTGGACAGCTCCAACGGGACGTTTGTCAATGGCAAGCGTATTCGGGGTGAGGTTCTGTTGCAGAGCGGCGACGAGGTGCGCTTTGGCAATGTGCGTTTTGTCTTCGTTTCGTCGAATCAGCGTGTCGACCTTGCGCTGTATGCAAAGCGCGGCATGGGCGATAATCGTATGGTTCTGCTGACGCTTGCAGCAGTCATTGTTGTCGTTCTGATTATTTTTGTCGTTGTGGCCATTTATGTGGTCAAGGACAAGGGGAGCGATGACGCGCAGATTAAAGATACCACGCAGGCTGCCGAGGATCCCCATGCCGTTTTGAATGTACAGCTTGATGAAGCTAACCGTCATTTCCGTGAGGGACGCTTTCCTGTTGCTCAGGATATGACGGGGCGACTGCTGGAGACATGGCCACACGAATCTCGTGTGAAGGAGTTGCATGACAAGGTTGAAGAAGAGATCCGCAACGAGCAGATCATTACCGAAGGCGATGCCCTCTTTGATGCACGAAGGCTCTCGGAGGCTCTGGACAAGTATCGCGAGGTGAATGAAACGGCCATGGCTTATGCCAGAGCCAAGGATCGCATTGAGGATACGGAACGACGAATTCAGTTAATGCAATATAACGAAGCCTTCGCAGAATGCGATGCACGCCCTTCTCAGGAATGCATAGAAGCGCTGTGCAAAATCACGCTTGCTCTAAAGCATGCTGGCAAGCAGGAAGGGCGCGTTCAGGATACCATAAAGTTGCTTGAGGGTTTCATTGGACGCAATAAGAAGGGGAAATTCGCAGTGCCAGCCAGAAAGTGCCTTTTGCTTTTACAATCTGACGAATAAAAAGAAAAAGAGAGCCAAAGGCTCTCTTTTTTTTAGCCAGATGAATGGGCTAGTCTAGGATGGATACAACGATCCGTCGATTGTGTGGCTGAATACGGTGTTCCCAGAGGTAAATGGCTTGCCATGTTCCGAGCTCAAGGCTGCCGTTTCGAATGGGAATGGCAAGGGATACGGGGAGCAGGGCCGATTTGATATGAGCCGGCATGTCGTCTGCGCCTTCGCAGGTATGGATGTAATTCGGGTCATCGTCGGGGACGAGTTTTTGGATAAAGTACACCAGGTCACGCCGTACCGACGGATCGGCATTTTCATTAAGAAGAACGGCGCAGCTCGTGTGTTTGACAAACAGGTGGCACAGACCATCCCTGACATCGCAGGTTCTGACAATTTCATCGACTGAACGTGTGATGTCGTAGAGTTTTCGGCCATTTGTTGAGACAGAAATTTCTGTGTGCCGTGTGGTCATGTGAGACCATTTTCTTTGATGTACTTCTGGCAAAACTCGGCATTTTTCTTAAATGTATCGACAATGCCTTCCTGGATCATTGCCTCAATTTTTCTTCCGATAAGCGGCAGGTTCACCGTAATGCTCCCTTCCGTCTTTCGGATGCATCCGCCATCCCTGGCGATGATGGATGTCGTCCCTTTGGCTTCGACGGCAGCGCCCTTAATCTCCGGCTCAATGACCCAGGCATTGGAAGCGTTATCTTTATTCCAGGTGCGCGTCTCGATATAGGAGAGCCTGTCACCTGTGAATTTTTTGGCGATGGCGGGCATGGTGTCTGGATTTGTCAGCCGGATGCGCAGGATATCACCGCCGGGTTTGTTTTGGACATCAAGCAGTTCTTTTTCCATTTTGAGGGACTGCATGAGTTTGTCATCAAAGTCGTTGTCGGAGAGGAGCGTGTAGAGTGTCTCAGGTGAGCAGGAGAAGTGGTCTTCGATGAGAATTTTTGTTGCCATGGGTATGCCTCTCATAAGGTTAGGGAGCGACCAAAAGTGGCGAGCTCCAAAATCGTGAAACCGGCCTATAGCATATGAGAAGAAAAGCGGCAATCCTCTTGGGGGGAGCTTGCTCCCCCTACGCCGCTATCGGCATGCCGATACGCGGCTACCCCCTCTGCGGGGCTCAAACGCCGCCCCGCAACACCCGGCTTTTTTGATTTTTTTGTGGGGGAGCATCGCTCCCCCACGCCCCCC
>Ga0209737_10003659_pt1 | contig 10732 bp, 6 predicted proteins | sample TergutCu122P3_FD_187284 | JGI IMG/M metagenome (GOLD analysis project Ga0209737, IMG submission 187284) | Cubitermes ugandensis P3 segment gut microbial communities from Kakamega Forest, Kenya - Cu122 P3 (SPAdes) (version 2) | ecosystem: Host-associated > Arthropoda: Insects > Digestive system >...
CCCCAAAACCCCAAAACCCCAAAACCCCAAAACCCCGTATGAAACATGATAGAGTGAAGAATAAAGTATGAATAGAAATATAAGGGCTATAATATAACTAAATACGTATTATTAGGTATATACCAAACAGATAATTTAATATAAAAACTTACAGTACAATGAATATGACTAATAATATGATCGTGTTAAAGCCTTTCTACGCTTCTACATGTAAGAGAATACACCAGATTCCTAAAACATTTAAAGAATTAAAAGAGATTATTTTAGAACTGTTCCCAGAATTAAAGGAAGTGAAGTTCCGGGTGCAGTATAAAGACTCGGAAGGTGATGTAATAGATGTTAATACTGATATTAACCTTCATGAAGCTTATTTTCATTTTAAAGAAAATGAAGAAGAAGAATTGAAGCTTGAGATTAAAACTTCAGCACAAGTTCTTTCTAAGGATTCAAAGTCCTTGTTCTTTGAACCCCAAAAGCAACCTTCTAATGAAAAGCTCTTACTGAAGTATAGGGAAGAGTATGACGCATTTTATAAAGAAAATGAAACTAATTTAGAGCAACTCATAAAGGAACTCATACGTAAAGAACTTCAGAATAATAATGACAAAATACACAACATTATCATCCAACAACTCTCCAAAACTCAATTCACCAGACAAAATAAAAAGCCAGCAGTTCATGAAGGAGTAATGTGCGATGAGTGTAAAATGTTCCCAATAATTGGCGCGAGATACAGATGTAGTCAATGTACTGATTATAACATTTGTGAGATATGTGAGTATAAGGAAGTTCATTCACATCATCAGGTTATTAAATACAGAAAACCATTAGAACATTTTAATATTGAATTACAATCAGATGCGCATATGCCAACATTTAGTTATACAGTATATAACTCTTCACCTTCATTCATTGATAGAATAATAGAAGGTGCATCGAAGTTATTTGGCTTAGATTCTCCAAAGAGTAAAGAGGAGCAAATGGCAATAGCTCAATGTAGTAAAGTGCAGAGAATAGTAGGTCCATTAGGAAATACAGCAACAGTAGAGCTTATATTTAAGAATATTAGTAAGGAGACTTGGCCATCTAAATGTTTTTTAAGAAAGAGAGTGGGTGATGTGCAGTTTTATCCATTGATCATTGGCGCTAAGTTAAGACCCAACGAAACTTTCTCTATTCTTGTTCCCATATCACTCCCTATGAAGGCAGGTGAGTATATGCTGCAATTGCAATTATCATCAGATAGAAGTTACTTTGGAGAGCCAATAACGATTAAAATAACAGCACAGAGAAGTATAATACCCAATAACACAGATACCTTAATCTGTTATCAAGCTCTTAATATGGAGAAGAATGGAATAGCAGATTTTGATTTGTGTTTAGAAACATTGAACAGAACTAAAGGAAATGTAGAACAAGCAATAAAATTACTATCAGATACTTGTTCTAACTAAATAACTATATTGAATTTATTTCATTCAAATGTTGGATGATTGATGTTTATATTTGGAACTCACTCTCAAACTATACACTGCTCCCCCACTGGTTCCTATGAGTAAGTTTTGGTAGCCTTCTTGTTTACTAAGATTGATAGCAGTGATGTTGAATTTGAATTTAGGTAGGTCTTCAATGGTCTGTTTAGCTTGAGGATGTGTTTTGTCTATGTCTTCTAATAGATTCTTTGATTCTAGACTTAATAACTCATACTTCTTTAACTTTCCTGATTTTACACCTATAATAAGCTCATAACCTGTTTCACTAATCACTATAGAAGTAATCCAATCATATACTTTTATACACTTTACCAACTCTCCATTTATGCTATAGACGAAGATGCCGTCATGAGTATCTTCAAGGATGTTCTCATACTTCCTTATAATAACTATATAGCCTCTGTATGAGAATCTGACATGAGATATCATGAAATAACAATTAACCTTTGGGGTTATTACCTGAACTAACTTACCATCAAATATTCTTCTAACAACCACATTATTATTACTTCCAACAGAAACTACAAGTCCCAGCCTTTCGCATGCATCAAGTGAAGTTATTCCTTGTGTATAATTAGTAAAGCACCATATTGGACTTTTAGAAAGCTTTTTTCGAAGTAGCCACATTGCTACTAGTCCATCATTACTACCTGTGAATATTTTATCTTTGGATTCTGTTGTGCATATGCAATTGACTATATAGTTATGGAAGCCTATGCTGGCTTCCACTTGTCCATTCTTTGCGTTAATAACTTTCCATGAATTGTCATAGTGTCTGCATGATATAATGCGTGTATCTAAAATTATAAAACATCTTTCTGAGTCACATTCTCTATAAGCTTTACCTACCTCATCAAAGAAAGACTTAAAGGGACTTAACGGTGTTTCCTTCCTTTTAAAGTTCAAGCTCTTATCGCTAGATATGGAGATGTTCTTTGATTGATATATTTGTCTTGAATTTGTTATAGCTATTATCCTATCAGTAAATGATTCTAGAAATATTATTGGTTCACCTAAATTTCCCATCCTCAAAAGCACAAATGATCTAGAGACTTTTTGTTCATTTATTTGGTCAAGGTACCAATTAAATATGAAATAGCGTGTATCGTTCTTTATCTTCTTTTCTGACCTTTGAGGGTGTTTGAAATTAAATACTTGTGCTACATTAATTTCATACCTTTGCTCTTCTTCTGCTACCGTTGACTTTCCCGTCGTCTTCCTAGCAACTCCCACACCTTTGTATGAACTGCGTAATTTGGAGTTTTGTTGTTTAATTCCAAATATGAAGTCAATCCATTGATCTAATAGAGAAGAAGCATAAGGACTTTCTAATGCCATTATATTCATTTGAATGAATCTATGATTGTCTTTAATCCAAGAAGAAAACTCAGTATCATCATATGCTCTAAATAAACATAGATTGTGATTGCGGAGGAATTCAGGAAAGTAATAAAACTCTGGAATGAGTTCACTATTTGATTGTCTGCATCTACCAGAACAAAAGGATTCCAAGTTATTAAAAGTAAATTCATTGTGTTGACAAGTGTATAATTGCATTAAATTAGTGAGTAAAGTTTGATAAGGCGTGTCTTCTTTATGTTGTATATTAGCTTCCGATATGTTTGTTTGAACAAAACTTGCTCTCTTGTTTTCTTCATTTGTTTTTTCAATTATCTTATCTAAAGGTCTGTATACGCTTTTGTTATTCAAATCAAGGACTTTGGAGTCAGAATAGTTGAGTATCCAAGGGAATATGGGGTATTGATTGAGATCATTAAAGGTTCTATCAGAGTATTTATTGAGTAACATAAGATAATCAAAATTAGTGTATTCACCTTTACTCCACAAGTCATGAAACTTACTATCAACAAAATATTTCTCTGGACTTCTTATTATTATTATATTATAAGCTTTCTTTTTAATAATAATCTTTAGTCTTGTTAAGAACTTCTTTAATTGATTTTCTGAAATTAGGGAGAGTAGTACAGATTTAGAGTTAGTGAGGTAGATTTCAATGCATTGTCTTATAGTATTATATTGCTTTACTATAACTTCTTTTATATCTTCCAATTGCCATTCTTTATATATTATTACCTTTACTTTATTCTCATACCCATCCCGTTTTATATCTTTAAAAGTAACACTCAATGAATTTAACGTAAGCTTTCCATACACCACACCTTTTAGTTTGATGAGTTCAGCATCGAAGGTAGAGAACTTTTTGGATACTTGAACTTCAGTAATGATCATATCTTCAGAAAGAGATGATGTTAATCTAGCATCTGGAGTATCTATTGTAGTTGTATCTTCTGAGATAAGTCTCTTTCTATATTGATTCTCTACCTTAATCTGTTTAAACAAATTCTTAATTAATCCAAACTTCTCATATTGCATTCTCTTTGTATAGAATTTACTTACCATCATTTTCTTTAATATGAATTTCCTTAAGCATTCATATCCTGGGCATGAACCTTCAATATCTTTAGGTTGTTTTAACTTCATACTCCTATTCATCCCATCACGTTTCAAAGAAAGCTTCACGAAATTATTAAAAGGATGTTCAATCTCTTGCTTTATTTGTTTCTTATATGCTTTCTTAACATGATTAAATAGTAGATTCATATATTTGTCTTTATTGTGCCAACAACCTAGTTTTGAGTATTGTTCTTTACATGCCTTATGATAAAGCAATTCACCCAAACAGTTAGAACGAAATTCATCTCTTTTATATTTAGCTTTACTCACAGGAAAGTTTGCTGTCTGATTCAATATTTTACGCTCTAGTTCAGGGATTACATTCTTATTGTAGTCCACAACAGGAACTTCCTTCAGTTTTTCTTTGTAGTTAAAGTCGAGTTGCGTGAGTTGGTGGTTTGTTAATAGAATAAGTGAAGGATAAGCTATGAAGTAAAAGTTACTCTCAAATAAATGCTCTATTATCTTAGTATCTTCTGCTGTTATTACATCTATTAGCGATTTAATGAAAGGTGTCCAAATATTTTCGAGGTTCTTTAGGATCTCATCCCAAAATACTTCCTTATTCTCCTTATTTACTGAATATTCCACTTCATTATTTATGTCATCTCTTATAGAATCTAATTGCGAACGAGTAGTAACTATAGTTGGAACTACGCAAGCCATTGAACTCAACGTTAAATCCTCTTTTAACATCTCTAAATACTCCTTAGTATCTTCTACAAGCATCTTTGTTATTTCTTCTTGTTCTAATAACTTTTTAAGTACTCTTATTAACTGCTTATAATTCTCACTTGGAACTTTCTCTGATCTATGATATTGCTTTACTATATAAATAAGATCATCTTTGTTATCAGGAAAACTCTTATGGTCTTCAACTCCAAACAAATCGAAGTACAATAATTGAATTATAAGAGTAACAATATACAATAACAGGGACAATGAGTTCATAAAGAAATCTTCTTCATTCACTTTATTTTTTACTATAAACATAGAGTAATATTCATTTCTTTTATTTAATGCTTGAATAGCTTTCTTGTCCTTTAGAATTAGCTTAATGATACTAATTTTTTCTTTAGCCATACTTTGATCTTTACCAAATAATAAATAGTTCAATAAATTGAAAGAGTGCTGTGATTTATTAACTTTAATTGTAACAAATATAACTTTGAGTATTATTCTTAGTACGCCACCTTTTCTTTGTTGTCTATTATATAAACACTTTTCATCCTTTATTATTCTCAGAGTTGGCACTGTAACATACAAATTTTCTGTTGGCTCCAACAGTAATATCAATTTCTCCAACATTTTCTCAAACTCTGAAGAACTTGTAGAGATGAAGTGAGTTTCCAATAGATCTTCAAGGAAATAGCTGAGTTCTAAACAATTAGCAGCTATCTTTTTATCAATATGATTGGCCGTATAATTCATACTAGACACAAAGTCTATCCAAGAACTCATTACCTCAAGTTTATGACTCGCACTACCAGCAAGTTCTTTCCACAAAGACAATACTTCTCCTGGAGTAAATGTACTAAGTATGTTGCCTTGAATAGTAGATACTCGTATATCCTTTATATCTTGAGATAGTTTAAGAAATAAACGTGCAGGAGTAATAGAAGCAAGTATACTATCTATTGTCTTCTTATTTGTTAATAATGTGTTAATTAGTTCTTCTTTAGCTTCTGTATTAAATATTAGTATCGCTTGCTCCATAACAAAGCTTAATATTTCTTTTGGCTTTCTTTCATTGTGTAGTTCATATTTAAGTTCTAGCTCTGTTAATAATTCTTGAGGTTTATTGAAAAGAACTGCTATAAATGCCTTTGCTGAAGCTCTTCCTAATAACTTGCGCTCCTTAGCTCTAGAAAGTACAGAGTTTAATATAGGAATTTCATTTGACTCTTTAATCTTAGCTAAATATTTCATAAGGAATATGATCAAATTACCCTCCGTCTTCGCATTTAAATCGGAGACTCTTTTGGTGAGTTGTTCTTTGAAGAAATCTTTGGCTAATTCAGGAAAGCAACTCCATTCAAATTCCAATAATATGTAAATGCATATACTAAGTATCGAATCAATTTCCTTATAATACTTTATAACAGTTCCATCATATTGGTAAATAGACTTTCGTATTGAACTAGTATCTGTTGAACATTGGTGTAGTTTAATATCATCTACAATGTGAATAAGTGCAGCAAGCAGTACTGAAAGCAACATACTATTCCTTTCAACTTTTATCTCCTCCTTTGTTATCTTCATAAACTCCTTCTTTTCTAAAATGTAAAGCTCCAGTACTATCTTTAATGCATAGCAAACCAATAAAGGATAATTTGCTGTTTCCTTCAAATAATTCCAATTCGCATACCCAAGTAATGTTTTGAGGATTTTAGAGGAGAATTTATCTTTAGCAAGGGATCTAGCAATATTCCATAATGTGTCAATAATCTTCTTATACTTTACAGGATCAAGTGAAATGTAACATTGTATTGCATTAAGCACAAAATCTATTAGCTGTTTTGGTCTTATTCTTTTTGAGTAGTTTATCATGATTTCATAAGCCTTCCTAATTTGTTTGCATTGAACTTCATTGTCTATTGAAATCCAAAGATAAGGATTGAACAGTAAGCACTCAACAAACTTCTCTGTGATTAAAGGTTGACACTCAAATACAATAAACAATGACCTTTGGAGATGATCAAAGATATCTTCTCCCAGCATTCCTTTTCTTGCAAGCTAAAGTTAAAGAAATGATTACTCGTTCTAATAAATATTGAAGTATAAGCACAGCATTATTGGAAGTAAAGAAGAAATTGCTTTTAGTAGTACTCATGAGGATTGTAATCTTAAGAAGATCAAACATATTGCTCAATACTTGTTTACTAATATTACTCTATCAATTTACACAAACGTCTGATTCAAGTTATGATCTCCCATTATATATAGTACAGGCAGAAGTACTCTCATTTCTCCCAAGTTTACGAAATTATTCTCAGGTGAAATGTGTTGGTATATTTTTACACCCTTGTATAATTGTTCTACTTTATTGTAGATATCTAAATATTTAGAATTAATTTTAATAGTGAGTACTTTCTGTTTATCTTGATTTAACTTCTTTGTATACTTTGGATTAACTAGCATAAACACATTCTCTATTAACTCTAAACGAAGCCTTTTATCATGCGTATATGCTTCAAAGTTATCAAGGAAATTTGGATACCTCTTCACATAACTCAAGAAAGCATTTGTATTCTCAATTGTCTTCACACTCACCTGAAGGAAGTAGAGTGAACTCATAGCTCCACAGAAATTGTTGATGCTTTCTTCCTTGCTCTGTTTAGCTAAATACTGAAATTGTGCTTCACACCCAATTGTATTCTCATCATATTGAAGCAAATAAGCATACACTTTCCCATATGCCTTCTGTACCAAATTTGAATTCACATACAATTTTACACTCTCTTGGGACTCAATGTTTAGATGATATAATTCAAGGAAGTACCAAGTGTCTATTTCAATCTTTATCTCATTGAAGGTTATTAACGAGTTGTCTTCTTTTTTACTTCCTGTCTATTAATCTTTACTATAAATAATACCAAATAATGAAGGTATCCTGATTTTATATACAACTCAATGTATCTGTCTTTTGAAGAAGTAAGCTTGAAGATAACCATTTTCTTGTCTTGGCAGTTGCGTTCAATTCTTATAGAACCACAGAAACAGAACCCATCTTTGGGCAATTGCTTTAATGAAAGTAAACCAATTCCTGAATCAGAGTTACCAGAGAACGCAAAGACATCTCCATGAAACTCTGAGCTCCTACTGTCTATCAAATACTCTAATACATGTTGATAAACCTTTTCATATTTACTCTCAAGTGAAGTATTAAGTAACCCAATGAATGCACTGAAAGAGTCTGTGGGCACTCCTAATTGGATAATGTCCTTGCATAAATTTATGAGAATAGTAAATACTTCATCATCTCCACTATACTTCTTAGTAAGCTTTACTAATTTTTTGAATACTAAAATCTAAAGTGAATATTTAATATACTTTTCCACAGATTATATAGTTATGATAAGAGTTCTTTATACTTGCACAAATAGCTTTACAATGCTCTACTACAATCTTATTCCACTCTTCCATCTCAGCTAAAAGTAAAAGTAAAGATAAGTAAACAACAAAGAACTTGTAGTGAGCAATCAGTAATTTAGGCATATTATTAAAATCAATAGGAGAATCAAATATTATTTCTAATAATATGTTTAAAATAGCCTTTACATTTGAGTCTGTAAGTATTTTCTATATTGAGCTAAAAGAGTTACATCTTTTATTAGGAGTTTTAAGAATTTGCTTAATTCTTCTATCTTAAGAGCTTTATAGTTACATATGGATTTAGCTACTGTCTTATTGTGTAATTGCAAGTTGCATATAAGTTTAAGGAAATTTTTGATTGCTTCATTGATAAAAGGGGAGTTTTTGTTCTCTCTTAATTCTGTAAATACTGTCTTTATATTGAAATATGTACTCAACAATACTTGCCTTCTATTGACTGAATAAGCTCCATGCTCTTCTTCAAGGAACTTCACTATCAAATCCATAAATGGAATCAACTTCCCCAACTCTTCTTTTTCATTGAATTTAAGTGTCAGATGGCGTGTTAGAGCAATAGGGAGATAGTTCTCAGTGTTTAGTATTTCAATATTATTATCCTCAGAACTAAATTTAGCCATGCGCATTAACTTGCTTAATAACTTCAAGGCAACATCTCTCTTAGGACAATTAAGAAAATCCACTATAATCAATGAATTGCTTATTAATTGCTGTGATATTGCAGGAATTTCTGTTAGTTTTAATATTAAGTTCTCGGTCATAATAGTTACTTTACTATTACTTATTAAATTATCTTTAAGTAAACTAATCAAAGTATTAATTCCCTTTATATCAATAAAACCTCTTATTGCCTTTGTCTCTCCTCTTTGGGTATTAGTAGAGTAAATATCGAAGTTTATATCATTCAGTTCTTTATCGAATATAAGAGAATTGAATGAATTATTAGTGTAGATTAATCCTGAACAGGCACAATGTATTAGTTTGTATAATCCAAATACTATTGCTTCTTCATCACTCTTTGTCTTTACTAAATCAATAAGATGTTTCAAAATAGTTTCTGCCCATAACTTATCATCTTCTATTACTTTCTTAAGCATTATCTGTATTCTTTTATTCCTTACAATTGGCTCATGCAAAATATTATCTAGATTATAAGGTGAAGTAAAATGAACACTCTTAGTGGTTAATAAATTAACAATACATTCAGCTTTTTGCTTTGAAATTACATTGTCCTCAAATAAATATTCTATTATATAATCCACCATTACTTCTTCATCTACTTCATCCAACTTTTTTATTAGTTTTCCTATGAATTCACCAAAGAATATTTGATTCTTTAATGTGTGCTTCAATTTATCCCTTATTCTATTTACTTCTTGTAAGAATATAAATAGTACTGCAATATAATCATATGCATGTTTATAGGAGATTGTGTCGAATGTAATTGCTATGAGTTTATACTTGAGTATCGTATTGACATAAGAAGTTATTAAAGAATTTAAGAGTTTATTGTTATCAAGCTTGTTTAAGACTTCAGAAGGCTTGGATATACAGGAAATAATTGACTTAAGTATCAAAAAGAAAGTTAAGGTTTCATTTAATAGTAATTCTGTGTTCATATGATACTTAGTGTTATAAGCATCTAATAAGCTCTTCAGTATTAATTCCATTAGATCTACTAAACTTTTTTTGATGTTGTCAATTTTCTTAGAAGTCATTAATGTTACAGCTCTGTATAAACAGTATAAGCATAAGTATCTTAATGAAAACTTAGGTTGAACATTAGATTTGCTTAACGAAATTATAGTAAATAAAGGCTTATTCACGCATGTAGCTACCTTTACATATCTTTGTATTCCTTCTATCCATGCTTCATCTTTCCCTAAAGGATACTCATAAGTTTTATTTAATAAATGTCTTATAGATTGTTCAATTAACTCATAACAATTACTTATTATCTCATTCAATGTAGCAGTATTTTGTATTAGATCAAGAAGGATTATTAACATCTTGTACTGTATACAAAGGAAGTGTGAAGTATCTATTATGTTTTTAGATTCTGATTGTATTGTACTGATGTTCTTACTTACTATCTGCAATAATACTGCTCCATATTTCTTTGCCATCATACTGTCTCTCTTGTTATTTAGGCAGCCAGCTAGAAAGTTAAATAGAATCTGTGAATCTTGTATATTAATTTTAAAGTTGTCATATCGAAGACAAAGGAAAAGTGCATTCAGTGCACTTTCAGAAATGAACTTTCCTGACAAACCATAACTGAATGGCTGTGTATTGAGGATAGAAGCAAAGTGAGTAACAGCTGTATGACACTTATTGCTTAATTCAGGATTCCTGTAGACGAATAAATTCTTTATAGTAAGATCTGGAAACAACTTAATGATCTCTTCTAATATAGATACATTAGGGTGTAATAATGGTTTAGATAATAATAAGCAACTTCTTCTTGTTGGTATTATAATACTCTGTAAACTAAATGCCAATCCATCTTTTGCATAAATATTGCTCTTTCCTTCCATCACTTTAAGTAAACAATAATTAATCTATATAGATATACCTCGTTCTTATTCCACATTATCAGGTTCTATCTAGTTTAAGGGGTTTTGGGGTTTTGGGGTTTTGGGGTTTTGGGG
>Ga0209737_10003660_pt1 | contig 10732 bp, 8 predicted proteins | sample TergutCu122P3_FD_187284 | JGI IMG/M metagenome (GOLD analysis project Ga0209737, IMG submission 187284) | Cubitermes ugandensis P3 segment gut microbial communities from Kakamega Forest, Kenya - Cu122 P3 (SPAdes) (version 2) | ecosystem: Host-associated > Arthropoda: Insects > Digestive system >...
ATGTATTGCGGACTTCCTGGATTTGTGCCCCATCCGTGACCTCCATTGGGAATGAAATACAAAACCGCCGGAACATTGTTGCGTTTAAGCGCTGAATAAAATTCGATGCTGTTGCGCGGGACAACTGTTTTGTCATCATCACTGGTAATCAGGAACGTGGGTGGCGTTTGCGCCGTTACCTGTTCTTCGTTCGAATAAAGGTTGACCAATTCATCATTGTAAACGTCACCCATCAGATTATTCCGCGAACCCAAATGCGTAAATTCTTCTTTCATGGTGATTACCGGATAAAAAAGTATGGCAAAATCGGGTCGGCAACTGATACGGTCAATCGGGTCGGAGGCCGACGGATTACCTGCATCAAAATGTGTAGCGGCAGTAGACGCCAGATGACCGCCTGCCGAAAATCCTGAAATACCCACCTTGTTGGAATCAATGTCCCAATCTGCGGCTTTCGCCCGAACTGTACGGATTGCTCTTTGTGCATCCTTCAACGGAATAAAATGATTTTTATTAGGGAGGCGGTATTTCAGAATGACTGCGGTGATGCCGTTATCGGACAACCAGCGTGCATAGTCGTATCCTTCATGGCTCATGGCTATACTTCCATAACCGCCTCCTGGACAGATGACTACAGCAGTTCGTGTGTTTTTTAACTGACTGGGTCGGTAAACATACAATTTTGCTATGGAATAATCGTCTCCCCTTTCGTTTTTTGTCAGGCCGTTGCTTTCGGGTGCTCCGTCCGGCCAAAGTTCCATTTCAACGGGTTGTTGGCCGGTACATGCACAACAAAACGCAGCCTGAATAAGAATCAGAAAAAATCTTTTCATGATAAGTGTTTGTATAATATTATTCGTTAATTAATTCATCAACAGTCCGGTTAAATCCGGTTTTGAACTCCTCGTAAAATTTCCCTGTTGCCGGGCCATTGAAACCTGTATGAATTTTTCTTACATGACCCTTTTTATCTATAAAAATAGTGGTAGGGTACGACATTAGTTTGGTCAGTTCCGGCAGAACTTTTTCCACAGTTTCGTCGCCAACCCTTCCTGCAAAAAGGATATCATAAGTTACGCCAAGTTTTTCCATAAAAACCGACAGTTGATTTCGCGCATATTCGATATCGTCTTTCCTTTCGAATGCCAACCCCACCACCTCTACGCCCCGCGGACGGTTGGCTATGTACCAGGGCGCCAGAAAGGCGGTTTCGTCCAAACAATTGGGACACCAACTGCCCAACAAAGAAACGATGATTACCTTTCCCTTGAATTTCGGGTCAGTCAGCGACACTTCCCTGCCATCGAGGTCGGGCAGGCGAAAATGGAGGGAGGTATATCCGGGTTTAAGTGTGGTCATTGCGTATGCATCCGGTAAAGAAGCCTCCGGATTGCGCACGCCTTCAAAATGCGATATGCCACCGGGAGTGATAAATTCAGCGGTAAACCGGTCAGCGCCGGTAAATTGACCACGAATCAGGTAAGGCGTCATGCCGCCAAAAGCCGAGAGATAAAAACAATTAGCCTGTACGCATCCTTCCAGGTAACGATAATCGCCTGTAGGAGTGAGGATAGAGCCTGCAAGGTAGCCATCAGCCTTTTGTGTAAAAATGCCAACCTGTCTGGCCATCTCTCTAGACGGAACAGTTATTTCCCAGCGACCATCCAACGAAACAGTCGCCTTTTCACCGGAATCTTCAAAACGCGACGCCACGCCTTTTTGCGCTGTGAACGGCACGCGGCCATCCGGACGGTTGGAATAAAGTTTCACTAATCTGCCCGTCATGTACGCACCATCCACTTTGGCTTCCATCACCGCATCATAAATTTTGATGGGGATGATGACCGAATCGTTTCGGTAGGCAACATCCGACAGTTCAACACGTTCCTCGCCATTGATTAATATCACTGCGGGATTTTCGGTATTCGCCGATTTCACTTCAAAAATAAAAGGAATTTCGGTATCCTGGGCAAGGAAAACACCACGCCACAAACCGTCAGTCAATCGGTGGGACGGCGCCGTACAAGATGCTAAAAAGCATAAAAACAATAACATAAGTATATTTTTCATGAATTAAACAAATAATAAATAATTGCAAAAATACAATGTTTTTGATGAAAAATGTTTTTTATATGAACATTTTATTTATCTTTGCCCCGCAAAAGGTGAGGTGGGTGAGTGGCTGAAACCAACAGTTTGCTAAACTGTCGTACGGGAAACTGTACCGGGGGTTCGAATCCCCCCCTCACCGCTGGAAGCCAAAGACAAGAGGCGACAGAGGTAAGACAAGCCCTGCAAGTTCAAAGATTTGCAGGGCTTGTCTTTTGTAATAAACGTATCTATTTCAATATCCCTGCTTCTCTTAACTTAATAATCCTGTCAACTGACAACTTGTCTTCGCTGTACTGTTTTAAACTTCTTTGTTTCCATTGTTGTACAGGCTTGCTTCTCCTGTCGCCTTTTTTCCATTCCTCTAACTGTTTCTCCCAGTTGTCGTCTTTCATTTGACCTATATCAAAAGAAAAGTTTATACCCAATAACTTTTTGTATTTAGCCTCTGTCAATTTTCCTGTCTTAAATTCCTTTCTGTTTTCTGCTATCCAACTGCTAATTATATCGTTTCTCTCACCTTTTTGATACGATTCAAAATTGATTTCCCATTCATCTCCTCTCTTTCGTCTGTGCTGCTCTGTCTTTTGTGTCTTTTCAACATTTTTTCTGATGACTTTAAACGGGAAATTTATTTTCTTTAACTTTTCGCACTTTTCATCTGACAGCGTTCCGGCTTGAAAATGCTTTCTATTATTGGTTATCCAATTATAAATCGCATAACTTTTCTTTCCTTTGAGATACAGTTCAAGATTTCTCTCCCACACTTCGCTTGTTTTTCGTTTTGCTGGCTCTGTCGTTTGAATGTGAATCAATTCAACTTTATCCGGCTCCTGTTTCTTTCTTTGCTTCTTTTCCGTAACTGACTCCTGTATCGATTCCGATTTTTTGATCATTACCGGAATTGGTTCCGCTTCCATTTCAGATTGTATCAACTGATACCTTTCCTCATTTGCGCTGACTGCTTCATCGGTGTACGGATCCAATTCAAACTCAAATTGAGTGATGGAAAATTTGCAAGCTTTCTTTACCATCCGTTCTACGCTCAAACGATAACACGGGCTTATAGAATTTTCAAATACAGCGCTTACTGTTCCGTAAAACTGCCAATCACCGCTGTCATACCTGACCTTGTTGCCTACATTGTATTTCATAAACATTTTTTTAAAAGAACCCCCATGTGCTCGACACAGGGGCAAATGAAAAAATTAGGTTAAATTTAGAGAGTTGGAAACTCCTTATTAATTGGCTGCAAATATATATATATTTATTTAATTGAGCAATATTTGTAAAAAAAATCTGCTGCCTCTCTGTTACCCATTTGAAGCGCTTTTTTCCAGTGAAAACAAGCGTCATCGAGTTTATCTTCCTGTTGAAGTATTATGCCCATTTTGCACCAGGCGTCAGACAAGGCGGGGTTGAGGTCTAAAGCCTGCGCCAGATCATGCTTGGCTTGAGTATGATTATTCAGTTTGAAGCAGGCATTAGCACGGGCCATAAAATAATCGGGCGATGATATATCTTTGTCTATCAGCATGGTGAAATATTCGATACCTGCTAAGGGATTTCCAGCGTCGGTTTCGGCTAATCCCATCTGATACAGCGCTTTGTCGTCGGATGGGAGATAGGAAAAATAGAAATTGATATCATTGCGGGCATCGTCATAGCGTTGATTCAACCGCAGGATGGAAGCCCGTTGCAGGTACAGTTCCAATTGGTAGGGATCGAGCCGGATGGCGCGATTGATGTTGTCGAGCGCAATATCGTATTTTTTGACGCGTACAGCCAGGTTGGCAGCGTCAGTGAAATAATCGGCGCTGTTGTTGCGTAAACGAATGGCTGTTTGTGCACTCTCATGAGCCGGTTCAAATTGTTCCATTGCTTCGTACACTTTGGCGCGCAAGGCATAGAATCTGGCTAATGTGGTTCGGTTAGCAATTTCCACATCAATAATCCCTAACGCTTCCGTTGTTCTGTTTCGTTTAAGCAAAACGGATGCTTCTGCGGCCTTGCGTTCGGCGGTGTTGTACCATTCCTTGCTCCACAATGTTTTCCACTCGCGACTGTGTTCAATCTTTCCGAAAGCATGATCAAGCGTTATTTCGGCTTCTGAAAGTTTTTCGCGCTGCGACAGATATTTTTGCAGCCATTCGGTTGCTTTGGCCGGTTGCATTGTCATGGCAAAGGCACGTGCGGCAAAAAGCATCGCATCTGGATTGCTTCTTAAGCTGTCGGCTGTAACGAAAAAGCGTGCCGCTTCTCCATATTTTCCTGTCATATAATAACTCTCACCCAAAGTCAGATACATGGGAGATGTGCGTTCCCCGACGGGGATCGACAGAATTTTCTGCCCCGCTTCAGCATATTGTTCACGGAGCATGTCGGCTTTTGCCTTCAAATAGGAATCATTCAACCTTTGTCCGTTTGCCTGAAGGATGAAAAATATCAGAATACTGTTGATACAGATGATACTAGTTTTCACGGTTTTCAATTTTTTTTATTCAATGAATGTGATGTCCACATTTGACGGATCATTTCCTGCCAAACTGTGCCACAAAAGTACAAAAATTATTTGTGGTTTTTATTTCCGACCTCCAAAATAAAGTTCATTTTTTTTAGTCAGACATTAATTCTGTTGAAATACAAACAAATAGACATTAGGGTTATTTCGATCATATATCTTTTTTGCACAAAAAGATATTTTTTTTTGCTTCAAAAAAAAAAATATGTACTTTTGCGACAAAATTTTAAAGAATAAATATATGAAATATAAAGTTGGCGATAAAGTAAAGTATGATAGCGGTGACTGGTGGTTTTACGGCACAGTAAGCGCTATTTTTGAAAATTCAATTAATCCGTGTTATCGTTTGAGCGTAGAACGGATGGTAAAGAAAGCTTGCAAATTTTCCATCACTCAATTTGAGTTTGAATTAGAACCGGATAATGAAGAAGTTGGCAGCATTAAGGTTGAACGCAAATGGGAAAATGCAGAAATTGAATATTTGAAAAAATATTATGGAGTTCTGAATAATGAAGATTTGTCCAAAATTCTGCAAAGAACACCACAGGAACTCTTGGAAAAGTGGCGACAGATACAACTTGAAAAGGAGCTTAAACCGGAAACTGAACCGGTAGTGGACAAAAGACCGGAAACAAAACTGGTAATAGCCCCGGTAAAGAAACAAAGAAAGAAACGTGAACTGAAACAGGAAGCAGAACCGGAAAAAGTTGAAACGATACAAGCGACAACAAAAGCGCAATCAACACGTAAAACAAGTGAAGCATGGGAGAGAAATCTTGATCTGTATCTCAAAGGAGAGAAAAGTAATACATTAAACGCCTGGGTATCATATAATAGAAAACAGAACAAGACCGGCGAACTGGCAAAAGATAAGTTTGAAAAGTTACTGGCAATCAATTTCCCTTTTGAAGTAGAAAGAAAGAAAAGTCAGATCATCTTGAAACCGGAACCGGAAAAAGTTGATTTGAAAAAAGTGCCAAAAAAAGACCTGAAGATAGAGAAGCCAAAAAAAATGAAGGTCGAAACATGGGATGAAAATTTTGAAAAGTATTGCAAAGGTGAAAAAAGCAACATTATCAGTTCATGGATGGCCGACAACAGAAAGCAGTTCAGAACTGGTGCAATGCCAACAGAAAGGCTAGAAAAATTATTAGAGATTAACTTTCCGTTTACAGTAGTTACAAGTAGAAAATCAGACAGTTGGGACAGACTCTTGGAAGAATGGAAAAAAGGTGACAGGAAGTCAATTAAGATACAACAATGGAAACAAAGAAGTATCAAACGATATGTGGATGGCAAATTGTCTGGAGATCGAATTGTAAAACTAAGAGAAGCCGGGATTTTGAAATAAAAAAGTTCTGATATGAAAAAATTATATATTATTATGTGTGCGTTTGCCATAACATTCATGGCTCAAGCACAAACTGACAAGTTCAACGGTTTGGATATGAACTTGGGCAATCTGTATCGTCTGTCGGACGCCAAAACCCGTTCGATAAGCCCTGAAAATTTCACAGGCGAAAAAGGAAAAGGCGGCATGGCCGATCCGAAAGACAGGGATAAACGCAATGTAGCCAATGCTACCCATGCCGCCCGCGACCTCGGTCTAGGCTGGAAAGTGAACCCTTTTGTCCGTATCAATTCAGGCGAAACTTTTACTATGGCAGAAATTGAAGGACCCGGCGCTATCCAGCATATTTGGATGACCCCGACGGGAAACTGGCGCTTCTCTATCCTACGCATTTATTGGGACGACGAAAAAACTCCTTCGGTGGAATGTCCTGTAGGCGATTTCTTTGGCATGGGATGGGGTGTGTATGCTCCGTTAGTGTCGTTGCCTGTATGCGTCAATCCGGGCAGCGCTTTCAATTGTTATTGGAACATGCCTTTCCGCAAAAAGTGCAAAATCACCATGGAAAATGTCAACGACAAGGATGCAATGACGCTGTATTACCAGATTGACTATACGCTCACCGATGTACCTTCCGACGCTGCCTATTTTCATGCCCAATTTCGCAGGACGCACTATAATACAGGTTCGGATTACACGATTGTTGACGGCATCAAAGGCAAAGGGCACTATGTGGGTGTTTACATGGCGTGGGGCGTTCACAACAATGGCTGGTGGGGCGAAGGCGAAATCAAGTTCTTTATGGACGGCGACAAGCAATTCCCGACCATTTGCGGTACGGGTACGGAAGATTATTTCTGCGGATCATACAATTTCGACCGCGGCGGACAATACAAAGAGTTTTGTACGCCTTATGCCGGTCTGCATCAGGTAATTCGTCCCGACGGGACTTATCAATCGCAACAGCGTTTTGGGATGTACCGCTGGCACATTGTCGATCCTGTAAGATTTGAAAAAGATTTGCGTATTACTATGCAGGATCTTGGTTGGCGCCATGATGGCCGCTACCTGCCTCAAAAATCGGATATTGCGTCGGTGGTATTCTGGTATCAGGCCGAACCCCATGCTAACTTCCCCAAAATCCCGGTTTGGCAGGACCTGGAAGTGAATTAAAGCCTTAACAGAACCTGTTCGATGGTTTGCGGAAAATACTTGTATTCGAGGGCGTGAACCTTTTTTGCAAGAGTTTCAGGTGTGTCATTAACGCTAATGACACACCTGGCTTGTAGGATAGCAGCGCCTTCGTCATAATTTTCATTTACATAATGTATGGTAATCCCCGATTCCTTTTCGTGGTTTTCAATAACTGCACGGTGTACATTGAGGCCATACATGCCTTTTCCACCGTACTTGGGAAGTAACGCAGGATGAATGTTCACTATTCTGTTTGGAAAGGAACGAACAATTTTTTCAGGTACTTTCCACAAGAAGCCTGCAAGTACGATCAAATCGGGATGGAGTTTTTCTAACTGGTAATATATAAGATCATTTTCGTAAAAATCTGCCTTGTCAAATACTACGGTAGGGATGTTCATTCTATTGGCTCGTTGCAACACATAAGCATCTGCACGGTTAGAATATATCATCATCACACGTGCGATGCTCGAATCCGAAAAATACTCAGCGATATGTTGAGCATTAGTCCCTGAACCGGAGGCAAAAATAACAATGTGCTTCACTGTAAATCTCTTGTGTTAATTTCAAATCAGGACAAAGATATGTAAAAAATAACAATGAAATACATGGGTTGTTCTCAACGAATGCACAAAAACATTGTTTTTTTGATGAATGAAGCATATTTGTTGACGAACGTATCAATTTTTTACGCAAACCATCCCCGTGTTCTGTTCTGAAGATTTTCCAATGTGTCTATGCAAATATTCACATCATCCACTACCTGAAAATCGAACATCCCGACACAAATGAAATCGGCGCCATTTTCAAACGCCCATTTGAAGCCGCTTTTTGGGTGAATAGCGCCTGCCGCAAGCACCTTGAAACCCATCACCGGCACCTTTGTACGGTTGACAAACTCAACGGTACGGTCGGGGAACGGGCAAAAACAGTTGTCGTGGAACATGTTGTGATCCATACTCTTTGCTCCGTCTACTTCGAATGCAACGCGGTTTTCGCGTGGATGCGCCGACCAGTAGTTGTCGTGGTGCATCGTTTTCATGTAATAATCGGGAATGATGCCATTCTCTTCGCAAATGATGAATGAATCAATGGTGTGAGCGCCCATTCCGGCCATAATACCGTGGCTGCGGATGCGGCTCAATATCCCGTCGATCAGTTCGAGCCTGTTGTCGCGAACTAACCAGTCGCACCAGTTTCCCTGCAACTGTATGATGTCAATACCCTGATCAACAGCGTAGGTTACATCACCAAATTTATCTTCTTCTTTTTCTCTGATACCTACCTGTGTGATGATTTTCATTTTACTGCCGGTTACTTTTCTGTATTTGACCATAGTATCTATGGTAGGGTAACCGATATTGATACAGTTGATTCCGGCTTGTTCGCAGAGCATCAGTGTTTCAAAGATTTTCTTTTCTGAATTGTAGGCTTTGAACAATTTTTCGGCGTAAATCAGGTCGCGTGCATGCGCCCAGCCGCCAATCAGATTGCCACCCATAATCAGCCGGCTCAATTCGTGATTACCCACTTTCCCTTTGGGGAGTTCGCCTTTCAAATCGCCCAATGCCACCTGGTTGACCTGTATGGTTGCCCCCGAAAGCGTGTCAGTGCCATATAATTTTGCGCTACGACCGGCGCCCCATCCAATTAATCCCAAAACAGGAATAGTGGCCAGGTCTTTCAACATTTCACGACGGGTGTTGACCGTATCTGTAGAGACGGGGCATGCCCCGTCTGTATCTGATGAACCCACTTTACCTGAAATGACTGGGCGCGCCCCGTCTCTACATAGAAGATTGCCTAATCCGTACCCCTTTTCTCTGTAACAAAACAAAAAGATAAGGATTGACGCTTCAATAAACAGTTGATTAATAATATACACTGACCCGTCGCCGGTGAGAAGTGTGATACCAAATGGCGGGTACGCAAAATAGTACAGCACAAGCAACAATGCCCCTGCAAGGGACGCCCACCTGGATAATAATCCGATGAACAGCGCTAACCCAATCAGAATCAGCCCCCACACATTGAGAAAATCGACAACTGCCAGCCGTCCGGGCGAAATAGCGAGCCAATGGTAAAATCCTGAAAGGAACCCGTAGGTGTTGTTCAGGTACGATGCAGCCGACCAGTTTTCGGCAAACAGTTTGATACATCCTTCGTAAAGGAAATGCCAGCCAACGGCTGCACGGATAATGGTGATAATGGTTTTCATGAGGATAAATTTATTAAATATTGATTTTTCTATTGATATATTCTTGCAGCGAAACCGCCACCTTGAGCCATTTTGATGGTCAATTTCCGGTTTGCAGGAATGATGATTACTTCTTTTTTATAGTCCGAGGCGATACGGTTGGCATTCACACCGTCGGTAAACAGTTCGGCCTTGAAATTTCCGGCGCCCAGAAACGAAAGGTCTAAAACAAGTTCGCGTTCTGTCCAGTTCGTCATGCCTCCGATATACCATTCGTTACCATTTTTTCGGGCTACCGATACATATTCGGATACTTTGTTTTCCAGAGGTACGGTCTGTTCCCAAACAGTCGGTATCTTTGCCATGAAATGGAAACATTCAAGTTCCTTTTCGTAATTGGACGGTCTGTCGGATATCATGGCAAGCGGAGCGTCGAACACGATGTAGGTTGCCAATTGACGGCAGCGGGTTCCCTGGCTCATGGGTTCTGAATTGACCACACGGAAATTCTGTTTACTGGCGTTGAGCATGGCGCCCGGAGTGTAATCGAAAGGCCCGGCCACCATGCGAATAAAAGGTATGGTTACGTCGTTGGTCACCATATCAAGCGTTTGCTGGTCGCCGAATTTCACCCATTCCAAACCCAAAACTCCTTCATAGTTGATGACATTAGGCCAGGTGCGCTGTAATCCTGTTGGTTTGTGAATACCGTGAAAGTCGATGAGCAGTTTGTATTTAGCGCATATTTCCGCAGCAGCATAGATATAATCCTCAATCTGCTGGTCGTCGCGGTCCTGGAAATCGATTTTGAATCCCTTCACACCCATATCAGCGAAATGACGCGACACATTATCCATATCGTGATGAAACGCCCTGTACGACATCCAAAGAAGAATATCCACATTTTTGCTGCGGCCATAGTTCACTAATTCAGCAATATCCATTCCCTGCCTGACGCCTGCAAGGATATTGTCGGGGTTGATAGCCCATCCGGCGTCCACCAGAACATATTCGAGGCCATATTTCGCTGCAAAATCGACATAATACTTGAATGTTTCGGTATTCATGCCCGAACGGAAATCCACCCCGGTGAGAGCGGTGGCATGCCACCAGTCCCACATTACCTTTCCCGGTTTAATCCATGAGGGGTCAGGAATGCGGCATGGCTCGGCCACGCTGTATACCATGTCGCTGCCAAGCAGGCCGGAATCGTTTCCGGCAACAATGAGCAGACGCCACGGAAAAACACGTGTACCAACAGTTTTTGCAATGAAATCTTCGCGTTCCAGCACAAAATAACTGCTGCCCCTTGGCTCTGTTTTTTTCGGATATTTGGCATGTACTGCTTTCAGAGATTGGG
>Ga0209737_10003662_pt1 | contig 10729 bp, 10 predicted proteins | sample TergutCu122P3_FD_187284 | JGI IMG/M metagenome (GOLD analysis project Ga0209737, IMG submission 187284) | Cubitermes ugandensis P3 segment gut microbial communities from Kakamega Forest, Kenya - Cu122 P3 (SPAdes) (version 2) | ecosystem: Host-associated > Arthropoda: Insects > Digestive system...
GGATTACTTTTGCTCGGGTTTTGCATTTTGTTGTTGCTTTTTTGGATTGTGATTTGATGAAATTTTGTAATTCTTTTCTTTCTTCTGTAGTTAGTTTAACTGTGTATTTTTGTGATTTCATAATACCTCTGTACGTGGTACTATTATGCTATATTATTTATCATTTGTCCAGTGTTTTAGTTGAATCAGTGTACTAGTAGTATTGGTGGTGTATATGATAGAGGTAAATTTGATGCAAGTGGTGGTGTGATATCTGGTAATAAAGCTCCAAAAAACAATGATGTATATATTTATGTAAGCAATATGATTTGTTTGACGATGTTGACAAGCCACCTGAGAATTCTGCTGAAATAGTGAAAATTGTTGCTGTAATCATTGTAGTTGTGGTGGCCATACTAATTATTGCGTTTACTTTTTTCTTTTTCAAGAAAAAAACTGTTAAAGTCAGTGAAAAACTTGAAAACTAGATTTATTAACATTTTAACTGTGGCTATCTTTATTCATATTTGCCATATTGTCCAAATTTGCCGTGTTTTAGCTCGTCTTGTAATATGTCATAGTTATAGCCAGCACTCTCACGATATAACCCAGTTTTTACATCACAAATTTTTTCAAACGCCGTAGAATTATATACTATGTTAAGTGCTTGCTCTATTGATTTTTTCTGCTCTTCAATGAGCATATTAACCAAGTTAACGGCTAGGTGTTGTATTAATAAATCCTGTTCTTTTGTTATTCCCATTTACTTCACCGTATTCAAATACTTAATGGCCTTTTCAGAATGAAAAGAGTATTGGCTGGTTAAATTTTTATGCATAATTTGTTCGATAACATCCTTGATGCTTATGTAGCCCTTTTGAAATAAGTTGAATGTTCCAACTAGGTCATCATTTGCAACTGCGCCTGTAACTAAATCGTACTTGTTATCGCCATTATACAGCCTGTTTTTGACATCTTTAAAATTTTTTGTTCTGTTGTTTATAACAAACAAAGCCCATTCCTTGCAGGGTGTTTCAAATCTAAGTATGTTTAAGGTTTTATCATTAAAAATTCTGTTGCACAATTCAAATACACTTACACAAGGTTCCCCGCCAAACCTGTCAGCAACTCTAACAGCCATTCTTTCAGCTTGTTCTTTGATTTCGGTTAAATAAAACCCTTTGCCAAAATCTTTGAAAGGACGCGCCTTTGATAAATCAATGTCTCCTATTTTGATGTTGGATCCGTGATAGAGGATCATATTAATCCTCCATTTTTGCGGCAAATAGCTTGCATGTCTTCAATAGCGTCATCAATACTCAAGGTGTGTTCTATTTCATAATGTTTTAAAATGAATTGTAATCCGCCAAAATTTTCAAGGTATTTATATGCTTCAATAAATGATAAATCAAACGTGTCAGCGAACTTTTTAATGCATAATACAATGTATGATAAAATTTTGTACGTTTTGCTTTCACTATTTGTTATCACTGCTTATGCCTCATATTAATCATTATGTAAAGTCTGCCTTAAAATTTTTGTTCTGTATTTAGGTGGTTGTTTTGTGTTTTGGATGTTTGGATGTGTGTTGTGTGCATATTTATTGGTTGTAGTGTTTTGTTTGTTTTGATGCGCAGTATATAGTGTTTAAACATAAAGATATATTTACTACCTTGCTGGTAGGGTATAGATTGTTTTGTAGTAAAATATGAATTATAGACTAAATGTCAAGGGAAGAGATTAACATGAATAAATGTAATGAAAATGTAACATGTAAAAGTGCTGATAAAATGTTAGAGAGCTTTATTGCTCAATTACCTTTAGAAACTTCGCACCACCGTGTGGAATCTCAAAAGTTAAAATGTGGCTTTGGTTTGCAGGGTGTTTGCTGTAGACTTTGTGCTAATGGCCCTTGCCGTATCACGCCAAATTCTCCAAAAGGTGTATGCGGAGCTAACTCTGATGTTATTGTGGCAAGAAATTTCTTAAGAGCTGTAGCAGCAGGCTCAGGTTGTTATATTCATGTTGTGGAAAATGCTGCGAGGAATTTGAAGCATACTGCATTAGATAAAGGAGAGTTAAAAGGGTTAAACACTCTTGACCGTTTATGTAAAATGTTTGACATTGTTGGAAATGATGTTTATGAGAAAGCGGTAAATGTTGCTGACGCGGTATTAACTGATATTTACCGGCCTGATTTTGAAAAAATGCAGTTAGTGCAAAAAATGGCGTATGCTCCACGTTTTAAGGTTTGGCAAACTCTTGGTATTTTGCCTGGTGGAGCTAAATCTGAAGTTTTCAAATGTGTGGTAAAGTCATCGACGAATCTTAACTCTGACCCGGTTGCTATGCTTGTGGATTGTTTGCGTTTGGGTGTTTCTACTGGTTTGTATGGCTTAATGCTTACAAATCTCTTAAATGATGTTCTTTTAGGTGAACCAAAAATTCAAATGGCTCCTGTGGGTTTGCGTGTTGTTGATTCTGATTATGTTAATATTATGATAACGGGGCATCAGCATACGATTTTTGCTCCTTTGCAGAAGCGCCTTATGGATCGGGATGTGGTAGAGTTGGCTAATGCTGTGGGTGCTAAGGGTTTTCGTTTGGTTGGTTGTACTTGTGTGGGTCAGGATTTGCAGTTAAGAGGTGTGCATTATGCTGGTTTGTTTGCGGGGCATGCGGGTAATAATTTTGCTAGTGAGGCTATTTTAGCTACTGGTGCTATTGATATGGTGCTATCAGAGTTTAATTGTACCCTTCCAGGTATTGAGTCTATTTGTGAGTCTTTAAAGATTAAACAAGTTTGTTTGGATAGTGTTGCAAAGAAAGCTAATGCTGAACTAAAAGAGTTTACCTATCAAGAAAAAGACCAAGTGAGCAACGAAATTATACATGCCGCTATTGAAGCATATAAAACACGACGTTCCCAGGTTCCTCTTAACCTCCTAAAAGACCATGGTAATGATAATACCCTTACAGGTGTAAGCGAGGTTTCTTTAAAAGACTTCTTAGGCGGAAACTGGACACCTTTAGTGAATCTTATCGCGTCTGGACAAATTAAAGGCGTTGCCGCCGTAGTAGGCTGCTCTAACCTTATGACTGATGGCTATGATGTGCTAACTGTAGAGTTGACAAAAGAGTTAATCGCTAAGGACATTATAGTTCTAACAGCTGGGTGTTCTTCTGGAGGCATTGAAAACTGTGGCTTAATGACTCCTCAAGCTGCAGAAATGGCTGGTCCTAACTTGAAAGCTGTTTGTCAGAAACTTGGTATTCCGCCTGTTTTGAATTTTGGACCCTGTCTTGCAATTGGACGTTTAGAAATAGTTGCTGTTGAATTAGCAAAAGCTTTAAACATAGACTTGCCACAGTTGCCCCTAGTATTATCTGCTCCTCAATGGTTAGAAGAGCAAGCTTTAGCTGACGGCGCTTTTGGCTTAGCATTAGGGTTGTCCCTGCATTTAGGTTTACCTCCATTTGTTACCGGTAGCAAAGTTGCAGTTAAAATTCTAACAGAAGATATGAAGCAATTAACAGGTGGGCATGTTATCATAAACTCTAATGCTAAAGAATCCGCAAACATACTAGAAAACATCATTATGGAAAAACGAAAAGCCCTAAACATCTAGGAGCGGCGGTTCAAATAAAGCGCATAATGATTGATCATGAAAAATGCAACGGCTGCCTGAGCTGCTATGTAGCCTGCATGCACGCCCACCGTTCCGACGACGGCAGTCTCTATGACTTAGACCTAACTGATGGTATTAATGAATCAAGAAACACTATTAAAACAGCCGCAGACGATGATGCCGCTTGTTATTTTCCTCTAATTTGCAGGCACTGCGATGATCCCGACTGCGTAGCAACATGTATGAGCGGAACAATGACTAAAAACCCAGAAAACGGTCTTGTGCTTTATGATAAAGAGAAATGCGCTTCCTGCTTTATGTGCATTATGAACTGCCCATTTGGCATTTTGAAACCTGACGACAAAACAAACACTTACGTAATAAAATGCGATTTTTGCACACATGACCCCGAAGGTCCAAACTGTGTAAGAGCTTGTCCTACTAAGTCAATTTATCTAAAGGAAGTATAAAAATTGAGACATGTAATTATCGGTAGTAGCGCAGCTGGAATAGCCTCAGCAAAAACCCTCCGTAGCATACGCAAAGATGACAAAATAATCATAATCTCCTCTGATAACGTTAACTATTCACGTTGCATGCTCCACAAATACGTGTGCAATGAAAGAAACCTAGAAAACCTAAGCTTTATTCCTGACAACTTTTTCTCTACAAACAACATTACCTGGTACAAAGGAGAAAACGTAAAAGGTATTGATACAAAAAACAACAATGTACTACTACAGGATAAGATAATTTCTTATGATAAACTGCTTATTACAACAGGGTCTGACTCTGTTATTCCAGATGTAGGCGAATTACGGACTGCAACAAATGTGCATGGTTTTATGCATTTAACAGACGCAGAAATGATCCGAGAAAAAGCAGTAAATGGCAAAAAAGTTCTCATAATTGGTGCTGGTTTAGCTGGAATAGATGCTGCATATGCACTTTTAAAATTAAAAAAAGTCGCAGTAACTGTCGTTGAAATGTCATCTCATATAATGTCCTTAAACTTAGACTCTACCGCAGCAAATGTTTATCAAAAAATATTTGAACAAAACGGCTGTAGTTTCCATTTAAATAGTAAAATAACTGGTACAGTTAGCAATGAAAACGGCGAGATAACCCATATAGTGTTGGAAGCTGGAGAAAAATTATCTTGTGACTTGGTTATTGTGGCAGCAGGTGTTAAGCCTTCTGTTAAATTTTTAGAGGGCAGTGGTATTGAGTGTGGGCAAGGTATAAAGGTGGATCAATATCTTAACGCTTCATGTGAAAATGTTTATGCTGCAGGTAATGTAACGGCGCTTGGAGGTATTTGGCAGTGTGCTGTGCGGCAAGGTGAAGTAGCTGCGAAAAACATGTGTGGTATAAAAACGCCGTTTACAGATACATTTACAGCTAAGAGTGCCATGAACTTTTTCGATTTATCTACATTATCCATAGGTAATGTTAACCACGAGAACAGTGACACAGTGCTTACTCGAAAAAATTCTAGCTGTTATCAAAAAATCGTTTTGAGAAACAATACTGTCATCGGAGTTGTTTTACAAGGCAACATTGCACACAGCGGTATCTGGCAATATCTAATAAAAAATAAACTATCTATAAACAACTTTAAAAAATCAGTGTGGACTATTTGCTTTGCAGACTTTTACAGTATTGATGAAAAAGGGCAGTACACCTATAGAATTTAAGAAATAAAAAATACTTAGCAACTGGTGAAGAACTACAAAACGCACTACCAAATGTAAACTTGCATAATAAAACCGCTAATAACTGGTTTACCGCCTGCTGATTATAGTGGTCAATATAACCATAAACTGCTACCGAATTCTACTACCAGTAATAGGTGGAAACAGTCTGATCTTTTTTTGTTTTTGTGCCTGTTGTTTTTGTGCTGTTTGGTTTATGAAAAGTGTTATTAGTTTATGTGTAACGTTTTCTTTTGTTTAGGAATGGATTGTGTGTTAGTTGCAGGTGTTGATGAAGCTGGTCGGGGTTGCATTATTGGTCCCTTAGTTGTTGCAGGTGTTGTGGTGTCTTATGATAAATTGTCTGATATTGGTGTTCTTGGTGTTAAAGATTCAAAGCTTTTAAGTCCAAAAAAGCGTGATTTGCTTTTTCAAGAAATTATACAAACGGTGCAAGACTTTAAAGTAATTAAAATATCTCCTTCTGAAATTGATAAAGCCGTTAACTGCAAAATACCCCTACACAAACTTAATCGGCTAGAAGCTAAAACCATGGCAAAAGTCATAGAATACCTCTCTCCAAACGAGGTATATGTTGATGCTGTAGACATACTTGAAGAACGATTTGCAACACACATAAGTGAATGCTTAACTGTTAAACCAAAAATTATTTCACGACACAAAGCTGACCAACTTTACCCTATAGTTTCTGCAGCATCTATAATTGCAAAAGTAGAACGTGACCGAGAAATTGAACTTTTAAAAAATGAATTTGGTGACTTGGGCAGCGGTTATTTACATGATAAAAAAACTGTAGCTTTTCTTGGTGAATGGTTAAAAACAAATAAAGATTATCCATCGTGTGTACGAAAGTCTTGGAAACCAGCTAAAAAAGCACTAAGTGCGTGTGATACCACACAACAGAAACTGTTTTAGTTTTCTTGGTCGTTAGTTTTTGTTGAATGGTCGTGTACCGAACGGCTTGTGTGGTTATGTGGACAGACGTTTGGTCAAATAATAATTAGTGACCTGCTGATTTGTTTTCTTTGCTTAAGCGTAAGATATATATGTTTCAACATGAAAAATTATGTTGAACGCTATTATGTATTATACATCTTTAAACCTTGAAATTTTTTCTAAATTTAGATCTCGCAATTTTAACATTAAATACTTTATGTTGCCTTTCATTACACTGTTACTTGTAATGCTACTACTTTCTTCTCCATTTGTTTCTATGTTTACTAGAGTTTCTCCTTTTGCATCTGGAGCTACTGTTATATCAGTTAACAATGAGAGTGATCTTAGGGCTGCTATTTCTACTGCTACAGAGCCTATTATCATTACTTTAACTGATAATATTCAACTCACAGGTTCTCCACTTGAGATTCCTACAGGTAGTCACATTACGCTGAAAAATGCTGATGATACCGGCCCTTGGAAGCTTCTAGGTGCAGCAAATTATGCTACTATTACTGTTAATGGTGAATTAGTACTAGATGGCCTTAATGTGACACATACAGGCAATGGACGCGGAATAACTGTTAATTCTGCTGGTACACTTACAATGCTTAGTGGTGTAATTTTTGGTAACACAATTTATGGTAATGGTGGTGGTGTGTATAATGCGGGTACTTTTGAAATGCAAGGCGGTGTAATTGCCAATAACACAGCTAACACTAATAATCTTAATGATGGTGGTGGCGGTGTGTATAATGTGGGTACTTTTACGGTGTCTGGTGATGGTTGTTTGATTGCAAACAACACTGCTGCAGGTTTTAGTAATGGAGGTGGTGTGCATAACACAGGTAGCTTTGTTGTTTCGGGTACTGATTGTTTGATTGCTAACAATACAGCTACAAATAGTGGTGGTGGTGTGCATAACCTTGCTAGCTCTTTTGTGGTGTCTGGCGATGGCTGTATGATTGCTAACAACACTGCTATTGAGGGTGGTGGTGTATGTAATGATTACATTAGAATAGCACCATTCACTGGAAGTACTTTTACTATGTCTAACGATTGTATGATTGTTAACAATACGGCTACTGCAGGTGGTGGTGTACGCAATCTTGCTGAATGCACTTTTAATATGTTTGGTGGTGTGATTGCTAATAACACAGCTACAGGTGATGGTGGTGGTGTGAACAATTGGGGCAATTTTACTATGCATTACGGTGCAATTGTTAGCAATAAAGCTCTTTCTGGCGGTGGTGTGTACAGTGTGGCTTATAATGTTCCAGAGTTTGGGTTTTTTAATATGCTTGGTGGTGTGATTGCTAATAACACAGCTACGGGTAGCAATGGGGGGGGCGGTGTGCGCATTACCTACGAGATCGGCAGCCCTCCTATCCTTTCTGGTGGTGGGTACATGTTTGGTGGTGTGATTGCTAATAACACAGCTAGTAGTGGTGGTGGGGTGATGATTAGAGGTAATTTTACTATGTCCGGTGGGGTTATTTCTGATAATATAGCTACTTGGGGTGGTGGTGTATACAATAATGCTGGTAATTTCAGTTTGTCTGGTGATGGTAAACTCTTCAATAACACAGCTAATAATTACGGTGGTGGTATATACAATGCTGGTGCAGCTGCATTATTTGAGATGTCGCATGGTAATATTGCTAACAATACGGCCTATAGTGGTGGTGGTGTGTACATTGCAAATGGTCGTGTTAATGTGTCTGGTGGCGTAATTGCTAACAATACAGCTAGAAATAATGGTGGTGGCATTTGGGCGACTGATACTAATACAAACCTTAACAGGCTTTATGTTGCTGAAGATGTAGAGTTCTACGGTAATCATGCTGCTACGGCGTATGCTATATATGACGCTGCCGATGAGGGAATATATAATACTCAGATAGAGGGTACGAGTTGGACGGTTCCCTTCACGTGGGGGTATAACAATTATGACATTAGCTACGTACGTGGTACCCCGCTTACACTTTATACTGTGACTTTTGATGCTAACGCCGATGGTGATTCTGCTGTTGTTCCCAACCCAGTAAGTAAGTTAGTGATTTCTGGTGATGAGTATGGTTTATTGGCTTTGGTGAGTAGGTCTGGCTATAATTTCGAGGGTTGGTTTACAGAGTCTGTGGGTGGTACGATAATTACTGAAGCCTCTATTGTACAGGCTATAGGGGATCATACTTTGTTTGCACAGTGGACAAGTGTGTTTGTTCCGCCTCCGGTTGTTGTGGATGATTTTATGGTTTTCTATAATGGTAATGGTGCGTCTGGGGGTAGTGTTCCTGTGGATAATAATGTTTATGGTGGTGGTGTTTCTGTTGTGGTTGCTGCTAATTCGGGTGGTCTTGTTAGGTCTGGTTATATTTTTCTTGGTTGGGCTTATAGTAGTACTGCTAAGGTTGCTGATTTTGTTGTAACGGGTTCTTCTGTTTCGCCTTCTATTTTTATTATTTATGATGATGTTACTTTGTTTGCGGTGTGGTCTGCTGTTTCTTATACGGTGTCTTATGAACCTGGCACTCATGGTACATTTAATGTGGTAAGTTTTAGCGGCCTCTTTTATGGCGATGCAACTCCTGCGGCACCTAACGTAACTGGTCAAACAGGCTGGACTTTTACCGGATGGACACCAACACCTACTTTGACAGTAACAAGCAACGCCACATATGTAGCACAATGGACACAAACAACAACACCGCCACCTACGTCTTCTCCAACGCCAACAACTTCTCCTACGTCTTCTCCAACGCCAACAACTTCTCCTACGTCTTCTCCAACGCCAACAACTTCTCCAACTATAACCCCTCCAATTTCAACCCCTACTCCAACTCCACCTAGTGGCGGTGATAAGGAGCCTGTTTGGGCACTTGCAAATTTAGCCATAAGCGTGACAGGATTCATATTAGCAATCATAGTACTGATTTGTATATTGCTACAGCAGCAACAACAGAAACAAAAGACTAATCAGAACACAATAAACCAAGATGGCTACAAGAGCAATGAACGACAAATAAATCAGCACAGAAATATATGGATAATTATCATGTTTGCGATGGGCGTTGCAGGGCTTATTGTATTCTTACTCACTGAGGATACAAGTTTCTCTATGGGGATAGTGGATAAATGGACTATTGTAAGCGCTATACCATTTGCTGTAGAACTAATTGCCATAACCTTTATCTTCAAACACCAAAAATCCACACTTCAAAAAAAGCCTATCTAACTCATCCACTATCTCTAAATATTATTTTCTCCTTTTTATTTAACCTGTTTTTTTATGTTTTTGAAAGCTTGTTTTCATTCTTTTAAAATAGAAAACGATTAAAACACCTTAAACATAAAGGTAACAGTAGAATTTTCAAGGGTTATAACTATGACAACATTTACTCTGATAATTTACGCTGCTCCAATAGAAAAAGAACGCGCTTTATCTGCACTACGGTTTGCTTGGACAGCTGACCTTGAAGGTCACAAAGTTCAAATTTGGCTATTTGAAAACGGCGTATATTTAGCAAAGAAAAACCAGAAACCCCCTCAAGGCTTAACTAATTATGGACAAATGCTTGAAGACCTTGTTAAAAATGGTGTTGAAGTAAAAGCATGTGTAGTCTGTGCAGAATCACGTGGAGTTACTATAGCAGAATTAATTGACGGCGTTAAACTTGCAACAATACACGAATTAATAGAATGGACCACCAACAGTGATAAAACAATAACTTTCTAAGAGTTGATGTTGTGAGCGTTGAAAAATTAGATGTAAAAGGCAAAATGTGCCCAATACCTGTAGCCTTAACTAAACGTAGACTTGCAGAAATGCAAACTGGCCAAACACTAGAAATTACAGGTGAAGGCGAACTAGAATTTGATAACATTCAACGCTGGCTAAAAAACAATGAGTATAAAATAGTTAAAGCATCAAAAAACGACCACGAATTCAAAATATCAGTAACAAAACACTAACAGAAAACTAGGTCTTCTTTATAACATACATTACTAAAACAGTATATGGTTTTTTGTGAAACCGCATGTTCACCGGTTTGTTGTTACTTAGCTCCCCCGAAATTGTTCTTTTCAAAATTTAACTTGATTAGCACATGTTTTTTGAAAAACTATTTCATGAGGTCTAATGAGGCATTCTTGATTATAGCAACTTGAAATCATATTGATGCATATCCGTCATGTTTGAACCAGTTTTTGATATCGCTAAGTGTGATTGCGTCTAAAGCGATCTTTAGAGCCTTTTGCAACTCTTCATGAGTTCTAGCTTTAAGCTTTCTCAAAACCGCTTTCACCTTCGACCACATAAGCTCAATAGGATTCAAATCAGGCAGTACGCAGGTAAAAACCAAACAAACGCCCCACGCTCAAAAACAGGATCAAAAACACCCGCCACTTTATGAGATGACAAACTATCAAGCAACACTACATCCCCAACATTCAATGTTGGAGCCAAAACAT
>Ga0209737_10003663_pt1 | contig 10728 bp, 11 predicted proteins | sample TergutCu122P3_FD_187284 | JGI IMG/M metagenome (GOLD analysis project Ga0209737, IMG submission 187284) | Cubitermes ugandensis P3 segment gut microbial communities from Kakamega Forest, Kenya - Cu122 P3 (SPAdes) (version 2) | ecosystem: Host-associated > Arthropoda: Insects > Digestive system...
GGTAAAACCTGCTCCGAAAGCCGCCAAAATAATATTATCGCCTTTTTTGAACTTTTTTTCCATTTCCCACAAAACAATTGGAATACTTGCTGCCGAAGTATTGCCTACACGCTCGATATTGATTAATATTTTGGATTGATCCAAGCTTGTGCGTTGTTGCACGGCATCAATTATACGCAAGTTTGCTTGATGCGGAATCACCCATGACACATCATCGGGATCTAATCCGTTTTTCTTCATTATATCTGCTGCAACTTCTGCCATATCGCTTACTGCGTGCTTGAAAACAGCCTGTCCTTCTTGATAAACATAGTGTAAGCCTTGCTCAACTGTTTCGTGCGAGGCAGGCATTGCCGAACCACCGGCTTTCATTTGAAGATGTTTCACGCCAACCGGGTCGGAATACAGAAGCGAATCCATTACGCCAATAGCTTCTGTTGTTGGTTCAACGAGTACAGCACCTGCGCCATCGCCGAAAATGGGCGCAGTTGCGCGGTCGGTGTAGTCTGTTATCGACGACATTTTTTCGGCACCAACCACAATGGCTTTTTTGTATCTTCCGGTTTCCACCAAAGCGGCAGCGGTAGTCAGCGCAACAATAAATCCTGAGCAAGCCGCCTGAATATCAAAGGCTAACGCGCCTTTTATCCCTACACGCTCGCAAGCAACTGTTGCAGTTGCCGGAAAAGTATGGTCGGGCGTTGAAGTAGCGCAGATAACTAAATCAACTGCTTCAGGCGCAAGCGATTTTTTTTGCAAAATTTCTTCAATGGCTTTGGCAGCCAAGTACGAAGTTCCTGTATTTTTATCTTTCAAAATTCGGCGTTCGCGAACACCGATGCGTGTTAGAATCCACTCATCGCTTGTGTCCATCATGGTGCTCAGCTCCTGATTATTCAATATATAATCGGGAAGATAACCTCCAACAGCCGTGATTGAAGCATAAATTTTCGACATAGTAATAAGGTGTTTGAAAACAATAAAACCCAAAGTGATGAAACTTCGGGTTACACTAATTCAAATTGAGGATATAGATTATCAAAAAAATTATGCAGTTGCAAATTTTTCTACAGCTAATTTTCCTCTGTAATATCCACATTCGTTACACACAGTGTGATAAATGTGAGCTGCTCCGCAGTTTGAGCATACTGCCAAGGTTGGCATTTCTGCTTTATAGTGAGTTCTTCTTTTCGCAGAGCGTTGTTTCGATTGTCTTCTTTTAGGATGTGCCATTTTAAATTATTTTGTTATTTTAGATTTCAGATTTTCCTTACGGCTTGCAAAGTCAGATTTTTATTCAGCTTTATAAACCGGATTTCAAATTGCGGGAATTTGAAACTTGAATTTTGAAATCAGTATGTTTTTACTTTATTCTTCTTCGATCAAATCATCGTTGTCTTCCAAGTCAAGTTCATCGGTATCGTCGTCAGCACTTTCGTCTTTGCTTTTAACGATATGTTTTTTGAGTTTGTTCATCATTGATTTGTTACACAAACCCGGCGCGTGAACATGCTTTATCGGGATATTCAGGATGATAAATTCGTACAAAAACCACGCGATATTTATTGCTCCCTCAGCTTCGGGTACGATAACTATTTCGTCTTCTGCCGAAAATTTACTGCCGAATTTCACCCATACACTTTCCTTATGTGTAATTGCCTGCTCCATATAGTCCAAACAGCGGTCGCAGGGAATTAAAATCGTGCCGCTAAGATGAAAAACCAACTCAAAAGAACTCTCTTTGCGGTGGATGGTAACAGTAGCTTGTACAGTTCCTTTTTGCACTTCGGGACTGTCTATTTTTTTAAAATAATCATCGCAAAGCGTAAATTCTTTTACCGTAGTGCCTATCGGTAAGTCTTTTAGGACGATATTGTATTGTTCAAATTTTGGCATTTTTTTCTCAATCATGAAAAACGGTGCAAAGGTACAAATTTTTTTATGATACAAAAAATGCTTTTGAGATTTTTTTCGAGTTTTTGCAGATTTGTTTCAGCGATGCGGAATTTCTACCTATATATTGCATACAAAGACAGAGGTGTTTTTTGATTTATGCGGCATTTTATAATTTTCATTTTTCGTTAAAAATCCCATAATTTCCACCACAGACAACCGCACAAATCAAATATTTTTGTATCTTTGGGCGTTTTTTTGAAACCGTCTAATTGTTTCCCCAATTAGACGATTCACCGATTGGACAATTAGATAAATCAACAACAAAAAAAATATGAAACTTTTCAAGTTACTGAACACCTCTTTTGGCTGGCTTGCTTTTTTTATTGCGGCTGTTACTTATTTGCTCACTTTAGAGCCTACTATGAGTTTTTGGGATTGCGGTGCATTTATTACTTCCGCTTATAATCTTGAGCTTACGCATCCGCCGGGCGCACCATTATACACGCTCACGGGCAGGCTTTTCTCGCTTTTCGCTTCCGATTCTTCGATGGTAGCCTGGTGGGTTAACGCGATGTCGGCACTGTTGAGTGCGTTTACAATTTTGTTTCTTTTCTGGACAATTACGCATTTGGCACGTAAAATAATTATCCCAAACGAAGAAAGTTACACAACTGCTAATATTATTGCTGTTTTGGGTGCAGGTATGGTGGGCGCATTGGCTTTCACCTGGTCAATCACATTTTGGTTTTCGGCGGTTGAAGCGGAAGTTTATGGCTTTGCTTCGTTTTTTACGGCTATTGTTTTTTGGCTCATTTTGAAATGGGAAGAGAAAGCCGATGAACCCGGTTCCGATAGCTGGCTTATCTTGATTGCCTATATGATGGGACTTTCCATCGGTGTGCACTTGTTGAATTTGCTCACCATTCCGGCACTTGTGTTGGTGTATTATTTTAGAAAATACCAACCATCTGTCAAAGGACTTATTGGCGCGCTGGCTATTTCGGTGCTTATTTTGGCATTTGTATTGTATGGATTTATTTCGGGTGTGGTAGAAATTGCTGCTTGGTTCGAATTGTTTTTTGTCAATACGCTTGGTTTCTCATTCAATTCCGGACTCGTTGCTTTTGTGATAGTGCTTACTGCCGTTTTGGCTTGGGCGATTTACGAAACTTATACAGCGAAAAACAAATATCGAATTGCCATTTCGTTTATTTTAGGCATCGGTCTGTTGGGTATTCCATTTCTCGATGCCAATATTTGGTTGGGCATACTCATTATGTTGGCAATGATTGGTTTTTTCGTTTGGAAAAAATTCAACGTTCCATCGCGCTGGCTTTATACTACAATGGTAATGGTAACGGTGATGTTTATCGGTTTTTCAACCTACGCCACGCTTGTAATTCGCTCATCGGCAAATCCGCCCTTAGACCAAAGTTCGCCCGATAATATATTCTCTTTGCGTTCTTATCTTGCGCGCGAGCAATACGGCGACTCGCCTTTGCTTCGCGGTGCCACTTTCAACGCGCCGCCTGCTTATCGAACAGAAGGAAATCGTTGCATACCGATAGTGCGTGAGGGTAGAGCGATTTGGGCGCAAGCACCGCGATTAACGCCCGAATGTCGCGACCGTTATATCATTGTTGGTCATCGAATGACGCAAGTGATGGACGAAAGATTTATGATGTGGTTTCCGCGTATGCACAATGCACCGGGATTAACAGACAGACACATTGAGGCTTATAAACAATGGAGTGGAGGTCGAAATGGATTTCGGGGCAGAACAATACATTTTGAAATTTGCGGACATCGTCAATCCGAGATAAAACCGACTTTTGTGGAAAATATGCGCTTTTTCTTCTCTTATCAGTTAGGATTTATGTATTGGCGATATTTTATGTGGAATTTTTCGGGCAGACAAAACGACATACAAGGTCAGGGCGAAATAGAACATGGAAACTGGATTACCGGATTTCCGTTCATTGATAATCTGCTGGTAGGAAGACAAGATACCTTGCCAACCGAAATGCTTGAAAACAGAGGTCGGAACCGCTATTATATGCTTCCACTTTTGCTCGGAATTTTAGGAATGCTTTTCCTTATTAATTCGGGCAAAAAAGGAAAGCAACAGTTTTGGATTGTTCTAACGCTCTTTGTTCTGACCGGAATCGCTATTGTAGTATATCTCAACCAAACACCACTTCAAGTGCGTGAGCGCGATTATGCATTTGCAGGCTCGTTTTATGCTTTTGCTATCTGGATTGGCTTGGGTGTGTTGGCACTTTATCGAGCGGCAGAAAAACACATTCCGAAAGTACTTGCAGCTGCCGGTGTTTCGGTCATTTGTTTGGGCGTGCCGATATTGATGGCAAGCGAAAATTGGGATGATTCCGACCGAAGCGGACGTTATACGGCACGCGACTTCGGGCATAATTATCTTGTGTCGGTTGGACAGAACGCAATTCTGTTTACCAATGGCGATAACGACACTTTCCCGCTTTGGTACAATCAAAAAGTTGAGGGCGTGCGTCCCGATGTTCGTGTTACGAATTTAAGTTATCTGCAAACCGATTGGTATATCCTGCAAATGCAGCGAGGAGCATTAGAGTCGCCACCCTTGCCCATTTCGTGGCGTCATGATCAATTTATTTCGGGCACAAATGATTTTGTGCGTGTGCGCGAATTGGTGGATGAACCTTTGTCTGTTTGTCAAGTGTTCAACTTTGTGTTGAACCAAGATCCCAGAACTTTTGATAGTGATGGAATAGCATTTATTCCAACTCGCAATATTTTTATTCCGATTGATGCCGATCAGGTTATCGCTACCGGAACAATGCCCGAATCAAGGCGAGACGAAATAGTGCCGAGAATGAATTTTGAATTAGGATCTCATTTGAATAAAAGTCAGTTGATGGTTATCGAAATGATTAATCAAAATCGCTGGGAACGCCCGATGTATTTCGCTTTTACTGTCGGACCAACTATGTATTTAGGCTTGGATAGAAACGATCATTTGGAGCTAACAGGTTTGACTTATCAAATCGTTCCCGTTCGTTCCGAATCGGGAGTGAATACCGAAAGGATGTACTATAATATGATGAATCGATTCCGTTTCGGAAATGCCAACAATCCGCGTGTGTATATGGATGAAACTACACGTAGAATGGCACTCACGCATCGCATGTTGTTCTCTGTATTGGCTGATGCCTTGTTGCAAGAAGGCGATTCGGTGAGAGCACTCAATGTATTGAATCGCAGTCTTGAAGTTTTGCCGGGCAAAACGCTTCGATACGAGCATTTCGCAACATTCCACGCCCTTCACCTGTATGAATTGGGCGAATATGAAACGGGCGACCGCATAATGAATTCTTTTGCAAACAATGCCGTAGAACATATTAATTGGTATTTAAGCCTGCGACCGCAACAAAGAAGAAATTCGATAAATGCTTTAGCACATAGATTTAACGAGCTACATCGCGCATTAGTCATATTCCAAACCTACGGACGAGCAGATTTGTTTGAGAAATATCTGCCTGTTTTTGAGGAATTTGAGCGGAGATTGAATTGAAAACAGTTAACAGTGATTAGTGAATAGTGTTCATTATTCACTATTCACTAATCACTGTTCACTATTCACTATTCACTATGAGATTACTACGTCTATTTTACAGAGGTTTCACTTGGAGGCGCAAAACGAAAGAAAAGTTGATTTATCTTACTTTCGACGATGGGCCTTCGCCTGAACTTACGCCCTTAATTCTCGACCTGCTGGATGAATACGGCTGGAAGGCGACCTTTTTTTGCACGGGCGAAAAAGTGCAAAAGCATCCGGAACTGTATGCCGAAATTCTGAATCGCGGACATCGCACGGGAAACCACACCTTCAGTCATTTAAGCGGTTTTGCTGTCGGAATAGACGAGTATCTTGCCGATGTTCGGAAAGCGAGTGAATATATTGACAGTAATTTGTTTCGTCCACCATTCGGAAGAATCCGTTTGGGGCAGAAAAAACAAATCAAACAAGACTACGAAATCGTAATGTGGGATTTACTCACGTGCGATTACAGCAAGAAACTCACGCCCGAAGCGATATTGAATAAAATCAAACGCCAATCGCGCAAAGGCTCTATCGTGCTTTTTCACGATTCCCTCAAAGCGCGTAACAATGTACTCGCTGTGCTTCCACGCGCCATCGAATTTTGGAACGGAGAGGGTTATCGCTATGAACTTTTGTAAAGTTTAAAGTGTAGAGTTTAAAGTTTAAATGGCTACGCCCTAATATCTACGCTCTATACTTTAAACTCTACACTTTATACTCTACACTTTATGAAATTAATAATATATTCCGGCGGATTAGACAGCACCGTGTTGCTTCATCAATACAAAGATGAAATCGGGCTTGCTGTGTCGTACGATTACGGCTCGAAACACAATGAAATTGAAATCCGCCACGCATCCAAAAACTGCCAAAAACTTGGGATTCCACATTTGGTAATTCCGCTGTCGTTTTTCGGTCATTTCAAAAGCAGTCTGCTGAAATCGGGTGGCGAAATTCCCGAAGGCGGATATGCCGAAAATAATATGAAAAGCACCGTTGTACCGTTTCGCAACGGCATTATGTTGAGCATCGCCGCCGGAATTGCCGAAAGCAATGAAATGAACGCCGTGCTCATTGCCAACCACGACGGCGACCACAGCATTTACCCCGACTGCCGAACGGAATTTATCCACGCCATCGACCGAGCCGTGCGCTTGGGAACATACGCCAATGTGCGCGTATTATCGCCCTACAGCGACATGACGAAACGTGATATTGCGCTGATTGGCAAAGAATTGGGCGTTGATTTTTCCGATACTTACTCGTGTTACAAAGGCGCAGAAACACACTGCGGACTTTGCGGTACCTGCATCGAGCGCAAGGATGCGTTGGAGGGATTTGACAATACAAATTACGCGAATTAACACGAATTGTGCGAAAATGGATTTTTTCGTACCTTTGCACGCTGTTTTTAGGGCGAATGCCATTTGCTTACGCACAAAGGGTCGCCCCTACGTTTACACTTTACACTTTTAAAATTTAAACTCTAAAAAAATGTATTACATCAAAAAACGCTTGGAAATCAGTTCGGCGCATCAATTATATTTGTCTTACGAGAGTTCGTGCGAAGCATTGCACGGACACAATTGGATAATCGTGGTTTACTGCAAAGGCAAAAAACTGAACGAAGACGGAATGCTGGTTGATTTTTCGGAAATTAAACGCTTGGTTCACGGAACTTTAGACCACAAAAATTTGAACGATGTACTTGGTTTTAACCCAACTGCCGAAAATATCGCGAAATGGATTTGCGACCTCGTACCGCATTGCTACCGCGTAGAAGTGGCAGAATCTGAAGGCAACACAGCGATTTATGAAAAAGAGGATTAACGAAATTTTTTACTCTTTGCAAGGCGAAGGTTATTGGACGGGCGTGCCAATGATTTTCGTCCGTTTTTCGGGCTGCAACTTGAAATGTAATTTTTGTGATACCGAAACGAAAGCCTTTACAGAAATGACCAATGCCGAAATTTTGACAGAAATCAGTGCATTTCCGATAAAGCGCGTGTGCCTTACCGGTGGCGAGCCGTCTTTGCAAATCGACCAAGAATTTATCAATCTTCTACACCAAAACGGCTATTTTATTCACATCGAAACCAATGGCACAAAAACACTTCCGCAAGGAATCGATTGGATTACCTTAAGTCCGAAAAACGATGAAATTGCGCTCGAAAAAGCAGACGAATTGAAAGTGGTTTTTCAGGGCTCAACTGTGCAAAAATGGCTTGCTTTTCCTGCCGAGCATTATTTTCTACAGCCTTGTTCGCAAAAAAACACCGAACAAACCATCAACTACATCCTCGAAAATCCGCAATGGCGCTTGAGTTTGCAGACGCATAAATATCTTTCAATAAGATAATGTGCAAATATGCAAATGTGCAAATTTTCAGATAAATGTATTAGCACATTAACAAATTAGCATATTAGCACATTAACAAATGTCGTATCGCCAAATAAGGATGATGCAACATCATTCGCGAACCGGCATAGCGCATTGCTTGGCGGATTTTTTCGCGCTGTTCTTTTTTGTAGCAATGCGCAGGGCATTTTTTGCAATTTGGCTTATTGTCCTTAAAACGACATTTTTGCAGTCTTTCAGCAACATATTCAGTCAACTGCCTACAATCACAGCAAGGATTCGGTTCTTGGTGATGCGCCTTGCAGTACAAAAAAATCATCTTTTCTACCGTTTCTTGTTCGCGTTTTATGCGGTTTGTCATTTTCTGTATATTGCTTTGAAAATCACGGCAAAGATACGGCATTTTGTCTTGTTTTCTGCCAAAATGCCATAAAAAATGCTTTGGCAAAATAATTGATGATGGTTAATTGCCAATTTTCAATGTGTTAGTTGCCAATTTCGGTATATTGAAAAATTTAATTGAAAATTGGCTTGAAATTTGTCAGGAAAAATTAAAAAAATGGACATTGAAACGACATGAAACGCCCACAACAGTAAACTGACACACGAAGCAATGACTGAACTGTGGGCGTTCAGCCGACAATAATGTAAAAAATAAAATTTTGACAGATGAAAAAAGAAAAAACCAAAACAGAAAAAATAGAAAACGAAGAAGTTTTGCAGGAAAATAGTGAAACAAATCCTCAGGAACAGCACGAAAAAGAGTGTGATACTGCCGAGTTGGAAAAGAAAGTTGTCGATTTGAATGATAAAAACCTGCGTTTAATGGCAGAGTTCGACAATTACCGCAAGCGGACGATGAAAGAACGTTCGGAACTGATTAAAACCGCCGGCGAAGATATTTTTAAAAATATGCTTCCGTTGATGGACGATTTCGACCGCGCGCTGGCTGCAATGGAAACCGCGCAGGATGTTGAGTCCGTGAAGCAAGGTGTACAACTGATTTACGACAAATTTATAGCGTTTTTGCTGCGTAATGGGGTAAAAGAGATTCCGACCGAAAATGAGCCTTTCGATGTTGATTTGCACGAGGCAGTTACCACTTTTCCGGCTTCGAACGACGAAATGAAAGGAAAAATCATGGACTGCATCAGCAAAGGTTATACGTTGAACGACAAAGTGATACGCTATCCGAAAGTGGTGGTTTGTGAATGAAAGTAGCCCCCTAAATCCCCCACAAGGGGACTTTTGGATGTGCTAAAATAACGATTGTGCAAAATAAAAACTTAATAAAATCAACTCAAAAAGTCCCCCTGCGGGGGATTTAGGGGGCTCAATATGTCAAAAAAAAGAGATTATTACGAAGTGCTTGAAGTCGCGAAAAATGCAAGTTTCGACGACATAAAAAAAGCCTATCGAAAAAAAGCAATCCAATATCACCCCGACAAAAATCCGGGCGATAAAGCTGCCGAGGAAAAATTTAAAGAGGCTGCTGAAGCATACGAAGTGTTGAGCGACCAACAAAAACGCCAACGCTACGACCAATTTGGACATACCGGATTGGGTGGTGCATCCGATGGAGGATTTGGCGGAGGCGGCATGTCGATGGACGATATTTTCATGCAATTCGGTGATATATTCGGCGACATGGGCGGATTTCGTGGATTTCGCGGCGGTGGATTTGGCGGCGGTCAACGTTCCAGAGCACCGCGCATGCGTAAAGGCTCGGATTTGCGCGTGAAGGTGAAACTGACGCTCGCTGAAATTGCCAAAGGCGTTGAGAAAAAAATCAAAGTAAAAAAATACGTTCCTTGTTCCGAATGTTCGGGAACAGGCGCGGAAAAAGGCTCACAGCCTGTAACCTGCGAAACCTGTAGAGGAAGCGGATACACAACGCGCATGCAGCAAACCATTTTGGGCGCAATGCAAACCACCGCCGAATGTCCGACCTGCCATGGCGACGGAAAAGTGATAAAAGACAAATGCAAACGCTGCCACGGCGAAGGTATTGTGCAAGGCGAAGAAGTTATCAGCATCAATATTCCTGCCGGCGTGATGGAAGGAATGCAATTGAGCGTTGCCGGAAAAGGAAATGCGCCGCGTCGAGGCGGAATAAACGGCGATTTACTTGTCGTGATTGAAGAAGAACCACATCCGGAATTGATACGCGATGGCAATGATTTGGTTTATAATCTGCTTCTGTCCGTTCCTGCTGCCACTTTGGGCGATTCGGTAGAAGTGCCAACCGTTGACGGAAAGGTGAAAGTTACGATAGCACCGGGCACTCAGCCGGGAAAAATCCTGCGCTTGCGAGGCAAAGGGCTTCCGAGCATAAACAGTTACGGCACAGGCGATTTGCTGATAAATATCGGCGTGTACATTCCCGAACACCTAAACAAAGATGAAAAAAACGCAATGGAAAAACTGGCAAAATCAGATAACATAAAACCAAATTCTACTGCGAGCAAAAGTTTCTTTTCGCGCATACGGAATATGTTTGAGTAGAGCAGAAAAACAGACGAATTTTCCTCGTCTGTTTTTTTTTGCCACAGGCTCACGCCTGCAGTTAATCACTTGCATACGAATTATGTTTTTTTGTTATCTTTGCAGTTGATAAAAAACCACTATTATGGAAAAACAAAAAACACTCGGTTTAATCGCCGGAGGCGGAATGATGCCCGTAGAAATTATCAGGCATTGCAATAAACACAACAGACCGATTTTTGTGGTCGGTTTAGAGCCTTTTGCAGATGAAGTACAGTTGAGCGAAGCACCACATATTTTTGCCAAAATAGGCGAAGCAGGGAAAATACTCAAGGCTTTCGGTGAAAATAATGTGCACGACATTGTTTTTGCAGGTGGCATCAAACGCCCGTCG
>Ga0209737_10003664_pt1 | contig 10725 bp, 10 predicted proteins | sample TergutCu122P3_FD_187284 | JGI IMG/M metagenome (GOLD analysis project Ga0209737, IMG submission 187284) | Cubitermes ugandensis P3 segment gut microbial communities from Kakamega Forest, Kenya - Cu122 P3 (SPAdes) (version 2) | ecosystem: Host-associated > Arthropoda: Insects > Digestive system...
ACCGCTGCTATTGAGGGGTCGACAAACTGCCTCTTTGCTGCCATTCTGATTACGCTCTTTGAGCGTAGCTTAGGTGACCACGCCGTAGTATTCTCTATTACATACAACTTTTCTAACGCCGAAATATATGACATAAATGTTTTGATGTCTATCGTGGAATCATTTGCCGCAACATCGGCTTGCATAGTAGTGTTTGGGGTTAAGGACGATATGCATCGAGCGTAGGAACGGAGTATCGCTTGCGTGCGACGGGTGTTACGTTTTACCCCGTCGACATCGTTGATATCCTCGGAAGTCAGCGACCTAAAATATGCGGCTGTAAGCGTTAAAGCCTGCTCCGGCTTTATTACTGCCTCAGGCCATCCGCCCCGGCATACTACAAAGGCTAAGTTGTCAAGAGTCAGTTTCGACCTTCCGAACACAGCGTCCTTGCCGTCGAATAAATCTTTCAGCGACACTTCTCCGGTTGAATCGCCTGATTCCCAGAGACTCATAGGCCGCATAATAACCTTAGTGATTCTGCCCGTTCCGCTATGTCGCTCTTGGTTTTTTATCGGCTTTGACGATCCTGTCAGTATATATTGTCCGCTATGACCTGTCTCATCTATATCCGTGCGGATAAAATCCCAAATGTCAGGGATTTTTTGCCACTCGTCAAACATCAGCGGCTTTTCGCCCCGCAATAGGTTTTCCCTGCTCGTCGTTGCAAATGCCGCATATTGCTTGTAGGTTATGGGATTAGATAGTTTTACAACCGATTTTGCGAATCGCTCGCCTGTGGTGGATTTACCGCACCACTTCGGTCCTTCTATGGCCACACATCCTAACGCGGCAAGTTCACGCTTTATGGTAGCTTCAATCAATCTATTAATATACTGCTTCACTGGTTATCTCTTTCGCCTTTATATCCTACACCATTCTTTTCTATTTGCCAAGCTAATTCCCATAAATGAGGGAAATTAATTCCCATATTTGAGGGCTTATTTTTACCATTTTTGAGTGCTATTAATTATGAGGTAGCGCGGCGCGCGTCTTGACTCGTATTCGCTTATATGTGAGAATTCTGGTATAATTCCTTTTCAATTACCAAGATGGAGTGAGGACGTGCCTAAAGCTAGTGCAAAGAAAAACGATCAACCCAGAGAAGATGTTGCTACTTTTGTGGAAAACACAGCCAAGACAGGGACCCCTGTCAATGGCAGAAGGATTAACTTCCACTTTACGCGACGGAAACGCAAAGCCAATTAGTCATTGCTTTTGTGTGGACAGGATTGCCGATGACCTCTTTCAGTGAATGAAAAGAGGTCATTTGTCGTCAAAATGGTTTTCTTTGTTACAGCGAAGTGGAGCATAGAACAGTGAGTAAAAATGAGAGTATAATGGCAGGGATGGATTACACTATACGAAAAGCTGTCGAAAGTGATAGGCAAGGTATAGCCACAACAGTTGCTTATAGCTTCGAAAAAGAAATTTCCGCTTTATCCAAGGATTCGCATCGGATTGCAAAAGCTATTGAAAACGCTATTGAAATTGGTCGTTTTTTTGTTGCTGTTCAGGATGAGGAAATCATTGGGGTTATCGCTGGTGCCGATTGCAACGGGCGAGCCTTTAATCTGAATAGAGGTGATTTCACAAAGCATCTTGGTTTTTTCCGTGGATCTGTCGGATATTTCATACTCCATCCCCAGCTTACGCGCCCACACAAATACCCCCAAACTACCATGGTAATCGATGTTGTTGGGGTTCTAAACCATGCTAGAGGAAAGGGTGTCGCCAAGAATATGCTGAAGGCGATTATTGAGAGCAGTCATCAATATAATGAGTTTATCATTGACACCGCAAGCGACAATCAAGAAGCGTTAAAATGCTATACAAACTTTGGTTTTGTGGAGTATAGGCGTGTGGCTATTATGTTTTCTAAACGAGGCAAAGTTTATCTTAAGTATTCGCCATCTTTGGGGTAAGTGGTCTCTTTCAGTGAATGATGAGAGATCGGTCGTCATCAAAAGGATTCCCTCTATTATTGAAGTCAGGCAAGTAGTTTTCTGAAGAATCTAGGTTCTGCATCCATCCGTTTTCCATGTTGTACCTGGAAAGAAATGCCAAAGCTCTTTGGTATTCTGTTGTGTTAATCTTGCGGTCTATTTCCAAAAATTCTGATGAATGATGAGATGGATAGTACTGACTCATTAAGCTTACGGCAAGTTTCGGCGAGATTGAACGTGCTAGCCATTTCAGCGTTTCTTGGCAATCATTGACATCGTTGGGAAGCAGTAGATGTCGAACGATTACTCCGCTCTTGGCGATTCCGGCTTCATCTAATTGCAGAATACCAACTTGTCGAAACATTTCTTGAATTGCTTGACGGGCGTTCTCGACATAATCGTGTGCTCCGGAGTATCTTTGAGACATGCTGTTGTCAGCATATTTCAAATCAGGTAAATAAATATCAATGATACCTTCCAGTTGTCCAAGCGTCTCAGTTTTTTCATACCCATTTGTATTATAAACCAGCGGTAGGGCGAAGCCTTTGGTGGCGGCAATGGCAATAGACTGGAGTATTTGTGGCACAAAATGCGAAGGCGAAACAAGGTTAACATTGTGGCATCCCCTGTTTTGAAGCGAAAGGAAAATGTTGGCTAATTGTTCAAGACTGATGGTGATGCTTTTTTGAGCGTGATGGTTCTGGCTGATTTGATGGTTTTGGCAGAAGACGCAGCGAAGGTTGCAATTTGAAAAGAAGACAGTTCCTGAGCCTTTTGTTCCGGATATGACTGGTTCTTCTCCGTAGTGTACGCAATGTGAGGCGACAATGGGCATAGCTCCCGATTGGCAATAGCCCAATTCTCCCGCAAGTCGGTTTACTTTGCAATTGCGAGGGCAGATATCACATGCCGCAAGTTTAGCCATCAGGCGCTTAGCGCGTTCTGTTAATTCGGACAGTGAAATCTTCATGGAGTTGTTTTGGTGAATGGGCTATGTTGCAGGGTAGTCCGTCAGCTTTGCAGTTTATGTATTGCTTGGTTTATTCGCTTAAGGCTACGTGTTTTCCCTAATACCTCCATTGTTTGAAATAAGGGAGGGGTAGCTGTCAGCCCTGTGACAGCTGTACGAATTGTTCCAAAAAGTTGTCCGGGCTTGATTCCTCGTTCCTCAACTAAAGAACGAAGAGTGGTTTCCAGTGACGACTGGTCAAATGAAATTATTGTGGAGAGCCTGTCATAGGCAATTTGAAGAAGTTTTGTGGTTTCCTGACGTCCAAGATTTTTGTCGATGAGTAGTTCAGTGTCGTACTCTATTTCTTCAAGAAAAAAGAACCAAGATACTTCTTTTGAGGAGATTTCTTTAAGGGTTTTGGCTCTCTCATGGATTAACGGCAATACTTTGGCAACATATTTTTCGTCAAGAACTCTGCCTTGTTCGGCTGGTAACCCTTTTTCCAGAAAAGGAATGCAACGCTTGACAAAGTCTTCCGCTGAAAGGTTGCGAATGTATACACCGTTCATCCAATCCAATTTTTCTGCGTTGAATATAGCTGACGTTTGACTGATGCGACTCAAACTGAAATGTTGAATCAGTTCTTGCCTGCTGAAGATTTCGCTTTTGTCGTCAAGCGACCACCCGAGAAGTGTTAGAAAATTGATCATTGCTTCCGGAAGATAACCATTTTCTTTATACTCAAGTATGGAGACAGCTCCGTGTCGTTTTGATAGTTTGCTGCGGTCGCTTCCAAGAATTATCGGCAAATGAGCGAAACTCGGGGGAGCAAACCCCAAGGCTTTGTAAAGCAAAAGGTGTTTTGGGGTGCTGGAAAGCCATTCTTCTGCGCGTAAGACATGGCTGACTTGCATAAGATGGTCGTCAATAACATTTGCCAAATGGTATGTTGGAAACCCATCACTTTTCAAAAGCACGAAATCATCCATTAAGCTGTTAGCAAAAGTAACTTTGCCGCGGACTATATCATCAAAAGCAGTATTATTCTCTAGGGGCATTTTAAAGCGTACGACCGCTCCTTGTTTTGCTTTCAGCCCAAGATCGCGACAGCGCCTGTCGTAACCGGTAGGTTGCTTGCTTAATTGCTGCGCAGCGCGTACTTGCTCAAGCCGTTCTGATGAGCAGTGGCAATAATACGCGTGTCCGTTCTCAACCATTTTGGCGGCTAACTCTTGGTAGATATCCAGACGTTGTGACTGCAAGTATGGTCCATATTGACCGCCTTTTTCCGGACCTTCATCCCAGTCCAATCCTAACCATCTAAGACCCTCCAAAATGCCTTCCATTGCCCCCGGAACGGTACGGGCAACGTCTGTGTCTTCGATCCTTACTATAAACTGTCCCCCCATGTTTCGGGCGAAGAGCCAATTGAATAACGCCGTGCGTATATTGCCGACATGAGGAAGTCCTGTTGGGCTGGGCGCGTAACGGACACGTACTTGTTTCGTCATTTTTTCTCCTGTATGTGTTGGTGAAACCATGTAGTTGTTCATGTGTGTTTTGTTTGTGGGTCTACAAAATAGCTCGACCCTCGTTAACAAAGAGCTTTGAGGAATTACGGTTGTTTTTCATTATCCTTCCTCACTGAAAAGCTAAGACAAGGAGAATAAGAATAACTAGCAAAGAAATCATGATACTCAGAATGATATTGAGTAAGCATCCAATCATAGGGAAAAGCGTTTTTCTTTTTGATTGTATTAAACCTATTAGGCTTAGGATTCCACCGGTAAACGTAGCCGCGAGTGAAAAAAATGGGACGAAGAGTATCGGATAGAGTAGATAGGATATCATCGAGATAATTGCGGCGCAGGCGAAGATGACAGAAGCAATTCCTATTTCGGAGTGTTTGTTTGGAGCATCGTGAGATGCCGTGTGAGTGTAAGCGGTAGTGTTTTGGGTTTGGGCAAAGAGAGGGGCACCGCAATTATTGCAGAAATTGTAATAGCCATCCACTACCATTGTGCAATTAGGGCAATACTTGTTGTTTGAAGTGGTTATTGTTTCATCCATTTTCTTTCTTTCTCAGCAACTGCAGTCTTTTTAGTGAGTCCTAGTAGTTTACGATATTTCTAAACTAAAATCGTACGTTTTAGCGGAATGAGTAAGTGCTCCGATAGAAATAGTGTCTACTCCCGTCTTAGCGATATCCTTAACATTTTGTAGGGTAACACCACCTGACACTTCCAATAGTACGGTTCCCTTTAGTTTTTTGACTATGGAGCGAATATCTGCCAGTGACATATTATCAAGCAGCAAGATGTCGGCGCCGGCGCTTGCGGCCTCTTCAGCTTGTGAAACGCTGTTTACCTCTATTTCAATTAAACTACCTTGCAAGTTTCTTTTTTGGGCTCGCGCTACAATGTCTTTTGTACTTAATCCTAATTGACCTAGGGCAGAAATATGATTATCTTTAATCAGAATGCCGTCAGATAGATCAAATCGGTGGTTTCTTGCCCCTCCGCAGAAGGTGGCATGCTTTTCGAGTAGGCGTTGCCCGGCGTTGGTTTTGCGGGTATCAGAAATAGTTGCTGCTGTATTGACTACTTGCGCGGTGAAGTCGGCGGTTATACTGGCGATTCCGCTCAAGTGACAAATGAAGTTGAGGGCGGTGCGTTCGGCACGCAAGATAGAATGCGTATTTCCTCTGACTGTCGCCGGAATATCTCCATATTTAAGCTTTTCCTTGTCGAATTTGTGGATTTCAACAGAAATCTTGGGGTCAACCAAACGAAAAACTTCGGCAAAAACATCAATCCCAGCCAAAACACCGGTTTCTTTGGAGAGTAGCTTGGCTGTACTTTGCATGCCGGGCGGAATGATGAGCTTGCTGGTACGGTCGTTGTTTACCCTATCTTCTGCAAGTGCCAGTCTTATAATTCTTTGCACCTCAGGATTTTGTATCAGAGAATTATCCTTTTTCATTTGGCGCTCTCTTTGCGGAATACAATATGTTTATTCCAAGAAGTTTGAGTTTTAGGATAGTCCACTCTGTAATGGGCTCCCCGGCTTTCTGTTCTCAGTAGAGCGGCCTCAGCCATCAGGCGGCCGGCAAGAATCATGTTGTATTCTTCCCACGATTGCCTGCAATTAGGAGCCGGCAACGCTTTTTGCCAGTCGGAAAGTGTGGATGTCGCTTGGTCAAGACCATCATTACTGCGTATGATCCCTACGTGTTGCCACATTATCTGCTGGATTGATGACCGTTTTGGTAGGGATACGGTATTACTTTTGTTGGGCTCCTTTAAGCTAGAGCGTATGATGTTTCTCTCGGGAAGGGGTGACTTTTTGGGAGGTTTCTTGATGCATTGATCGATAATACGTTTGCTGAAAACCAGAACTTCAAGAAGTGAGTTTGACGCCAATCGGTTGGCACCGTGCGCTCCGGTACAGGCGGTTTCTCCGGCTGCGAAAAGACCATGAAGACTGCTTTCTCCCCAAGTGTTTACACGGATGCCGCCAATCATGTAATGTGCCGCAGGTGAAACGGGAATCATATCTTGTGAGATGTTAAGCCCACGGGCCAAACAGTGGTGAAATATCTGCGGAAATCGCGTGGCGCTTATGTGCTGTGGCAGATGGGTAATATCTAAGAAAACATGGGTGGAATTGGTTTTGCTCATCTCGCTGATGATTCCGCGAGTAACAATATCGCGAGGGGCAAGCTCCGCTTGTGGGGTGTACTCTTTCATAAAAGCCTTCCCGGAAGCATTACGAAGAATACCTCCTTCTCCTCGCACCGCTTCAGAGATTAGGAATGGGGCAATTCCGGGCAGATGAAGAGCGGTTGGGTGAAATTGGAAAAATTCCATATCGATTATTTCAGCCCCGGCGTTGTAGGCAAGTGCCACACCATCACAGGTTGCCACATCCGGGTTTGTTGTAAACCTGAATAGTTGTCCTGCTCCTCCTGTCGCCAAAATAAGGTGTCTGCACCAAAATCGTTGTGTTTCTCTGGTAATTGTATCAAGCGTTTCTAACCCGCAAACACGCTGGTTTTCTAACAAAATATTTGTGGCGAGACAGTGTTCAAGTAGCGGAATCTGGGCAAGCTTAATCTGATGGGTCAGTGTGTTCTCTATTTGCGCGCCGGTTGCGTCGCCGCCGGCATGCAGAATCCTTGGAGTGCTATGAGCGGCTTCGCGCGCAAGGGCTATTTGTCCGTTTGCCGTATCAAACGGAACCCCAAGCCGAACCAAGTCCGCGATTCGTTGTGAGGCTTCCTGTGTCAATAGGCGCACAGCCTCTTTGTGGTACAATCCGGCGCTTGCGGCGATGGTATCTTGATAATGCAGCGTGGGAGAGTCCTCAGCTGATATAGCCGCGGCTATGCCACCCTGAGCGTGGCTGGTGTTACAGTCATCAATGCTTCCCTTAGTAACAAGCAAAACACTGCCATGTTCCCTTGCGAGCAAGGCGCTGAATAACCCAGCAATCCCACTTCCGACAATAACGAAGTCGTAGGTTTTAATTGCTTACTCCATTGAACAAGAGATTACTTTGAGGTTTCAAGTTGTTTTTGGGCTATTGCCATACGTGCCATGCGGATGTGAGCACCGGATTCAACTTTGATAACAATAGTACTTTCATCCGTGCTGATGATTTCGCCGTATATTCCGCTCCAAGTAATGACACAATCCCCTATTTGAAGGTTTGCCGCCAGACGGGCTTGTTCTTGTTGTCGTTTTCGTTGTGGTCTTACCATCAAAAAATAGAAACCTACAATCATAAGAACAAAAAAACCTGCAAGGATTAACGTGCTTTGATCCATCTTCTCCTCCCGTTAGCTCCCAAACAGTGACATTGCCATGATTGGAGGCTTAGAACATCAGTTTAACATGTTGGGATTGCTATCGACAATATGAATGGGAGTATTAATTCTCTGGAAGCGTTGCTAAGAAGCGACCTTTTAATGACCAAGGTCCTGTTTTTTCTATATTGACAGAGACAGTTTTTCCAACTAACTCTTCCCCGCCGCTGAAAAAAACGATTTTATCACTGCGAGTTCGCCCTTTCCATCTGCCCTTGTTTGTTCCTTCTACTAATACTTCGACAGACCTGTCTTTGTAGCTGTTGTTAATCTCTGTTGCTATTTCTTTTTGAAGAGCTTCAACGGCGGTGATGCGTTCTTTCTTTGATTTTTGATCAACGTTGTCAGTATACTCGCGCGCGGCAAGAGTGCCTGGTCGTGGGGAGTACATGGCGACATGTACCGAATCAAAGCGAATATCTTTGAGCAGTTTGAACGTGTTTTGAAATTGCTCATCATTTTCATCAGGAAAACCAACTATAATATCTGTTGAAATAGCGATATCAGGAATTGCTTGGCGAAGGCGCGCTACCAGCGCGCTGTAATCTTGAGCACTGTAGCCTCTTCGCATCGCCTTCAAAATGGCGTCGTCCCCAGATTGTATGGGGAGGTTTATTTGCCGACAAACTTTGTCAATCTTTGACATTGCTTCGATAAGGTCGGGGCTCATGTCTTTGGGGTGATTGGTTAGAAATCTGATACGAGACAGTCCGGGGACATTATTGAGTGAAACAAGCAGTTGAGCCAGTGTTGTTTTTGGGGTTAGGTCGTGGCCGTATGAATCAACCGTTTGTCCCACGAGAGTAATCTCCTTTTTCCCTTGGAGAACCAGATGTTTCACCTCTGAGATAATCTCGTCTGGTGTACGGCTTTTCTCACGACCTCGACGGTACGGAACAATACAATAGCTACAAAAGTTGTTGCATCCCTGAATTATGGGAACATAGCTACAGACAGATGAATCATCGGTTGGTTTGGCGGTGCAAGAAGGGAGCTGGAGCCATGTGGGGAACTCTCCCGGGGCGAGAAAGTCGTCAACGAATGGGAATCTCTCACTTAGTTCTGCTGGGTTTTGTCCGACTATACATCCGGTTAAAACAATTCTCAATAAAGGGTTTCGTGCCTTCATAGCCCTTAGGTTTTGCAGCTTATTCACAACCTTGTCCTCGGCGTTTTGCCTGACAACACAGCTGTTAACCACAATGATGTCTGCATCAGCAGCAAGTGGCACCTCTGAGTATCCGTGAGAACGAAGCCGTTCCGAAAGCCGTTCGGATTCGGCACGATTCATCTGGCACCCAATGGTCCATATGTGGTATTGAGGCATGGTCAGATTTGTAAACGACATTTATTGCACTCTTTTTCCAATACCAGGGGATGTTTTGCTGGTGCGATCCTTGGTACAAACTGACTGCTGTGTGTTATGTCGGTGTCTGGACCAACAGGAGAGAAAAAAGGTCAAGCCATGCTTTCACCCGAAAGAAACGCATGGCTTAACTAAATTGTTCCCCTCTGTATTGCTTGATTGTAGATTAAGTGGTCTGCTGAATGCAGAAACCTACCAATTACCACCTTTTGGCTTGAGAGAACCGGTGATAATACGGATTAAATCGATAAGCCACCAAATACCGAGCCCCCCGCCTGTTATCAGTTTTAGAATTCCGGTCCCTACATAACCAAGATAAAAACGATCAACCCCCAACCCGCCCAAGAAAAATGAGAGTATTATCGCCGTTGTTTTGTTTTTCATAGAAATTCTCCTCAAAATTTATTACTCAATGGACCGAAAACCGATAGAGCTTATACAATCACCACCTTCTGGTACTCAAAATCTAATTTTCCAACTGTTACACAGTTTTATGATTTGGTATTAAACAAAAGAAGCAAAGTTAGTTCTAACCAGTCAATGCAAAAACCGATTGTATTCTAGCATCACACTTGCCCGTCTGCAATACCGAGACCAGAACGTTGTTGTCAAAGTAGTAACAACTTGAATGGCGACAGTTTTCCCCCTTCTAGTTTTTGTCGGTATGACTATTGTCGACAGCATCTAGAACGGCTCGTCAGGATTTGTTTCACCACGCCAGATTTTCAAAGCCCTTTCTGCTCCCATAGCAACCATTCTCGTGCCATCTTTGCATATTTGCTCGAGTGTATCAGTTGCCTCTTTCGTCAGTAGGTTTAAGCTTAGACATTTAATTCCGACGACTAGCCGAACTCCTATCTCTCTACTGTCTAGTAGACTGGAATACACTTTTTCCGAGAGGTCAATGTCCTTGCCCAATTCGTTATCCAGTGCAATCAATGCGCGCTTTGCCAAATTGTGTCTTTTAACCTTGCTTTTTGTATAGTCTTCTGGTTCAAAGCAAAGCTTTGAACATAAGTCGATATATCGTGCAATATATGTCTCTATAGTCATATTTTCACTCCAAAAAGCCTCAACACCCAAATACCCCATGCGAATTGTTGCTCAAAACTCATAGTGTTGAGCCAGTCCCTGAATACCATGCCATTTGTGTTAACTGCCGTTGGGATACTGCTATAAAATGCTGAGATTTGATTATGTATAGATGTTGGGATATTAATAACATTGTTAGAGTTTTGCACCCATTGAACATTAAAACCTGCCCTTGTTGCTTTAGTTTGACATTGTTCAACAATATGATGCCAAATTTTATTAGCTCCAGGCGAACCCAAAAAATCCTTGAGTTTTTGCCATGTGCTGAATCCAGCTCCTTGTCCAGCAGTGATTGAAGAAGCGGTCGCGGTAACTCCAAAATTTGCAATTAGTGCTCCAGCTCCCTGACCTGCCCCCCCAAAACTAGTCCAGAAAGTGTTAGTGTAATAAAAATAGTACACTAAACTTGAGATGAAAAAAAGGGGGAAACATGGCAGCGAAAAGGAACACGCCGGAGCAAATA